>ERZ1066127.118-NODE-118-length-51844-cov-12.197127_pt1 | contig 51844 bp, 35 predicted proteins | sample MGYA00382774_ERZ1066127 | MGnify/ENA primary metagenome ERZ1066127 (study PRJEB33369, sample SAMEA5778357) | biofilm metagenome | biome: Industrial cooling water; feature: Water cooling tower basin; material: Biofilm | place: United Arab Emirates | collected...
AAAAAAAAAAAAGACCGCCTCACTTATGAGACGGCCTCTTATTGAATGCTAAATCGCTTTTATCGATTAACAACGAACCGAACATATTGACGCGTATTTTGTCCTTGCAAATGAACCAAATACATCCCAGGAGATAACCCAGGCATATTGATTTCGATTTGTTGTTGCCCTTCCAAAAACATTGCTTGTTGCTGAATAACTCTTCCTGTCATATCAGTCAAGATAACTTGTAGTGATTCAGGAGATTTAGCTGTTACCGCAAGTACAAAAGTGCCATTATTGGGGTTTGGATAAAGCTTATTCACTTGGGCATTCGAACTTTGCTCTGCCACAGAAGTGCTGCTATTGCTTGAAAAGCCAGCAATATCGTCGTGGTTTCTTGGCTGCAACTTCCAATTACCAAAATTGAATGAAAGAATACCCCTGATGAATGTAAGCTTTTCTCCCAGGCTAACAGAGTCGGTATTAAAATTGAGACCAATAGCCGGGCTTGATTGACCAACCCCGCCTCTCACACGCAATCCAGAGGTCGCAAGTGAATCGGGATAAATTGCAAATTCACCGAAGTTTGATGGAGCATCGGGATTCTGATTTACAACATAAACATCGTTGTACTCAAGAAGCATCGATTCATAAGCTTCGGTATAGGTGTACCTGCGCGCAATAATTGAATCGATGGGGACACTAATTGGAGCATATGGTTGTCCACTGCTGATGAAATTATACGCCAAAACTTCCATAGAAGTGATTCCGAAATTTTCAAAAACACGTGCACTAGTGATTTGGATGCTGTCACCACGCAAACGGGTATCAATGTCTGTGGCACCAGCATTACCAGGTGTTAGGATGATACCAGAAAGGGGGCCTCTTCCATCTTGAAATACGATTTGAGCGTAGTCATTGGTACTCAACGTTGACATGATACGACCACGAATGTTCAAGTTGCTGAGCACAGCACCATCATAAATGGTCCTTCCGCTTGCAAAGGGAGTTTCCTGGATTTGAGCAACTTGGTTAATTCCACCATTTACAATTCGAAATACGGAAAAGGTGAAGGCAGTATCAGGCGAAACTGATGTATTGCCTTGGTTATCTGTGGAACGAATAAAATACTTAACATAGGCACCATTCTGGTTGATGAACGATGCCGGAATGGTGCCAACAAACGAATCAACGGCGGCTGTGGTCATGGTTACCGAATCATAAACGGTACCTCCAATGCCTAATGTGTAAAAGAGTTTGGCCGAAGCTACTGATCCATCTAAATCTTCAATACGTGCCCCAATCGTTACAGGGTTACCTGTTGATGGAATCGAAGGATTCACAACGACACTGCTTGCAAATGGTGGAGCTGCAGTTACAGGACCCAAATCGCTAGGAATCAGTGGAACAATCTCATAACGAGGATAAAGGGTTCCAAAATTCGTTTCTGTGATCACGCCACGAATGTATGCGAAGGCCTTACCCTGCTGGACAAAAACATCGGCAAATGGATTTGGTGGTGTTGATGCCGTTGAAGAAATAAATGGAGGGCGGAAAAAAACCGATGCGTCACGCACATTCATCTCTGCACCCGAAGCATCACGAACCAACCAGCTTATCCTTCCATTGTTGAAAGTAGACACTCCTGTTACGAATACATTGGGAATTTCAACGTACATGCCTTCGTATTGCTCACCAGTTGTCTTTTGAATTTTTTGAGGCACAGCTGGATCATTGGGATCGAATTGCATGAATTGATTGATTTGCACAATTTTAGGCGCCGGTGGGGCTGCAAAACCTACAACTGAAGTAGCAACTGGAATGAGGTCTACCTGTGTTTCACCAGAATTAGGGCTTGCATCCTGAAATTCACGTACTACGCCAGTAGCCTCTACAATATTGCCAGGTTGGAAAGTATTGAAGAAATTCGTGGCCGACGAATCGCCAATTGCAGGCAGACGTACAAGTAACCCTCTCCAGTTATTGTTGGCTAATCCAGTTGTATCCACTAAATAAGAGGCTTTCCAGTTTGCGCTCAGCGCATGGTTTCTGGGGTTAAAAATCACCAATCCTCTCACGCGAACGGTGTCGTCCTGCAGCGCAGAAAGCGTCTTGCCAGTTAATAACGTGTCGGGATGTACGTATTGAATGTCATTTATTGTCACCAAGGGTACAGTTTGGCCCTCGGCAGCAAACACGCAACCTAGTACAGTAAAAATTGTTAAAAGTTTCTTCATCACATTTCCTTTTACGGCGCAAAAGTAATACGAAATGAGCGTTTTACAAGAATGAAGTTTGTTACGTGTTTGTTAAGTAACCGAGCATGACTAAGGCCTTCCATTTGTTCCATGGACTTTCCAACCATAATGTCGTACTTTTGATTTCATTGAAAAGAGAAGGTTATGAAACAGATGCTAGATTTCGTTAAGCACGTACTTACTCAAGTAAGTTTCGACAAAGATTTGTTTCGCAAAGAATTAAAAAAGGGCCTACGATGGATCAGTCCAAGTGAACGGGCGATCCTAATGACCTGGTGCGTTGCCCAATTCGGACAAACGCACCAGGATGTAATCAAAGAGGTTTTTCGACTTTGACACTACTGTTTTGAGAATTTAACCACGGCCTCATCCCCTTTTTGACTTTGGATACGAAGGACATATAAACCGGAGGTTAACATATCAACTTGCAGCTTGAATGTCTCATTTGGGTTAAACCAGCTCCATTCGCCAAGAAGCTGTCCCTTCATGTCGAATAGCAAAATCTTGCATGCTCCTCTATCCAGTGTGTGCTCGAGGGTCAATACATCTTTCACTGGATTTGGATAGGCATTAATTTGCATGGTTAATTCATGGCTTTGTGTGTATGGTTCACGTGCCTGCCAAAGTTTAGAAGGAATTCGCATAGAAGGCATCATGTTTATGCAAGGCTGACGTCGTTGTTCAAAAGCTTCAGCAGAAATACGTTCTAAAATCAGGTCGCGCTCCGCTTCACAAACGCAAAGCCAATAACGTGCTTGCAAGTGGTAATCACTAAGGCTGCTTGCATTGTTAATTACTTCCTGCAACTGTTCAATGGCCTTATCGTAGTACTCACCTATGCGAAAAACATGTGCCAATTGAATGCGAAGGGCCAATGCCGAATCATTGTTGTAAAGGTTGAGACCAATCAACCTGTGTTCGATTTCTTCATGTGCCCAAGAAACCGCATTGCTTAACGGATACTCATCGTCGGCACGTGCAGGAGTTAGTAAACTAAAGCGATAGGCGTTGCTAACAGCTTCTATCATCCGGCTCAATCCAATATCTAAAAGTTTGCGTTCCTCCTGAGAAATGCTAGAAGAAGGTTGTTGACGCATGAAAGAGAAAACCTGATGGAATTGGCTAATAGCCTGTAAATCAGTGTGACTGATAACTTCTTCATCTCTGCTTACTAGCTCCAAAGCATTCAATAAAGCTTGTGGAAGGGCAACTGATTGACCGTCAACTATTACCGGTCTTGCTATGGCTGAGGTGCTGAGCACATAATAATCATAATCCGCTGAAGCTTGTCTGATGCAGTTGGCTGGTAAACTACTCAGGAATGTCCATTGATAAGCCAGAACTGGATTTCCATCACCATCTTCCAGATCAATCGGCAATAGTTGACTCTGCAAAGGCATGCGGTTGTTCCTAACATTGAGGAAGTAGCCCATCACCATGGGTAGTTGTTGCAAATGATTATGCGCAATGCCGGTAAATCTGCCTGTCACATACCAAGTGCTACCAAAAAAATCATTAAATCCATCATATAAATACAAATTATCAACTTCCTCTAAGTAGATGGCTATATTATTAAACCTGAATTTATTGTTGGCCCTACCTCCTAGAAGCACTTGGGTGTTTCCTGCGTAAATACCCTCTTGGTTGTTGCTGAAAGACGAACAGAATGCTCTTAGTTTCAAATCACCAAATGAAAAAACACCTCTGGCATTGCTGTCTATGGTACTGTTTGTAATATCGAGTCTTGCGCCATTTTGCCCCATCACATCCAAGCCATGGGTGTTTTGAGTGACCCAACAAGTATTTACACGACTCAAGCCTTCAATATCATACCCTCTCCAAAATGTATGGTTGTTGGAGCCCCTGCATGAAACCAAATTGACCGATTTCCCGTGTGTTTCCAAACCAATTTGGTTATTGAAAAAGCCTACGCCATCTAATAGGAGCTGATTGCCATAAGTCAATGAAAAAGACGTGATGCCATTTTCACCATATTGAAATTCTGAATTTTTCACAACGATTGAATCCTGGCCATGAATAACTAATCCACGGTGGCGATTCGAAGGACTTCCAGTGAAAAGTACATGTTGTAGATTAACAAGTCCATGTAGGTTTAAGCGTGCTTGTGCATGCATCCATATTTGCCCTTGTGACATTCTAAATGCCACTTGGGTCGAAGGAACCAACCATTCTCCTTGGATTTCCAATACCTTGTCATTCCTTCCGCTACCCAAAAACTGAATGCTGTTGTTGCCACCGAAATGCCAGCCTACTTGTTGGCTCCAGGCGGCTTGATTCATACGCAAAAAGCCCGAACCGCTAAAACCAAAAACTGCATTTGGCTGCATGACCACGCGGCCTCTGATTTCGAATATAGCTGAATCACCCACCAATTCAATTTGAGCTCCAGGGTGAATGACCAAGGTTGCACCTGGCTCTATGATTAATCTGCTTCGGTTGTTTATGCGCAACAAAGAACCGGGCATGAGGGTAAGCGTACTGGCACTTCTGAAATATACTTCAGCTGAAAGTTGGTTGCCTGGCAATATTTCACCCAACTCCATGCGACCTCCACCTTGTACTACTACAGGTACCGAATCACAATCAAATGTGGAAGTTTTGGTGATGAAATGGAAGTTTGGTGCTGGCAGTGATGGAGGCAGGTTTTGCAAATAAGATACATTCACGGCTGCATTCCTGTTGATGCCCAAAACCCCTCCGCTTTGCACATTCCATGGGGCAACTTCTACATCGGCGTTCATGAGCCAGTGAGTGAACCCAACAAAATTGGGCCTGCTGATATTGACAGGGGTATTCACGAATGAAATCAAGCTCCTGGTGCTAATTGAAGCGAGTTGATTTGACATAATGACGCGAGAAACAAAAGGACTGACCTCAACGTGTTGAAAATTGCTTATACCGTCATCAGAAGTTGTTATCAAAACCTCGAAGTATTTGAAACTATTGGATTGATTTTTAAACGAATTAACATCAACTGGTAAAAAAACTCCATTGCCAACAACAGATAGCGAACTATTTGTACCAACAAATGTAAATCTACTTAATTCTTGTTTTTCAGTTAATATAGCCCATTTTTTAAAATGTGTATTTGTGTTCTGAAAATCTCCGGGTGCATAGTCCACACCTAAACTAGGGAAATTAGCAGTTATGATCAGATTGTTTTGGTTATCAGCGATATTGGAATTCAATTGATCTTGTAATGCACGATCAACCCCAACTGACATAGCAGTTGCACGAATAGCGCCTGCCGCAATAATTCCCGGTGCCAAAGGCGGAGTAGCGGCGGCAGCGGCGGCAGTGGCAAAAGCGATTTTACCGAATTTGACCAATCCCGAAGCATATGTGATGTATGCCCCTGAAATGTCTGCTAAATTGGCCCAAGCTCCTTGACCTGCTTTATAAATCAAGGCATTAGACGGCACCAGTGGTGAATGAGGCAATACAAAACCTTCACTCCTCAAATAGTACATCCCACCTGTTCCTGCCGTACGGTATGACTTTGCACTATGAGGCAAAGGAAAATTGTTTGGCACCCAGATTTCGGCACTGGCCAAGAGCAGTTGCATACCGGGCTGAATAAATGGTGCATTTACATCATCAGAAACCCGTTGCATAAGACCAGCAATGCTACCATTGGTAACGGCACTCTTTCGCGGTTCCTGAGGCAATCCTTGCTCTTCGAGCAATTGAACAAAACGAGTCCTGTCGAGCTGCGCTGAAGGTTCCACATGGTAAATCAACATCTGACGCGCTGCAGCTGAATTCAAAATGTGGTCATATCGCTCTTTTTGTGCGTTGAGCATACCTAGCGCATTACTTCTGGTTCCAACATCCTTTAAACTATGCTGAATTGCCAATGGAATGTTGGCACCTAGATGGGGGGTTGCGTAGGTGGTAAATAACTTCACATTGTGGCAACAACCTGTCAATTCCATTTGACGCAAGGCAACACGAGCAATTAGTCCACCCATGCTTGCTCCAACCAACTCGATGTTGGCTGTAGAACCATTGTTCTGTAACTGTTGGTTAATTTGCTGCAAGATGCTCGCTAAGGCGAGGGCATTGGCTTCGATGCGGTCTCGGTTGGTAATGAAGTCAACAAAAACGATATCATAACCTGCACGATTGATTGAATCCAAAAAATTTGTTAGTTCCGCCATGTGCTCATTACCAGGACCGAATTCTCCCGAACTGATGCTGTACCAGGTCAGCTCTCCGAATCCTTTGATAGAGGCATTCACATAAGCAGGCAAGTGTTTGACATAGTCGCTTCCCTCAAAACCTTCAACCAAAACAAAGGGCTTCAAGATCCTGCCTTGGTTTTGGGGTGCCGTACGCACAAATCCAACGCCGACTCCGGGAAAAACACCTGGAAATTGGATGCAGGGAGAATAATTGCTTTGGATCAAATGGGATGGTGGTCCTATGCGCAAACTCCCAACCCTAAGTTCAATGACCCCATTTTGCTGATTCAATGGCGAATTCTCGGAATTCAACAATCGATAACGTAGGTATTTGGTGCCTTGTGTCTGGTAAGTTGTTTGCAGACTTTGACCGGGCTGTACGTTTCGAAAGCCTTGGCCATCGTTTAAATCTAACTGCAGCTGATATCCTGACAGGCTTCCAAAAAACAAGTCGTTCGGCAATACAAAACGTACTGGTTGCTGGGCATCTACAATTGCTGTAGACGTATGTGCCACTAACATAAAAAAAGAACGAATCACCGACCAGCGTTGCAAGGTTTCAGCATTGTTAAAAGTTCGTGTGAAGGTTTGAATGCTGTATTGCGACAAATTGTTCGGATTGGTAAAAACCGTATCGGTAAAAGTTAAAGAACCCAATCCCAACCGGAATTTGTCAATCCCTTCATCGTAAAACACATACATGCTATCGAGGGCATCCTCGGCAATTTCTCTGTAGTTGAAATTCATGCCAGCCAGCACCACTTCGTTTTGAACAATGCGCTGTTGCCAGTTTGGCGATATACTGCCTCCAAACTCATGGAGGCGCGCAAAATCCAACAGGGTGTCGGGCACCAAAGGAAATCGGTTGGCTTGGAAGGATGCCCCCTGCCACAGTCGATAATAGCTCACGAAATCATCAAAGGTGGCTGTATCCTGTCTGATATACGAAAACTTGTCGGGGTCTAGTCCGCGTGTACTTCGAAGCAAACTCAGGGGACTTCGCTCTACCAAAATGCCTTCGTTTACAAAAGGCTGCAGCAAGCTATACCGATTGGTATGTTGCTGGGCAAGTTGTTGTTGGGCACTTGCATCCCAGCCCGCAAGCAGCACCATGCTGCCTGCCAGGGCAAGTTGTTTGATTTGGGTGAACATAAATAATGGATTTTGGAGTGAAACATGGATCCATGTATTAGGTCACCTTTTCCGCCAAAAAGGTTGATTTTCTAGACTAGGGCACGAAGGTATATCTTGCCGTATCGAGTGTTTCAAATATTATATCTATATTATATTGTGTATCTTTCTGATGATCAGCAATCAGCATCCTCATTGGGAAGTAAGAAATTGTATTGTAATAGGCGGACAACTTTTCATTTCCTACATATGTTGATAACTGGCTTCCTGGAACAATAAATGTAAATTGATCGAAAGGAGATCCATGCCTATTGTCAATAGTAAATTCGAAAACAATTCTTTTATATTGTTCGACTTTCACCAAATTCTTCAATTCACCAACTAATTGATAACTGTAAGGATTAGGTGAATAACCTGGAACAACACTTATTTGTCGAACGGACAAATTCTCTAAAAACTCTGGTCTTACAAAAGAGTGTTCGAACATGCCATTCGCATCTGTTTCAAAACTATCTATCAATAGGTGTTCTTGCTGTGATAAGAAGCCCTTGATTGGCTGCGCTTCGTAAATACCAAACTTTATGCCTCCCATCAATATGGGATCACCAGTTCCTTTGGTAACTATCCGTCCTTTAATGTGCACCAATTCTTGCTTGTTTTTCTGACATGCAAAGCTGGTGAAGAGCAAGATGAGACAACCAAGTATGAAGGTTTTTTGGTTATAGACAAACATTGAGGTTGACATAAACCACTTATTTTGAATGGGTTTCATGACTATTTCTTTGAATGTTCTTCGAAATTAAGTAGCAGTTTTCATCGCGCCAAATCGAATTGTTATAATGCGCAAAAAATGAAACAACATGCGCAATTCACAAAAGAGGCAATTTTTATACCTTTGGAATGAGATGGATTTGGAGTGAAACATGGATCCATCTTCGGGCAGTTCTTCGGGACTGCCTTTTTTATTTTCGTATTCTTGCATATTGTATGCAGGCATATTATATTGTGGCCACAATCCTATGGCACAGAAAAAAAGAACCATCTGTTTTGAGACCAAGCTTACTTGGCTAAACATCGCACGGATGTACAATACCGAAGCTGAACAATACGACCTAAGCGTATCAGCTGCCTTCGTGCTTCTTCACATAGATGACGAAGGAACCCAAGTAACCCAATTGGCTCCCCTACTTGGCATGGAAGCGTCGAGCATGACCCGTATCCTTAATAATATAGAAGACCGCGGCTGGATAGAGCGCCGTCGTTACAACGCCAACGACCGACGTGCAGTAAAGATTTTCTTGACCGATTTGGGCAAAGAAGCTCGCGAAGTAGCCAAAGATAAAGTACGGCAATTCAATCGCAAGGTACAGGACAACGTGTCTGCTCCTGATTTAGAAGCCTTTTACAGGGTAATGGATACCGTGAACGCCCTTATTTCAGAGAATCACATTTTCGACCAAAAAAATCAAACCATACATCATGAAACGAATCATTAAGCAGGTAACCATCCTGGGTTCGGGCATCATGGGGTCGCGTATAGCCTGTCACTTTGCCAACATTGGCGTACAGGTATTGCTCCTCGACATTGTGCCCCGCGAGCCCAACGATGCTGAAAAAGCGGCCGGCTTGGGCCTCGAAAACAAAAAAGTACGCAATCGCATTGTGAATGATGCCCTGCAGGCAGCCATCAAGTCGAACCCTGCCCCACTTTACCACCCATCTTTCACCTCGCGCATCCAAACCGGAAACTTTGAGGACGATATGCACCGCATCGCCCAGTCGGACTGGGTAATGGAAGTGGTAGTAGAAAACCTTAAAATCAAACAGCAGGTTTTCGAGCAGGTTGAAAAATACCGTACACCAGGTACCCTCATCACCTCCAACACCTCAGGCATACCCATCCACATGATGGCAGCAGGCCGAAGCGATGATTTCAGGCAGCATTTCTGTGGTACGCACTTCTTTAATCCTCCCAGGTATTTAAAGTTGTTCGAAATCATTCCAACCTCTGAAACCAAAACAGAGGTAACCGATTTCTTGATGCATTACGGCAGCAAGTTTCTGGGTAAAACCACGGTACTGGCGAAAGATACTCCTGCATTTATTGCCAATCGCGTGGGGGTTTTTGGCATCATGGCCTTGTTTAACAGCATCGAAAAATTGGGCTTGAGCGTTGAAGCCATCGACAAATTATCGGGCCCACTTATCGGTCGCCCTAAGTCAGCCACTTTCCGCACTTGCGATGTGGTTGGTATCGATACCTTGGTGAAAGTAGCGCAGGGGGTTGCCGATAATTGTCCGAACGACGAAGCCCGCGACCTCTTTGCACTTCCTTCCTTCCTCAACAAGATGGTAGAGAACAATTGGCTGGGTGACAAAACCGGCCAAGGCTTCTACAAAAAGTCGAAATCGGCAGAAGGAAAAAAAGAAATCCTTTCACTGAACTTGCAAACGCTCGAGTATGGTCCGCAGGAAAAGGTAAAATTCCCACTGCTCGACCCCATCAAGGCTGAGGACAATTTGTGCAAACGCTTGAAAATGCTGGTGCAGATGCCCGATAAAGCAGGTGAATTCATCCGCTTGAACTTCATCTACCTTTTTAAGTATGTATCGTACCGCATGCCTGAAATTGCCGACCACCTTTACCAAATTGACGACGCCATGATGGCAGGCTTTGGTTGGGAACTCGGTCCATTTGCTACCTGGGACGCGGTTGGGCTGCGCGATATGGCCAACCTCATGACCATGTACGGACAAGCTCCAGCGCCTTGGATCAACCAAATGTTGGAAGCCGGGCATACCCATTTCTACAAGATTGAGAACGGACAAAAGCTGTATTACAGTCCCGCCACCGGCACCTACGAACCCATTCCCGGCAGCCAGCAGGTGGTGGCCCTGGATGTACTCCGCGGTCAAAAAACCGTTTGGAAAAACAGCGGAACCTCAGTCATCGACATGGGCGACGGCGTACTGAACCTCGAGTTCCACACCAAAATGAACAGCATTGGCAGCGAAGTCATTGCCGGATTCCACAAGGCCGTTGATTTGGCTGAAAAAGATTACCGCGCTTTGGTGGTAGCCAACGATTCAGCAACCTTCTCGGCTGGTGCCAATTTGGGCATGGTGTTCATGTTGGCCGTTGAGCAAGAGTATGATGAACTGGATTTTGCCATCCGTGCCTTCCAAAAGTTCACCATGCGTGCACGTTACTCGAGCATTCCGGTGGTGGTGGCTCCTAAGGGACTCACCCTGGGTGGTGGATGCGAGCTCACTTTACACGCCGATGCCGTACAAGCCGCCGCCGAAACCTATATTGGTTTGGTGGAGGTAGGTGTGGGCGTGATCCCAGCCGGTGGTGGCACCAAAGAAATGGCGCTGCGCGTTGCCGACAGCATCCAGCAAGGTGACGTTGAATACAATCCGCTGCAACATGCCTTTATGAACATTGCCACCGCCAAAGTAGCTACTTCGGCTTACGAAGCCTTTGATTTGGGCTATCTGCGTCGGGGTGACCGCATTTCGGTGAACGAACGCTTGCACCTGGCCGATGCCAAACGCCTGGCGCTGGAACTGGCCGAAGCTGGCTATGTACAACCTCAACCGCGAAACAATGTGAAAGTGCAAGGTCGTGGTGGTATGGCCCTCTTTTTGGCTGGCATCAACGGCATGCACATGGCCAAATACATCAGCGACCACGATAAAAAAATTGCCGAAAAGTTGGCTTATGCCATTTGTGGAGGCGATCTGTCGTACCCGCAAGAAGTAACTGAGCAATATTTGCTCGATCTGGAGCGCGAAGCCTTCCTCTCCCTATTGGGTGAGAAAAAGACTTTAGAGCGCATCCAATCAGTGTTGAAATCTGGCCGTCCACTCCGTAACTAACAAATATGAACGCATACATTGTGGCAGGCTACCGCACTGCCGTAGGAAAAGCAACCAAGGGTGGATTCCGTTTCACCCGTCCCGACGATTTGGCTGCCGACGTTATCAAACACCTCGTTGCCAGCATTCCACAACTTGACCCCAGCCGGGTCGACGACCTCATTGTGGGCAATGCCGTACCCGAAGCCGAGCAAGGCATGCAAATGGGGCGTATCATTTCACTCCTCTCCTTGCCCATCAATGTGCCAGGTATGGTGATTAACCGTTATTGCGGTTCAGGACTCGAAGCCATTGCCATAGCCGCTACCCGCATCCATTCGAGCATGGCCGATTGCATCATCGCTGGTGGAACCGAATCGATGAGTTTGGTGCCAGTCATGGGCTGGAAAACAGCACTCAACTACAAAATCGCTTCTACCCATGGCGATTATTACACCAGCATGGGCCTTACTGCAGAGCAGGTAGCTGGCAAGTACGGCATTGGTCGCGAAGAGCAAGACCTTTTCGCCTTCAACTCGCACCAAAAAGCCATTGCCGCTATCGAATCGGGCAAGTTCAAGGACGAGATTGTGCCCGTTACGGTACAAGAGGTGTATGTAGATGAGAAGATGAAGAAACGTACCCGCGAATTCGTGGTAGATACCGACGAAGGTCCGCGGAAAGACACCAACCTCGAAGCTTTGGCCAAGTTGAAGCCCGTATTTGCTGCCGGCGGTAGCGTAACTGCTGGTAACTCGTCACAAACTTCCGACGGTGCTTCCTTTGTAATGGTGATGTCGGAAAAGATGGTCAATGAACTGGGCCTCAAGCCCATTGCCCGCATGCTCAGCTATGCCACCCAAGGCGTTGATCCACGGTACATGGGTATTGGTCCGGTTGCCGCCATTCCGTTGGCTTTGAAAAAGGCTGGCTTAAAGCAGGCAGATATCGACCAAATTGAGCTCAACGAAGCTTTTGCCGCACAATCGTTGGCTGTAATCAAGGAGTTGGATCTCAACCCCGAACGAATCAACGTAAACGGTGGTGCCATTGCCTTGGGACACCCCCTTGGATGTTCGGGTGCCAAGTTATCGGTGCAACTTTTCAACGAAATGCGCCGCAGAAATCAGAAGTACGGCATGATCAGCGCCTGCGTAGGTGGCGGTCAGGGCGTTGCAGGAATTTACGAAATACTATAAAAGCAATCCATATGGAAACCAGCACAAAAAAATCATTGCGCGGTGGCGAGTTCCTGGTGAAGGAAAGCCAAGCTGCCGACATCTTCATCCGTGAAGACTTTACCGAAGAACAGCTCATGATGTTTGAGGCCACCAAGGAATTCATGAAAGCCGAAGTGCTACCGCATTTGCAGCGTTTTGAAAAGGGCGATTATGCCTTGGTTGCCGAACTCATGAAAAAAGCAGGTGAAATGGGCTTGCTGAGTGTAAGCGTACCCGAGCAATACGGTGGCATGGGCATGGGCTTCAATACTTCCATGTTGATTTGCGAAGAAATCAGCAGCATGACAGGCTCTTTGGCCACCGCTTTTGGTGCCCATACCGGTATCGGCACCTTGCCCATTCAGTACTATGGCAGCGATGCCATCCGCGAAAAATACCTGCCCAAGGTTGCCAGCGGTGAATGGATTGCCTGTTACAACCTCACGGAGCCGGATGCCGGTTCAGACGCCAATTCAGGCAAAACCAAAGCCGTGCTTACCCCCGATGGAAAGCACTATGAAATCACCGGTCAGAAAATCTGGATTTCGAATGCCGGATTTGCTGATGTATTCATCGTGTTCGCTCGCATTGAAGACGACAAAAACATCACTGGCTTTGTATTTCACAAGGACGAAGTAACCGGCTTGAGCCTCAACGAAGAAGAGCACAAATTGGGATTGAAGTCCTCATCTACCCGTCAAGTTTTCTACGACAAGGTGAAAGTACCTGTAGAAAACATGTTGGGAGAACGAGGCGGCGGATTCAAAATCGCTGTAAACGTGCTCAACGCAGGCCGCATCAAATTGGGTGCTGCTGTGGTGGGTGCAGCATTTAAAGTGATTGGTTTTGCGGTACAATACGCCAATGAGCGCAAGCAGTTCGGACAAACCATCGGCAGCTTTGGCGCCATTCAGCATAAATTGGCAGATATGGCAACTTTGGCCTATGTATCGGATGCTGCTTTGTACCGTGCTGGTCAAGACATAGAAAGCAACCAGCAACGCCTCAAAGACAAAGGACTGAGTGATGCTGAAGCAAAACTCAAGGGAATTGAAGAGTATGCGGCGGAATGCGCCATCATCAAGGTGCTTTGCTCCGAAGCCATGGCCTTTATTGCCGACGAAGGTGTTCAGATTTACGGGGGCATGGGCTATTCAGCCGATGCGCCCATGGAAGCTGCTTACCGCGACGCGCGTATCAGCCGCATTTACGAAGGCACCAACGAAATCAATCGTATGCTGACGGTGGATATGTTGCTCCGCAAAGCCCTCAAAGGCGAACTCGACCTGATTGGACCAGCCATGAAGGTTGCTCAAGAGCTGATGGAAATTCCTGATTTTGGCGCTGAAGAGGACGAAAGCTACCTCGCTCCTGCCAAAAAGGTACTCTCTGGACTCAAAAAAGCTACTTTGATGGTGGCTGGTGCAGCTGTTCAGAAATTCCAGACCAAATTGGCCGAAGAACAAGAGATTTTGATGAGCCTTGCCGACATGGCCATCCAGGTATATGCTTTAGAATCGGCCATTCTCAAGACTGAGAAGCTGGCTGGTCGTTTGGGCGAAGCAGCATGTACCGAGCGTTATGCCATGACCATCAACTTCATGCACCAAGCTGCCGATAAATGCAACCGTGCAGGTAAAGAAGCGATTTATGCTTTTGCTGAAGGCGACGAACAACGCATGATGTTGTTGGGCTTGAAGCGCTTTACCAAGGTTCAGCCCGAAAACTTGAAAGCAGTTCGCAGGAACATTGCCGCTAAAATTTTGGAAGAAAACCGCTATCCCTTTGCGTAAAATAGTTCATCAAGAGAAAAAGCCCTGAAAAACAGGGCTTTTTCTTTTTCTTAAATTCTGGAAATTACTCAAGCAATGCAGTTGAGAAAATTTCCCAGCTGAATTCCTTCTTTTTGATCGCTGCCTGTCCCGACATGGCTTCGTATCGGTTATTATCAAGAAAATCAACCATACAATCAGCTATTTGGCTTGGAACCGGCTCGCACACATAGCCGGATTGGCCGTCGTCAACCAATTCTGACAGTCCACCAACTTTGGTCACTAACATGGGCGAGTCGAATTGAAAGCCCACTTGGGTAACCCCACTCTGGGTAGCATGGTGATAAGTTTGCGTAACCAAAGATGCTGCCGAAAAATAATATTTCACTCGGTCATCGGCAATGAAATGGGCATGCATTTCAATCCGATCTGCCAAATTGTGTTCGCGTATTATGCGGTAATAACGATCGGGATTTTCGTAAAACTCACCCGCAACGATAAGCTTCACCTTTCGAGCTTTTAGTCGGGTATCGGCAAATGCTTGAAGCAATAAATCAAGTCCTTTATATTGACGGATAAAGCCAAAAAAAAGGAAATACGTATAATCCTCTTTTAAACCGAGTGCCTCAATAGCCGCCTTCCGTTCAAGTTTTTCACCATAATTATCATATAGCGGATGTTTCAACAGCTTGTGTTCGCCAGCGTAACCAAAAGCCTTCAAGTCACTGCTCACCGCCTCTGAAAGCGTATGCACTGCATTCATTTGACGAAGAAAAAACGCCGTCAAAGGCCGAGAAAAAGGAAATTTTTCATGTGGAATGATGTTGTCGGCTATGGCAATGGTTTTTGCTTTCGCACCCCGCCATTTCGACCATTTGGCGATAAATCCCAAGCATGGGGCCATGAAAGGCATCCAATACCGGAAAATGACAAAATCAGCTTGCTTATCTACCAAATACTTGGCCGTTGCCCACCAACTTATTGGATTGATGGAATTGACAAGCACCTTGATTTTTAGATCGGCAGGTGCTGGTTCTTCTGAATATTGGGTTTTACCCGGGAACAAAAATGATGGGTACTGCAGGCTGAAGGTAACTATTTCAACCTCATGACCTGAAGCTATATAAGCCCTTGCCAAGCGTTCGTTGAAGGTTGACATTCCGCCACCTCGCAAGGGCCAAGCCGGTCCTACGATGACGATATTAGCCAAGACCTACCGATTGACGGATGAGGTAACGATTTCTGTCAGCAGAACTGCGAGAAACCAATTCAGCCAAAAACCCGGTTAAGAAAAGCTGAACCCCTATGATTACCAAAACCAAAGCCAAGAAAAAAAGCGGCTGTGCGGTAATATCGCGATGAGGTAATCCCTGAGCTATTTTCGACAGTTTATCATAAATTACAACCAAAGTGATTACGCCACCAGTAAAAAACGATAATGTGCCAATCAAACCGAAGAAATGCATGGGCTTTTTCCCAAAACGTCCGACGAAATAAATCGACATTAAATCGAGGAAGCCATTTATGAAGCGCTCTAAGCCAAACTTTGTGTGGCCATATTTTCGAGCTCGGTGTTCTACCACCTGTTCATCAATCTTTTTGAATCCAGCCCATTTTGCAATCACGGGTATATAACGGTGCATTTCACCATATACCTCAATACTTTTGACCACTTCGCGGCGATATACCTTTAATCCACAGTTAAAATCATGCAAATTATTAATGCCAGACACCTTGCGTGTAGCCCAATTGAACAGCTTGGTTGGCAAGGTTTTGCTGACCGGGTCATATCGCTTCTTTTTCCAGCCGCTTATCAAATCAAGCCCTTCGTCGAATAAACGGCGGTACATGCCTGGCAATTCGTCGGGACTGTCTTGTAAATCGGCATCCATGGTGAAAACTGCCCTGCCTTGAGCAGCTTCAAAGCCCACGTTGAGAGCTGCCGATTTGCCATAATTCCGCTGAAACCGAATGCCCTTTACATGTGGAAATTTTGCCGAAAGTTGCTCAATCACCTGCCAAGAGTTGTCGGTACTTCCATCATCAATGAAGATGACTTCATAGCGAAAACCTTCTTTTTCCATCACCTTTACCAACCACTCGGTTAGCTCGGGAAGCGACTCTTCTTCGTTTAGTTGCGGTATAACTACCGATATATCCAAATCCTGCATCAAGTAGTTTCTTCAAAAACATCAGGTGTGCGTTTCATGAACGCACCAACAATAAGAGCTACAAAAGCACTGAAAACGGCGCTTACCATCAAAGCAGTGGCCATTGAACGAAAGTCCTGCTCGAAGCTACGACTATCCATGTTTTCGAGGGCCTTTTCTATATCTGCTTCTGAAGCACCAAAACCTTCCATTATACCAGCTGTTTTTTCAATGGTAAGCTCTTTCATCGTTTCTGCCAAGGTTGGATCTATGACATTGTACAGCAAGCCGTTAAAGCTCACGCCAACCACACCCGATAAGACGCCAACAACAATCCCAACCACGACCGCATTGCCATAAGCAAGTGTGTTGGCATTCTGAGTTCGTTGTTCACGCATGGCCAAAATCATGAAAACTACGGTCAACGCCAAGGCAATCAAAGAATTCCAAAACGAGACCAAAAGACTAACATCAATGATGTAGAGGAGTAAAATGTATAGTACGTTTACTCCACCTAAAAACAAACCCCATTTGATCATGGGTCTTTCGAAAAATCCTTTTTGTTCCATATGCATTAGTTTCTGAAATAAATAGACACCATAAAACCGATTAACAAGCTCCACATCAGCCTGAAAAAGAAAGTGGTTACGGCTATGTAGGACTTACTGGCATTTAAGATACTTTCTTTTATTTTTTCAAACTGACCAGCAGCATAATTTTTCTCAATGGTTACACGACCTTGTTCCAGTGTACGTAGTTGGTCATCGATGTGCAATTGCCACAAATCGTTGCTAAAGGAGATCCACACATACAAAGCGAACGCATAAAAAAAAGCACTGACCAATCCGATGGCCATTGAAACCATGAAACCATGCGTTACGTTCAAATTACCTTGGTTATAGATGTATTTGTAATTGCGCATGGCCAACACCATTACAACCACCGTTATTACGCCAATAAGCAGACGGAACTGTCCCATTGGGTCATACTTGAAATTGAACAGCAGCAATGCTGTTAACAGTGAAAAGCCTGCAGCCAGCGCTCCATACTTGAACCCTACTGTTAACAACGCATATCTGAACATTTCCCTCATAACCTCTCCTTATTATCAACCAAATTTACCAAATGAACCCTTTGCATTTGCGCTCAAACCAACAAGTAAGTTGGGCTGATGCTTTCCTTTCCCCTGTAAAACAGAATTAATGTAAGAACAACCGGTAAATTTCGGCTTGTTTTGCCTCCTGCAGCCAAGGTTGCGAGCAAATTTATTTGTGCTTTTTCAGGGCTTTTGAAAAAACAAAAAAGTGGGGCGAAGATTTCGGGTATAGCGGTGTCCTCCTCGATGGCCTCAGCATTTTTAACCATTTCAGCATATGTCAGATCAAGCCAATCACGGTGGATGATAAGCTCTTCATAAACTTCTAAATCGTCCTGAAAATCTAATTCATCATCGGTAATGAATTGTTCGAGAAAGTCATCCAAATTGGCTTTTAAGTTGGAGTCAATGACTTCTTGCAAATACATTAGTAGCGTCAACAGCTCTGTACCTCTTTCTGATAATTTGTCTTCCAAGCGCTGCCATTCGGGTGTGTCCATCCAATCGGTATTGCCTGCTTCTTCTTGACGACTCAACCAGGTGACGTACATCAAATCAAACAAGTACTCTCTGTATGGGCTAAGCAATTCATTTCCAACAACAAAGGCATCAAGGCGCTTTACGGCAACTTCCAAGGAGTTAGCTTCCGCCATCAGCTCTAACCAACTGTTCAAAGAAGCCACACATAACTCTTTAGATCCGTTCGGCCTTGCCAGCAAACCATCTAATTGCTGTTGTGCCTGTTCTGGCTTCAGCCCTTGAAATGAAGTGCCTTTAGCTACTTCAGCAAGAAAAATCCCACTGAAAAGCCCTATGGAAGCATCTACTAATCGATTATACATGAGGCAAATATGCTTTATCGCCATGAACCACAAGGCGGATGGGGCCATTTAACTGCTGACCTAACATGGCGTTGTTCACACCTTTGCTGCTTAAGTGAAGTGAATCAACGACATAGGATGCTGCGATATCACAAACCACCAAACGAGCTGTTGAACCAGCTTCTATAACCTCATCTTCCCTACCTAGCCAATCCGCTGGCTTATGAGTTAAAGCGAAGATGGCTTGTTCTAATCCCGGGTGACCTCGAAAGGCAGTAACAACCATTGAAAGCGTAGTTTCGAGGGTTGCCATGCCAAAGGCTGCCTGATCAAACTCTAAAAATTTGTGTTCCGTATCTTCGGGTTGGTGATCACTGCAAATGATGTCGATCGTCCCGTCGGCAATTCCGTTAAGCAAGGACTCTCGGTGACCTTCATCACGCAAAGGCGGCCAAACTTTGTGAGCGGTATTGAAGGCAGGTAATACCTCATCGGTGAGAAGCAATTGGTGTGCTGCCACACCACAGCTTACTTGAAGTCCAGCTTGCTTGGCTATTCTGATTCTTTCAACACTACCAGTAGTGCTGATTTTTGAAAAATGCAATCGACCTCCAGCATAAGCCAAAAGTTCCAAATCGCGGGCAACGGCCAATTCTTCAGCCAAGGCGGGCATGCCTTTTAAACCCAATCGCGTGCTCATGGGCCCTTCATGAACCAAGGTTCCTTGACTCAAATAAGCATCCGCTGGGATAACCATTACTGGAGCTCCGGTGTGCCGGGCATATTGCAAGGCAAGCAACATGGTTCTGCTGTTTTCAATGCTTGTTTCGGCATTTGAAAAGGCCACAGCACCTGCCATATGCATGTCGAGCATTTCGGCAATGTGTTTGCCTTGTAAATCTTCTGTAAGCGCACCAGCTGGCAACAATTCTACTTCCTTAGGTGATCTAGAAAGTAAAGCTTGTACTTCTCCTTTGGTTTGAATTGTGGGTTTGGTTGCTGGCTGGACTACCACGCGGGTGAAGCCACCCTTAAAAGCTGCAGCTGCACCAGTGAGCAACGTTTCTTTAAATTCATAGCCAGGTTCTCGAAAAAATGCATACGTATCGGTCAACCCTGGCATGATCCAAAGATCTTGACCGCTGATTACTTGGGAGCCATCGGCTGATAAATCCTTAGAGATGGCCTCTATTCTCCCATTGCGAATGAGCACATCGTACCGCTTGCCGTGGTGCGGAGATTTAGGTTGTACAACTTTGGCGTCTTTAACCAGTAGCAACATCAGCGGAGAAATTTAAGAATAAGCATTTCAAGGAGCAAAAATACCAAAACGGCAAGCAATAACCACTTCCAATGTGAAGCATTACCTGCCTGTACAGTGAGCTTTCCGGCTAAATCGGCTTGTTTGATTAAGATAGGCTCCCATCCCTTTAAAGAAAAAAGTTCATCCAAAGCATCTGTATTCATGTAGTGAAGGCGTGATTCTTCTGCATTGGCATTCAGCGCTAGGAACATTCCAGTTATTGGCTGATTAGCTGAAAACAGCTCATAATGCCCCGGTGACAATTGCCCTGAAGTCGCATTGAGCAATACCCTACCTCCCAACCTACGAACCTCTGGAATGTATTTCTCGCCATTTTTTTCCATGCTAATCAGACCCGATGCCGGTATATTTCCAGCACGCAGGGTAATGGCATCAGCTTGGTTTAAGCGGTAACTGCTACGTAACAAATCCCCCCCCAATTGTAACGCGCGGTAAAAAACTGGCACCAATAAGCCATGGCGGACAAAATCACTCCAATCGGGAGAAAGCGCGCTCATCAATACCGTTATGTTACCTGCACCATATTCAAGTCGAGCCAGCCAAACATCGTCGTTGTTCAGCTGCATCAAGTTGCGTGCTTTGTCAGCGGGCCTATATCGGAAATATTGCTTTACATCTGGCAAGGCCAATTGTTCTGGTAAACGACTAAAGGTTTCCTGAAAGAGTCTATCCTGAACCTCCATGCGCCTAACTTGCCAAGAACCCTTCTCTAAAGACATGACTGTACCCATTTGAAATCCAGCTAAAACAGCCTGAACGTCGGTGAGTTCGTCTCCAGGACCAGGCAAATAAATGAGCGAAGCTCCAGCTTCTACTTCTTTCAACAGTGCTTCAAACATGCCCGATGAGGCTGCATCCCCCCCTTCAAGCACAAAAGCACTGTACTTGTTTAATTGATTGTAATCGAGCCCAAGCCTTGGCAACTCGTTCATATACACAAATTCGTCGTTTTTGAATAAAGCTTTGATGTAGGGTGAAGCCTGAGCTGGTCGGATGTATAAGAGGGGAAGGCTGTCCTTTACGGGTAACTGCAAATACCAGGTATCGTCGTAGGGAAATACCCTATCATCTAACTGCAGCATTGCCTTTAAGTTACCCGAACGTTCAGGCGTAAAATCGATGGTGTCGGTAAGGATGCCATTCGCAGGTAAGTCAACCGTGGCAAGGCCTTTTTGAATACCCTCCACAAACAATTGAATTCTAACACGCGAAGCATCGGCGGCTCCTCCATTGGCTACCCTAAACATAATCCGCGAACGTTCGCCTATTCGTAATACGGGTTGTTCAAGCCAAACGCTGTCTACGTATAAATTGGCAACCTCAGAAGGTTCAAGGCGCAATAACTGAAATGCGATGCCTCGAGGAAGCTCCAATGTTTTCAAACTGGCATTGGTCTCTTGAAAATCACTCAACCAATAAATTTTGGCAGCGGTAGCCCCTGTTGATTGAATCAAATCGAGTTGGCGTTGCATTAGCGTAGCCGCGAATTGGCTCCTTCCCGAAGGTTGAACCTCTTCCAAGGCTTGCAAAAAGGCCTCACGTGATAGCCATCGTTGCGACAATGGATCAAGGTCATGCGTTAACAACTGAAATTTTTCATCAGGCTTGGCAGCCACGGCTATAGCCCTTGCCGCTTCTCTTGCCTGCTCTAACAACATACCTTCCGAACCCAACAAGGTCATACTTGGGCTGTTATCGATGAAAATGGCATGGTGGCGGTTGCCAACCAATGCAGTTGACTTGTTTCCCCATTGCGGCTGAGCAAAGGCAAGTACCAAGGTTGAGATAGCAAGCAACCTACTGAGCAATAACAGGCGTTCGCGCAAAACCCTCTTGCTTCGGCTTTCTTCTTTGATCTCGCGCAACAAGCTTACATTGCTAAACAAGATCCTACGAGTGAACCTAAAACTAAATAAATGTACTGCCACAGGGATGGCGAGCGCAAACAGGCCCCACAAAGCAGTTGGATTGGCGAAATTCATCTCGCTCAAAAATACGAGTTAAGCTGCTTGGATTAGCTCCATTTTTCAACAAGAAGGGCATGTCAATACGTTAATATTTGTAATTTGCTTGTTCAAATCTGTTGAGATGCGCAAAATCGACCGCTTACTGCTCGAATATGGTGAAAGCCACCGAAATCCAACCAACAAAGCCGTTCACTGGGTTTGTGTTCCAGCCATCATGTTTAGCTTACTTGGCTTGCTCTGGAACCTGCCAGCAGGTCCATTGGGCCTCCTTCCCGGATTAGAAAATGTGGCTTGGGCGAATTGGTCGGTTTTGTTGTTGCTATTTGCATCTGTTTATTATTTAAGGTTATCAATTCCCCTGTTTGTTGGGATGATTTTTATCAGTTTGGCCATGATTTATGGCAATTTGAAATTGAGCGCATTGGGCAGCAGCATGCACTTGGCCATTTCACTTGGCGTATTTGGCATTGCATGGGTAGGACAATTCATTGGGCATAAAATAGAGGGTAAAAAGCCCTCCTTTCTCAAAGACTTGCAATTCTTGCTTGTTGGTCCAGCTTGGCTCATGCATTTCATTTTCAAGCAAATAGGAATTTCTTATTGAGCCAGATGTTGCGGGTAGTTGTATTGCTGACCTTAGTTTCGACGCTGTACTGTGGTTGCAGTTCGAAAGAGCAAGCGGTTTTTTCCGACCCTCACTCAGCAAGCAATCCTATTGAAGCACAAGCTAAACATCTTGTTTGGAGAGCAGCAGTAGACTTTGACCTGCGTACTATCAAGGCGCAAGCCAGTTGGCTTATTAGCCAAAGTGCCGACGCCAAGCACATCATCTTTGACACTTACGACTTGGTCATTGAGCGCGTTTGGCTAGACGATAACAAGTCTACAAATTGGCATTTGACCGACAGCTTGCCTTATTTGGGACGGGCCTTGTGGGTTGAACTCGATGAAAACACACAATGGGTACACATTAGATACAAGAGCAGGCCTGAAGCCAAAGGATTGCAATGGCTTGACTCACAGCAAACAAAAGGTCAACAACATCCCTTTCTATTTTCTCAGGGCCAGGCAATATTAACGCGGAGCTGGTTACCCTGCCAAGATAGTCCGGGATTGCGTTTCAGCTTCGAAGCAGAAGTGCAGGTACCTGCTGGACTTATGGCCGTGATGAGTGCATTGAATCCCAAAACTCAAAGCAAAACGGGATTATACCACTTTGAAAACCGGAGACCTATTCCTGCTTATTTGTTTGCTTTGGCAGTTGGCGATTTTCGCTATCAGGCTTATGATAACCGAAGTGGCATTTATGCCGAAGCACAAAGCCTCCCGGCTGCCTGGCAGGAATTTGCCAACCTACCATCCATGATGCGAGCAGCTGAAAAGCTTTTTAGTCCATACCCTTGGGAACGATTTGATGTCTTGGTTTTACCTCCTGTATTTCCATTTGGAGGGATGGAAAATCCAATGATCATGTTTGCTACGCCGAGTATCATTGCCGGCGATCGCAGCTTGACGAATTTGATTGCGCATGAACTTTCACACTCTTGGTCGGGCAACTTAGTTACCCATGCCAGCTGGAACGACTTTTGGATCAATGAAGGCTTTACTACCTACATAGAAAGACGCATTTTGGAAGAAATTGAAGGTCCGACTTATGCCGAAATGTTAACTACCCTTGGCAATTTGGAACTCGAAAACACAGTGTTGCGACTTCAAGGAGATTCATCACTTACGAGATTAAAAATGCAGTTGCAAGGTCAAAATCCTGATTTAGCCTTGAGTAGCATTCCCTTTCAAAAGGGTGTAGCCTTGCTTTTACATATTGAGGCAGAAGTTGGCCGAAATCGCATGGATAGCTACGTGAAAAACACCTTTGCTGAACATGCCTTCACCAGCATGAATTCAGAAATGTTTCTTGAATACCTCAACAAAAATTTGTTGAATGATGAACAAATGGAACGTTTGCAGATACGTGAATGGATTTTCGAACCAGGTTTACCTGACAGCTACAAGCGACGTTATTCTGTGCGTTTTGCAAATGTTGATGCCGCCAGGCAATTGTGGCTGCAAGGTGAAGAAGCGGCCAATTTACCAACTGCCGCTTGGTCGGTATATGAATGGATTTACTTTTTGAAGAGCCTTCCGAAAGAAGTATTAACGACCGATAAAATGGCCAAGCTCGACGAAGTTTTCCTATTTAGTTCTTCCAACAATGCTGAGTTGTTGATGCAATGGTACTTGTGCGTGATTCGTTCCGGATATGAAGCCGGCATGCCTGGCGTAGCACACTTTTTGGCGAAAACTGGCAGAAGAAAACTGTTGGTTCCTGTTTATCAGGCTTTGTATGAGCAGCCAAAAACACGCAACTTGGCCCTGCAATGGTTTGAAATTTACCGCTCTAGATACCACCCCATTGCCGCCCAAAGCATAGCGGCAGTATTGCAGTGAGCCATCCAACCTAAAGAACAAAAAAAGGTGCCTCCCGGCACCTTTTTACTGTCTGAAAACTAAACTAAACCTATGAAAACTTCCTCGTTGATCAACAACGATTGAGCTTCAGGTCAAAGTTAGTTACATTTCCCAAAAAGAAAAATTTTTTTCCCAAAAAAGGAAATATTTCGATTTACTGGTTTGCCAAAATCCACGACTGTGGATTAATCTTTTCTTTCACTTCCAACAGCACGCTCTCTTCCCCGCCTTTTTCAGCACTTTTCAGCACAATGACGCGATGCAAAGAACTTCCTTCAGCCATTGACACTTGGCAATTCCACCCCTCTTTTTTTAACTTATTTTGAAGCGATTCGGCATTGGAACGTGCTGAAAATGCCCCAACAACTATTTGAATGCTTGAAATTGGCGTTAAGTCGGCTTGGTTTGTTTTAATTGCTTTTGTTTGGCTTTCTGTAGCTGGAGCCATTTTGCGTTGCAATAGCTTGTCAGACTCAGATAGACGCGGTAATGCCATAACGGGCTTAACGTCTTTGCTTGTATCGGTATTTGGAACTGACTTCTCCTTTTGGATATCCTTTGCTTCATCGCTGGTTGCAACTTTGACTGGAAAATCAGCATCCAATGCCTTATCTGCGGAGGAATCTGTTTGCTGGATGATGCGATACATTTTTGCCTCAATTGCCGCTACTTCCGTATCTAAATTGGCCTCTTCATCAAAGGTAAATGGGCTCTTATCGGTAAGGCTATCGAATGGATTTAATTCTGCAACCTGCTTGAATGAAAGTTTTCCATCTTCAGTCAAAAGTTGCAGGGTGAGGAGATTGATGAACAAAAGGGCTAAAAAAACAGCTGCAATCTTCAACCACCAAGTCGACTGTTTCCAGTTCTTGTTTGGCACCATTGGCTTCACTGAAGTCGCTTCTTTCTTTACACCCTCCAATGGCTTTACACTGATTGAGCTTAATCCAAAATCAGCTGGATAGATGTGCGGGGTACTTTTGGCTGGCAATAATTCAAAATATCCTTCGTGCTTGTAGCACATGCCTAAACCAGGCAATTCAAAAGAAACAGCCCCTAAAAGCCCTTGTTGAAACGTTATTCGCCAATTTTCATCCAACTCGTCCAAAGTCACATACGGTGACTTCAGCGACTCTCCTTTTCTGATGACCCAAATATGTCGCGGTGGTTGCAGCAATCTACCGTGTTGCTGAATGCGTGCTGGGCGATAAGCCAACTCAATATACCCCAAGTCAGCAATCTGTATGGGATGCTGGTGGTTATTTAAGCATGCATTTATGTTCTCGACAGTATTCAAAGGGCGACAAATGTATTAAAATTTCAGCACCAAACCACCAAGTGCATTAAATCCATAAGTTGGGTAATTAAACCACCTGAAGTACCTTGCCGAAGTCACATTATTCAGATTGACAAAAAAATTGAGTTGATTACTGTACTGATACGATGCTCCTAGATTCAAATCGAACACGCCGTTCAGTGATTGCTGTTGACCGATGGCATCCAAATAAGCAACTCCATTAAACACCACAGCTTCGGCAGAAAAACGCAATTTTGATTGTAATGCATAACTACCACCGAGACGCATTGCAAAAGTAGGTTGCATAAATGGCGCAGCCAGATTTGACAATCCGTAATTTCTCCAGTCGATGTTGGCGTGCATGGCATAACGGTCACCAAACTTCCTGCTCAATTCAGCTCTGATATTGAATACATTGGCTGCGCTATCATAAACCGGCAAAAGGCGACTCATGTCGGAAGTGTCGTTCAGGAAGAATACTGCTTGTTCAAGCCGCTGGAAATTGATCAAGACATTGTATGAGGTAAGCTCATCGATACTGCCTTTCACACCACCATAAAATTGAAATCGGTTGTTGAGGTTCCTTATATCTGGCCGTAAACCAACAAAAGGATTCATTTTCACCAGATCCTGGTAACTAAATCGTTCGGTATTACCCGTGATACCACCATAAGCGATCATGTAAACATCATTAACCAGGTAGGTAAAATCCACATGAGGATATATACGAAATTGTGATGTTCCGGCTTGAGCTTCCATAGCCAAGTTAAGTCCTGCATTTAATGCAAACTTCAACCCTTGACGGTTATATCTTGGCTGAAAATAAACCAAGGTGCGGTTTGTATTCATCCCGAGCTGGTCGGAGAAATTGGTAAAATCTATGGCAAAGTCGAAGGTCATTCTACTCTCGTCGTTCCTAATGAGCAATTCTCCGTCAAGCCGTAAATTGTTCTCTCGCTGAGCAAATCGGTCATTTAAAGAATAAAAGCTAAAATTTGCACCATAGCCCACCTGATCAGCTTGTACTTCATGGCTCTTTACGCCAAGATTTCCAGCCATTCGGTTGAATACTTGCCGCACTGAATCACGTGGAATTTCTAAGGGTCTATGGGTTCCGTAAAAATGACGTACCTGTCGGTCGTATTCAAAAGCCGAATACAAATACACTTTGTTTAGATAACGTTTGCCATGAATACCAATGGTATTATCACTTAGATCAGCATGTTGAAACTGATTCGTATCTACACTTAAATCTCCACTTGAACTGAAGTGACGCGCTTTGATGCCGTATTCAAATTTCGGATCACGCTTACTCATGTAACGAATGTCAGCAAGAGGGGTATTATAATTTCCTCCACCTAAGCGCACATAGCCACCACCGAGTGTTGATGCTGGTTCTGGCAATGCCCTTAAGGGGGTTAAAGGTGCTAACACCACAGCTGTTGGAGCCATGCGGTTGATACCTGTGTAAATGAGTTCCTTGCGATCTGTTTGAAGTGTTGGCAATTGAGGCACAGGATTCACCTTCAAGGCATCGGCCAATACTGCTTCATAGGTACGGACCACGCTGATAGGATCAGTCGTAAAACCTCCGTTTCGCTGGGCATTTGCTGAATGTGTCATCGCAAACACACCAACGATTGCTATTATCCATGGCTTTTTCATTGATCACCTCCTTGCTTCATTTCTCCACCGTTGGGCTCGTTTGTATTGGTTGGATTTTCGGGATTTTCAATTGGCGATTCGCCCGAATTTTGTGGTTTGCGTCCCTGTACTTGTCGGTTTCGCAGTTCCTGTAAACGCACGCGCGCTTTGGCCGTAATCTCATCTGCAGGCCGGTTGTCTATGATGCTCTGCAGGGTTGCAATGGCTTGAAAATCCTCTTCTAATGCCACATATGTCTCAGCTAACAAGAGAAAGGCCTTCCCAATCCACAAATCATAATAGGGTATTTTATCTATGAGCTCAAAAACTGTGTTTTGCGCCGGAACAAATTCTTGACGTTTGAATTGTATTTCAGCTTGATAGTATTTAGCTGCAGCACCATATTCGCCTTTATTTTGCTCATAAATGCGAGTGAATGCAATGAATGCATCGCTCAGATTTCCTTCTGCCAAAAGCAGTTGAGCCAATACCAAATCAGCCTCTAGGCGGGCTTGCTCGTCAGCAAATTCAAATTGTTTTAATCGTTCGGCATACTTCTTTGCTTCTGTATTGTTCTCAGTAGCAAAATAAGACCGCATCAAGCCTTGGTAAGCATCAAGTACATTCCAACGTGAATCGCTGTTTTGCTCCAGCAAACTAAAGTACTTTATGGCTTGTGCATGGCCCTTTTGTTTTGCATAATATTTTGCCAAACGTGCATACACACGCTCTGAATAAATGTTTCTTGGCTGATCGGCGATGAAAATAAGGTCTTGCAGCATGAGAGTACTGTCTCCTTGCCTACTGTAACAATCGGCACGCAAAAAACGAGCATTCACCGCAAAAAAGCCATCGGGGAAGCGGTTTATATAGCGTGTAAGCTCTGCAGTCGCTTTTGAACAATCATTTTGGTTATACACCAATTCTGCGGCTTGAAAAGTTATGGAGTCCTGCTCAGATAGCGTAACAGTGGATGAAGGCACTGTGGCCGCATAGGCCAAATAATCGTCGACCTTGTTTAACTGAATGTAAACGTTTTTGACACCGACCAATGCGTCGCGTGATTCTTGCGTCTTAGGATACCTGGCAATAACTTCTTTATAAACCGCCAGCGAAGCTTGATACTTTTCCTGGTTATATAGAATAAGTCCTTTAATGAGCAAGGCATTCTTCAGCAAAAGGCTGTTAGGACGGCGTACGGTGAACGTATCTATTTGCTTGAGCGCTGCTTCGTACTCATCGTGAATGAAGTAAGTATTCGCTAGCTCCAGCATGGCGTTATCGAGGTACAATGAACCTGGAAAGCGCTTTTGCATTTGTTGTAGCGACTGGATTTTTTTATCCTTTTGCTTGGTCAATCCCAATAAAATGGCCTCTTGGTAATTGGCATAATCAGCACCTACCAAATTACGCGACACTACTTGTTGGTAATAAGCCAAAGCTTGTGGATAGGCATTGAGGGCAAAATGGGCATCTGCTAAACGCAAAAGCAAATCACCATAAGTTGCCTGAACAAACTGGTTTGATTGCGTTTTTTTATCAGCCGACTGAAGTTCTTTCAAGCCAGCTTCAAATTGGGTGATTGACAATAAATACTCCTGCTGCTTGAAGTAAGTATATCCCAGACCATAATGCGCAGCTAAAAGTGAGTTTTCTATTTCCAAGCCAGAGGTAACAGTAAAAGCTTGGATAAAACGCTGGTACTCTGGAACAGCCCCCTTTAAGTCTCCCAAACGATAAAGTGCTTCGGCTTTCCAAAAGAAAGCCATGGCTGTCAAATTTTTATCTATGCTTTGGGTAAGCGATTTATCAAACAATTTTACCGCCTCGTGAAACACACCTTGATTAAATAACTCTACGCCACGATAATAGGCTACCTTCTGGTAAGAACGGTTAATGGTAAGGTTCCTTGTGCTAATGCCGTCAATTACCTCAACTGCTTCTTTAAAATTTTTAGTCGACAGCAATAAATTCCCAAGGTGCTCTCGTGCCTCATCTGCAAATCTCGATCGAGGATAATTGGCCAGAAACTCTTTTAACCAAGTAAGGGATTGTGGATGGATGTTGAGCTCATATCCCAGTTTCGCATGATTGAATGCAGCTATTTCTTGCACATCAACATCTGCATTTAATCGCGATGCTGCATAAAAACTACTCAACGCCTGCTCTTTTTGCCCTAGCCTCAAATAGCTATCACCCAGAATAAATGTAGCGCTCTGCCCGATGCTATCAGTTCGGGAAGCAGCCTTGCTCAAGTTTTTAACCGCTTCTTTGTAATCGCGGCCGATGTAAGCCGCATAACCTAATTGGTAATAATCTTCACTTACCAATTGACCACCCTGCTCTTGATAACGTTTGAGGTAGGGTATCGCTTTCACAAATTCGTTCTTCTTGAAATAGGCTTGGGCAATTAAATAATTGATTGAAGCAAGCTGCTTCACTTCTTTGTTCGACGATAATGGCAATGCATACGCTAACAGCTCATCGTATCTGCCAAGTTCAAACTGTAATTTGACGATGTAGTAAGGGATGATTCGGCCGTAATTTTCCGACTCTTTCAATTTGTTGAAATAGACCAAGGCTCCTTCCCCATCGCCATCCTGGTAAGTGATTAATCCCAGGTAGTAGTTTGCAGGGTAATGATATTCATTCTTCAAACCACTAATTTGCTCAAACTCTTGCCTTGCTTCTTTGAATGCATCACGTGTAAAATAACTATAGCCCAAATAATAATGTGCTTTGGCACTTTGGTCTATTTGCAATAAACTGGCATCAAGTGCGCCCAAAACAGGAATGACTTCCTTGTACTTTTTAGAAATAAAATAGTATTGGCCTAAATAAAACTTGGCCTCATTGGCTTCCAAAGCATCTGGGTAGTCTTCAATGAATGACAATAATTGGTAATCAGCATCTTGCTGCCGCAATTGGGCTGTAGCAAGTGCACGATAAAAACGTGCCATTCGGTATAGCTCCTGGTCTTCTTTCAGCTCGGAAGGAGGAAAAATTTCGCTCATAAAGCGTTCCGACTGTCGTTTCGCCGCTACAAAACGCTCGTTGTCATACAAACTCTTAATAGTCCTTATTTGCTCAAATCGCTCGTTGTAGGTCTGGGTCCGTTGCGCGAACACCTGCAAAGAGGCGAACAAAAAGACAACGACCATTCCCATCCATCTTATTTGCATGCTTGCTTTGTTTGATTGGTCTGAATAACGTATTCAGCACTGAGTTCAGTACCTCTAAGCAAAACTACTTAAGCCTAATGCCCCAAAGAATGGAATGGTCGTTTTTAGTTATGAACATGTGGATAAACCACAGTCAAACAATAAAACACTTTGAAACGAAAAAACCCGCCGAAGCAGGTTTTGAACTAAAAGCTAAGGGTTACACCTAAGCTGGGTAAAATCGGCAATTGATTCACCCTTGTAAAACGCACCCTATCGAAATAGAAGATGTTTTCACGGTTGTACATATTGCTAACGCTAAAGTTGAAGTCGAGCTCCGATCGGTCGCTGATGGCCCAAGTGTGTTTCAATGACACATCTAAGCGATGGTATGTTGGGAGTCGACCTTGGTTAAACTCAGCATAAACTATACCCAATGAACCATTCTGACTCAGAAAATCGGTATTTACACCGTTAAAAGTAATGTTCGGATAAAATCCCTGGGTTTGGGTGAACGGAAAGCCAGAACCAAAATTCCACCTGCCGCTGAGCTCCCAATTCAGGTTTTCTCCAAAGGTATAAGTAGAAACCAAATTGATGTTGTGGCGTCGGTCGAAACTTGGGTTGTAAGTTCTAATACCGTCAAAACGGTCCACATAAGTCCAAGAATACGTAGCCCAAAAGTAAAAACGCTTTCGGTCATATTTCAAACGGAAGTCGAAACCATAAGCCTGACCACGCTCTACAATGTAGTCCTTCTTTAAGAAATCGGGCTTGTCATCAAACTCTTCGATGTCGGCGTAAATCTTATCCCGGTTGATGTTGGTCAGTTGATTGAAGTCTTTGATGTAGGCTTCGGCATTGAACTCGAAAAATTTACCGAAATCAAGTTCCAATCCACCAATGGCATGACGTGCTTTTTGAAGCTTACTTGTTACCGGTTGTCCATCGAAAGTCCGCGGCAAATTATCCGGTCCCGACAAAAACCCATAAAACAAGTTCACTATATCACGGTCTGATTGTGCTGAAATGAGGTTTTGCGAATACAAACCGCCTGCAAACTTCAAACGAATAGATTTGGTTAGGTTATACTTTGCTCCCAGACGTGGCTCCAAACTAATTTCTCCCAAAGAAGAATAAGCATGAATTCGGAAACCTGGTTCAAGCACCAACTTTTCGGTCAAATACTTATATTTCACGTAACCTGCTAACTCGGTGGTATTGGCGTCTTGCGATAAAATGAGACCGCCAGGGTTGGTGAATTGAAAATTCGTACCAAAACCCACCACATCTACGCCATAAACTACTTCGTTTTCGCCCATGAACTGGGTAATGTTGATATTTCCGTTAAAGCCGGTAATGCCACTTTCACGTGGTGCACCATCAGCTTCAGTTTGTGTGGCCTGGTAGTCGGAGTAAGCCATCGTACCGCTGATAAGTGACGTTGAACCTTCAGGAATCAAGACAAAGTTGGCACCCAAGCCCAATGAATTCCAGCCTATATCCGCAATTTGACGGAAATTCACTCGGTCTCTGAAGTTAAAGCCAAAGAGGCTCAGCTTACTGCCGTTTTTCGATTTAAAAGTGGTTTTTGCATAGATGTCGTTAAAGCTGAATGGCAAGCCATTGCTATCGGCATAGTTGTATAGGATTGGCGAAGTGCGGTTCAAGTACGAACTTTTACCCGCAATCACAAAGGTTGGTGCCAACTTGTCTTTGTCTTTCGGGCGAGCCAGCGGACCTTCGAGCACGATGCGGCTCATGAAAGGGCTTGCACCAATTTTGCCCGTCAAACGCTTTTGATTGCCATCACGCGTAGTAACATCCATAACCGCAGAAATTCTTCCGCCGTGGTTGGCGTTATACCCACCTGTATGTACTTCCGCGTTTTTGATGATATCGGTTTCGAATACAGAAAACAAGCCAATGGAATGAAAGGGATTGTAAATGATCATGCCATCAAGCAGCACCTTGTTTTGAACAGGAGATCCACCACGGATATACAGTTGCCCACCTTGGTCCCCAGTAAATACCACGCCTGGTAAAACCTGGAGGTATTGTGCAATATCAGCATCTCCACCTACACTTACGATTTGTGTAATTTGCTTAGGAGTAACCGTTTCTACCGATACTTTAACCGAGGTAAGCTGTTCTTGCTTTTCCGCGCTTACTTCAATGGCATTCAACTGAATGCTTGATTTGTTCAGAAACAGCTTTTCATTTACAATACCTCCAGGACGCAAAACGACTTTTACAGAGGCAGTGTCATAACCCAAGTAGGTACTCATGAGGGTATAAGTACCGGCTGGAACACGTGTGATGGAAAAAAAACCATTCACATCGGTACTAGCACCGTAGGTCGTGCCCTTAATGAAAACATTGGTAAATAAAATAGGCTCTCCACTCGCTTTGTCGTAAACAAATCCCCTGATGGTGCCCGGGGCATCTTGTGCCTTAACTCCCGGAATTCCAAAAACGATAAAAAATAAGAATCCCGTCAATAACTCCTTCATGCAAACAAATTGGAACGCCGAATTTAGCCTTTCGTAAGGCAAAAGCCAACAACAAACTTTAACAAGCTGTTAAAATCAGTTAAACACCGACTTAATGACACTGAACTGACAAACTACAAGATGTTCAGGTCGCCTTTACCCTCGCGAATTACCTCAATGTCATCACCGCTGCAATCCAAAACTGTGGATGCTTGGTTATCGCCATAACCACCGTCTACCAACATATCAATATCATCTCCGTAGCGTTCCCAAATCAAATCAGGATCGGTCGTGTATTCAACCACATCATCTAAATCGAGAACGGAAGATGAAACCATCGGATTTCCTAGTGATTGCACAATGGCTCTGGCAATGGTGTTATCGGGCACACGAATACCAATGGTTTTCCGCTTGCTGTGAAATAGCTTAGGCACTTGTGCATTGGCCTTTAAGATGAATGTGTATGGCCCGGGCAAGGCACGTTTCATCATTTTAAAAACTTGGTTTGGCAATTGCATGGTATAATCCGACAAGTTGCTCAAATCGTGGCAGATGATGGCGTATTGACCTTGTTCAAGTTTTTTTAGCCGATTTATTTTTTCAATTGCCTTGTTGTTGTACATATCGGCACCAAATGCATAAACGGTGTCGGTGGGATATATTATTACCCCTCCAGACTTCAGGCAATCAACAACTTGCTGCAGTTGTTTGTCGTTTACATTTTCTTCATACAATCTAACCCGCATGCTGTAAAAATACGAAAAGCAGGGCGTTAACCCTGCTTTTCCTTTCATCTACGTGATTGGTTATTTCAAAACCGACTCTACCAAACCAGCAGCTTCTTCCAAGCCTACGGCACCCATGATTTTGAGTCCCGAAGCATCCAAAATTTCCTTGGCCTCTTTGGCATTGGTGCCTTGCAAACGCACAATGATAGGCACTTTGATGTCGCCAATCTGCTTGTAAGCTTCTACAATACCATTGGCAACTCGGTCGCAACGTACAATACCACCAAAGATGTTCACCAAAATGGCCTTCACGTTAGGATCTTTCAAGATGATGTTGAAAGCGTTGGCAACACGCTCTGCATTGGCAGTACCTCCTACATCGAGGAAGTTGGCCGGCTCACCGCCCGACAATTTGATGATGTCCATGGTTGCCATGGCCAATCCGGCACCGTTCACCATGCAACCCACATTTCCATCGAGTTTTACATAATTGAGGTTGTATTCGCCAGCTTCTACTTCGGTTGGATCTTCTTCTAGGGTATCGCGCATTGCAGCGATGTCGGGATGGCGATACAAGGCATTTTCGTCGAGGTTTACTTTGGCATCGACCGCGATGATTTTATCGTCAGAGGTTTTGAGCACTGGATTAATCTCAAACATATCAGCATCTGTCGCTTCATATGCTTTTACCAAGGCCGTAACAAACTTCACCATTTCTTTAAAAGCAGTGCCCGACAAACCAAGGTTGAAGGCTATTTTTCGCGCCTGGAAGCCTTGTAAGCCAACTCGTGGATCTATGGTTTCTTTGAAAATGAGGTGTGGCGTATGTTCGGCTACTTCTTCAATATCCATTCCCCCTTCGGTTGAATACATCACGATGGTGCGTGCATTGGCTCGATCGAGCAGAACCGACATGTAGAACTCCTTGGTTTCGCTGGCTCCAGGATAATAAACATCTTGAGCAATCAATACTTTATGTACTTTTTTGCCCTCAGCACCCGTTTGAGGGGTCACGAGCTGCATGCCAATGATGTTGTTTGCCTTTTCACGTACATCATCGAGCGATTTGGCCAACTTAACGCCACCACCTTTGCCACGTCCACCAGCATGAATCTGAGCTTTTACCACCCACCAGCCTGTGCCGGTTTGTTCTTGCAGCTTTTTCGCAGCTTCTACAGCTTCGTCGGCTGTATGTGCCACAATGCCTTCCTGGATGCTCACGCCATAACGCTTGAGCAGCTCTTTTCCCTGGTATTCGTGAATGTTCATGCAATTAATTTTAGCTGGCCAAAAATAGCGCGAATTAGCGTGAAAGCCAAGTACAATCAAAAGGCAATTGCATTCTTAACGAACCAACAGAAATTGACTTGCTTTCAGACCTATTTCACCAACATCGGCAGTAAACCTGGCAACCGCAACATATCCTCCGGCCGGAGCCATTCGACCTTTGAACATACCATCCCAACCCGGTGGCTCACCCTTGCTAAAGTATACCAATTCACCCCACTGATTGTAAATGCTTAAATCAACATAATCTGCATTGATCAATACCGGCAAATAATGGTCATTCAAGCCATCACGGTTTGGACTAAATATCGTAGGAAATAAAACCGTAACGCTGTCAAAAACAGTGATGAAAACAACTGTATCAGCCGAGCAGCCCGCAATGGTGTCAGTTAACTTCAACCGAACTGCATATCTCCCTCTGCGCTCAAATACTACGCTCATCAAACTGTCAGTTCCAATTAGGCTGTCGTTAACAAACCACTGTCTTAAGTGACCAACGGATGCCCCTGCATTCAGCAAGACTGCAAGTGGTTTAGGACCAATTTGCTGGTCAATCCGCAATTGAGCTGTCACTTGTCCTCGGTAAACAGTTGTGCTATCGGTCCAAAAGGTATCAGGGGAGCAAGCGTAGTCGGCTTTTACCCGCAAGCTGTACACCCCATTTTCCTTGGTAACCAAAAACGAGTCGTTTGCAGCTGGTATCAGAACTCCATCTTTGTACCACTGCATGTATTGAGCCCTTCCGGTCCACCAGAGCTTGGCGCTGTCGTTTGAACAAGTTACAGCACGCAAATTACTCAGCGTTGGAACAACTTCAGGTGCGAGGATGGTAAAGTAAACGGTGTCGAAGGTGCAAACGGATGTTTGATACCAAAGTGCATACCTGCCTGTTTCATTGAGCCAACGTTGATCGGCTGAATCGAGCAATGCCATTTGACCACTTGGCGTCAAAAGTCGCAATCTATCACGGCCTGATTGGGTGGTATTCAAGAATAGTATACTATCGCCATTGCATAATACCGAATCACTTAACTGGAACTGAATATGCAGCGAAGGCTCTACAAAAACATGCAGAACCATAGAAGTATCAGGGGTGGTACAATGCGCAATGGCCGTTGCAAAATAGCTTCCCGATTGCGTCACAAGGAGCGAATCGGCTGTTGCGAATGGTATTAGCCCATTTTGATTGTGCCATTGCGTTTGTAAACCAGCAATTCTTCTGCTGCGCAATACCAAGGTGTCACCTGCACAAATAGAATCGCGTAGGGGGGTAAAAACCTGGATACTTGCTACATTGGGCGAAAGGGACAAGAAAACAGAGTCGGTACGAGGCAAACAAGAGCCAGCAAGCAGCTGAAACTTGTACCAACCTTGCATACCTATATTAAAAGAAGGCAAGATCACTGAATCTGCCAGCACCTGGCTGCCACTGGGTAAAGTCCATTGACCCTGCCAAATACCGTTGTGCACCGAACGAAGTAGCACAGTATCGCCTTCACAAATGACGCTGTCGGCCGAAATATCGAAATAGGGATCTGGTGAAAAATCACCAAAGTAAGCAAAACGCATTCCTTGGTTAGGATTACCATGCCTAACACCAATCGAAAAGCCTGCTGGTAAACTAATTCGTACGTTGCTACCAGCCGATACAATGGAATTAAAAAGCTCAAATATTGCCCATAAAAAGGCACCATTGGTGCCAGGAACTGGATTGAAATGTACACCACCAATTACCTGTGCCGGCAATCCACCATTTACCCTGATTGAATCTTGATAAGCTGCTGGAATAATGATATTAAAAATCAAAGGATCATTGGTTTGGCGTAAAAACGCATACGAAGTATCTAGATTGCAGCTCAGTCCGGGCAATACCGACATTCCTGCACTGCATCCGATGCCACTGTAATGCGTGGCGTATATGGGCTTGTTGGCAATGATGGTTTGAGCCGCAACGGTGACCGCCAAGGTTCGAAATTCTCCGGCATTCAGTGTAATGTCGGGTAATGCCGTCCCTGCAAAAGCTACCCGCGTATTGTTGTGCACCGCCATAACCACAACCAAATCAGGCACCATCAAATTGCCTTTGAGTACAGGGTAAGTGGTTTTTAAATTTTCGACAGGCACAATTTGATCGGCAGTCAAATCTGAACATGTTCCAATTTGAACCAATTCATCGTTTATTGTGATGGCAATGGCCTTGTTCGACGATATTTTTACTCCACCAGGCTTGTTTAGCAGTCGGCCATCAAGTGAACGTATTTTATAGGTTTGACCAGCTTGCAAATTTACCGTTACAGTATTTCCAGCCGCAATGCCAAACAAAGCACGAGGAGATGTAATCTGGATTTGCGTGCCATTTTCAGTCGCCACCATGTCGATACTGGCATAGGGAACCACACCTCTGGTACTATCACTTGACCATATATTTTGGAAAGCCATGTAAAAGTTCAATCCCAATGCTTGTTTGCCTTTTAACGCAAAGTACTCCTGATTGCAGCCGCAAGTTGCGCTACCCACCTCAAAATAAGCTTGGATTGGTCGTGTTGACACAATGCGCACACCTCTGTTGCTTACCACATTGGCTGCTGGCCCTGCTATAGCCGCCAAAAAAGGTGACACGTCCATACTACCTCGCGATCGAGGCAACAGATTAAGCTGCATGGGGGTAAATGTGCCATTTGCAGGTAAATCGAGGGTAACGCGAACCGTATCATTGTGCTCATTTTCAAAATGAAACAAATAAGGAAGATTCGAAAAGGTAGCTATTTGCTGAACATGGGGTACTGCAAACCAAAACAAGGTATCGGTTTTTGACCAACCTGCTTTTGATACCAATAAGCAAAACAGCCAAAGTGACAGCAACCGGGACGCCTTCATGCAACGCGTGATTCAACGTTGTACAATATAAACACAAAAGCCATCCGAATGGATGGCTTTGTGTCATGGACTTGTAAATTTCTTAACCTCCGAAATCGTCGAAGCTCACGTGCTCTTCTGGAATTCCCCAGTCGTCGCACATTTTCACTACAGCGGCATTCATCATGGGAGGACCACAGAAATAGAACTCAATTTCTTCAGGGTCGCTGTGTTTCGACAAATAGTTGTCGATAAAGGCCTGGTGAACGAATCCAAGGAAACCATCACCTTCGCGGTCTTCCACGCTGGTAGAAACCTTCCAGTTGTCTTCGGGCATGGGCTCCGACAATACTACGTGGAAGCGGAAATTGGGGAACTCCTTTTCAATGGCGCGGAACTCGTCGATGTAGAAAAGCTCACGCTTTGAACGGCCACCGTACCAGAAGCTCACCTTGCGGTTGGTTTTGAGGGTGTGGAACAGGTGGAAGATGTGCGAACGCAAAGGCGCCATACCTGCACCACCTCCAATATATACCATTTCTTTGTCGGTTGGACGGATGAAGAACTCACCGTATGGACCAGAGATGGTTACTTTATCACCAGGCTTGCTCGAGAATACGAACGAAGAACATACGCCCGGATTTACCTGCATCCAACGGTTGTTGGCACGATCCCATGGTGGAGTGGCAATACGGATGTTCAACATGATGATGTTACCCTCGGCAGGGTGGTTGGCCATAGAATAAGCACGGAAAATTGGCTCGGGGTTTTTCATCTTGAGATCCCACAACTTGAACTTGTCCCAATCTTCTTTGAACTTGTCTTTACCAGCAGGATCGCTCGGATGCGGAGCAATGTCGAAGTCTTTGAAATCAACTTCACAGGCAGGTACGTCAACCTGAATATAACCACCCGATTCGAAATCGAGGTGCTCGCCATCTGGCAATTTCACCACAAATTCTTTGATGAAAGTTGCCACGTTGTAGTTCGATACCACTTCGCACTCCCACTTTTTGATACCAAAAATTTCTTCGGGAATGTGCACCTTCATATCGTTTTTCACTTTCACCTGACAAGCCAAGCGCCAGTTTTCGCCTTGTTCTTTGCGTGAAAGGTGGCCTTTTTCGGTGGGCAATACATCGCCACCGCCTTCCACCACTTGACACTTACACATGGCGCAAGTACCGCCACCACCGCAAGCCGATGGGAGGAACAACTTCTGCTCGCTCAGGGTGCTCAGCAAGGTGCTACCAGGTTTGGTGATGATGGGATTGGCCTCATCGCCATTAACGATGATTCTGATATCGCCGCTTGGTACCAATTTCTTTTGGGCAAACATCAGGATGAAAACCAGTGAAAGAATAACCAGCAAAAACGCACCTACACTGAGGGCGATGATGGTTGTTGTGCTAAGAATCAACATATACCTGAGCGATTAAAGATTGATACCAAGGAAGCTCATGAACGCAATGCCCATCAAGCCTGTAATGATGAAAGTGATGCCCAATCCACGCAAAGGCTTAGGCACGTCGCTGTAGCGAATTTTCATGCGGATGGCGGCAATGGCAACAATAGCAATCAACCAACCTACACCTGAGCCCAAACCAAATACCGAAGCTTCTGCCAAGGTGTAGTCGCGCTCCTGCATGAACAATGAGCCACCCAAAATAGAGCAGTTTACGGCAATCAAAGGCAAAAAGATACCCAATGAGCCATAAAGGGCCGGCGAAACCTTTTCGATTACCATTTCTACCAATTGCACCATGGAAGCGATGGTAGCGATGAACATGATGAATGCTAAAAAGCTCAAATCAACTTCCGCAAAAGATGGATGCAAACCTGCCAAAGCGCCTTCCTTCAAAACGCCGTTGAGAAGCAACCAGTTGATGGGCACGGTAACACCCAATACAAAGATTACCGCAGCTCCCAATCCGATAGCTGTTTTCACGTCTTTCGAAACAGCCAAATAAGAACACATGCCCAAGAAATAGGCAAAAATCATGTTGTCGATAAAAATCGAACGAACAAAAATACTGATGAGGTCTGATGCTAAAAACAACATGATTAAGCTTCCTCCAATTTGGTGTTGAGTGAACGTTGGATCCAAATGATGATAGCGATTACAAACAAGGCACCAGCTGGAATCAGCATCAAGCCATTGTTCACATAGCCCATTTCATACACGGCATCTGGAATAATCTGAAAACCAAGTAATTTGCCTGATCCAAAAAGCTCGCGACAGAAAGCCACTGCGATGATGATCCAAGCATAACCTGCTGAGTTTCCAAAACCATCTAGAATGGAAGCGCCTGGCTTATTGCCCATGGCAAAAGCTTCCAAACGACCCATTACAATACAATTGGTGATGATCAATCCAACAAATACCGAAAGTTGCTTACTTACATCGTATACAAAAGCCTTCAAAATTTGGTCAACTAAAATTACCAACACCGAAATGACCGTCAGTTGTACAATGATTCGGATTCGTGATGGGATGGTATTCCGCATCAAAGAAATAATGAAGTTCGAAAGCACCACCACAGCCATAACTGAAATGGCCATTACCATGGTGGGTTTCAACTGTGTAGTTACCGCCAGTGCCGAACAGATTCCTAAAACCTGAATGGTAATGGGATTATTATCGCTTAGTGGATCAACTAAAAGCTTGCGGTCTTTTTTAGAGAGAAGCGGCTTGGCTTCTTTTACTTGCGTTTCTACGGCACTCATGACTGAGACTTTTTGAGATAGGTCAAATAAAACTGAATGTCTTCGCGGAGCATATTGGATACACCGGTAGAAGTAATGGTACCACCCGAAATGGCATCAACTTTATGGAGTTCACCTGCTTCTTTTGGTTCCTTGGTAACTTGAACCGAAACAAATTCGTCTCCGTTAAAGATTTTTTTATTGGTAAACTGTCCTTCGAATTTATCGGTGTTGATTTCAGCACCCAAACCCGGGGTTTCCCCTTTGTGGTCAAATACAGCTTGTTTTACAGTATTGCCATCTTCATCAAGAGCCAAATAACCCCAAATTGGCCCCCAAAGACCAACGCCTGCCAATTGCAGGATGTAGGTTTTTTTACCGTTCTCCTCGTAGATGTACAGCGGATATTTGAGTTTGTGATTTGGGTCTTTCGACTTCATGCGCTTGTCGAATGCCAAGTCGATATCAAAAGCCTTAACACCTTCCACTTCATTACCATTTTCGTCGATTACAACTGACTTGATGTATTCATCAAACTTCTTGTAATCATCGGAGCCGGTTTTGCCTACAACAGAAAGGATATTCTCCTGCTTCTCTTTCTTCAGGTTGGCATCTTGCATGGGCTTTAGCAAGGTAGCAGCACCAGCCAGTAAAACGGCTGCAACCACCGTAATAATCACCGCAAAGGTGATCACATAATTGTTTGAATTACGCACGAGCAAGTCTCCTCTTGATGTTTGATTGAACCACGAAATAATCGATGAGTGGCGCCATCACATTACCAAATAAAATGGCCAACATGATGCCCTCAGGGTAAGCCGGGTTGAACACACGGATCATAACGGCCATCATGCCAATGAGCAAGCCATACCACCACTTCCCTACTTCGGTTTGCGCCGCAGTTACCGGGTCGGTTGCCATGAATACCGCTCCAAAGAGCAAACCACCCATGATGAAGTGGTAGTAAAAAGGAACTTGCATGAATTCGTTGGCGCCAATGGCATTAAAAATCAAGCCCATGATACCAGCACCCAACATCACCGAAGTCATGATTTTCCAACTGCCAATGCCTGTAAGGATGAGGAAGGCAGCGCCAATCAAAATGGCGATCTTACTGGTTTCTCCAACAGAACCCGGGATGAAGCCCAAAATCATATCCGTTGCGCTGAAACCCGGACTGCCTGCAATGCTGTTGGCTAGGGCCGTAGCACCTGAATATGCATCTGCCTTTTCGGCAATCCAAACAGTGTCGCCCGACATGAAGGTTGGATAAGCAAAAAACAGAAATACGCGTGCAGTAAGTGCCACATTCAAGATGTTCATGCCCGTGCCGCCAAATACTTCCTTGGCAAAAACTACTGCAAATGCAGTGGCAACAGCTACCATCCACAAAGGAATGCTCGGTGGCATGATCAAAGGAATTAACATACCAGAAACCAAGAAGCCTTCATTGATGGCATGTCCCTTTTTAGAGGCAATAAAAAACTCAATGCCCAAACCTACACCATAGGATACTACCACAACAGGAAGAACCTTGATGGCACCGTAAATGAGTTTATCCAAAAAACCATCGCCATAACCCAAAAACTCACCATTGCTGATGAAATGCTGGTGTCCGACGTTGTACATGCCAAATAAAAGGGCAGGTACCATGGCCAAAATCACAAAAAACATGGTGCGCTTGAGGTCGATACCAGCTTTGATATGTGCGCCATCGTGCGTTACATGATCGGGCGTGAATAAAAAGGTGGCAAAACCATCAAACACGGTGTGGAACTTCTCGTACTTCCCTCCTTTGTTGAAAAGGGGACGGAGTTCGTAAACTTTGTCCTTTAGAAACTTCATATACCGTTAATTGCTTATTGTTCTTCTTGATACATCAAATCCAAACCTTCGCGGACAATTTTCTGAACCGGAATTTTGGAAGTACACACAAACTCACACAAAGCCAAATCTTCTTCGGCCACTTCGTAAATACCCAGCTGTTCCATCTCTTCGATGTCTTTGTACATGATCGACTTCAACAAAAAAGTAGGGAGAATGTCCATCGGCAATACTTGTTCGTACTGTCCGCTTACCACAAAGGCGCGTTCTTCGCCATGGGTATTGGTATTTACTTTATAGGTGCGGTTCTTGAACCAGCCGCTTAAGAACGACTTAGATATGTCGGGACGCGGATAACTTGGCAACAACCAGCCAAAGAACTCCATATCGTCGCCTTCGGGAATGGCTGTAAGCTGGTGGTCATAAAAACCCAGGTAGCCTTGTTCACCAATGTTTGTACCGGTTAAAACGTTGCCACTGATGATACGATTCTTACCCGCTTTGAGGTGACCACGCAAAAGGGCTTCGGCTTGGACACCGATGATACTTTCAAAGTAACGAGGATTTTCAACCTCGGAACCAGTGATAGCCACACGACGACGGGCATCAAAACGGCCTTTGAGGAAAAGGCGACCAATGATTACCACATCGGCGGGGTGAATGTGCCAAACGCGATCACCTTTTTTGATGGGATCGAGGTGGTGGATTTGTACCCCCACATTGCCTGCAGGATGTGGTCCACTTATTTTGTTGATGGTAACATTTTTCGTTTGAAGCAGTACACTCGACTTGGTATCGCTGGCATGCACATTCAAGTGAATGTTCACTCCAGTCAACTTTTTAATGGCATCGATACCGGCTTGAAAGGTATCGGACTCATTTTCTACCAAAAAATCGATGCTTGGTGCCAGTGGTGCAGAATCGAAGCCAGAAATGAACACCGATTTAGGGGTTTCGGTTGGATTGGCCAGTACATTGTAGGGGCGCTGGCGAATGAAAGCCCAAGCCCCTGATGCCAACAATTTGGCTTTTACTTCTTCGGCCGAAAGTTGCTCTGGGCGAGCTGCACCAAAGTCAATGTAGCTGGTGTCGGCATCTGCCAGGATGACAATCTCCTGCAAAACGCGTTTTTCACCACGCTTTACTTCAACCACTTCACCACTAACAGGCGATGTAATTTGAAGTTCAGGATGGTCTTTGTCGAACATGAGGGGTGATCCGGCCTTCACTTCGGTACCGGGTTCTACCACTACTTTAAACCGTTTGTGACGGAATTCCTGGGGCTTAATGGCCACCGTTTTAGAAAGGGGGGCTTTGCCCGCCAACGGTTGTGCTGCGCCTACCAGTTTGATGTCGTAGCCCTTTTTGAGCTTGATGGATTTTGACATACTGCTACCTAGCAAATTTTAAAACGCCGTTTTTATCGTGAAATCACAGAAAATCAGCTTTGATTTTCGAACAGCAAAAATAGAAAAATGTTTGAGTATGTGACTTGAATTACATAGAAATTGGAGGTTTCCTTCGCTGCCAAAAATCGACTTAATTTGCACCCTCATGATTACGGTTCAGGATTTAGATTTTGGCTTTGGTGGACAAAGTCTTTATGAGGGGGTTTCATTCGATTTGCACCCAGGCGAACGTATCGGTCTGATAGGCCGTAACGGCACTGGCAAGTCATCGCTATTGCGTCTACTCCATGGGGAATACGCTGCGGGCTCATCCATTCAAAAAATGCGAGGTCTGCGCACGGCCTTTTTTAATCAGGACCTCCTCTCCTACCAAAGCGAAGCACCTATCCTAGAAGTTTCAGCACAGGCCTTCGCTGAATTGTTAAACAAACGCTCAGCATACGAGTCGCTAACTTTAGAACTTGCTCACGACCACAGTCATGCACTTTTGCAAAAACATGCCGCATTACTCGAAGCGCTTGAAATGGCAGATGCTTTTCAGCTTGAAGTAAAAGTTGAAAAGACCCTCCGTGGGTTGGGATTTTCGGCTGTTGATATGCAGAAAGCTTTTTCAAAATTCAGTGGTGGATGGCGTATGCGGGTGATGTTGGCCAAGTGCCTGTTAGAGGCACCTGACCTATTGATGCTCGACGAACCAACAAACCACCTTGATTTACCTGCCATTCAATGGCTTGAGGGCTATTTGAGGCAATTTGAAGGCACAGTGGTGGTGGTTTCACACGACCGTCGCTTTCTAAACCAGGTGTGCACCCGCATTTTGGAGGTAGAAAACCGCCAGGTAAGGAGCTACAAAGGCAATTACGACGCTTATGAAAGCCAAAAGGCCGAGCGTTTAGAGCAGGAAATGCTAACCTATAAAAACCAACAGAAGCAGTTGGAACAAGAAATGCGCTTTGTTGAACGTTTCCGATACAAAGCATCCAAGGCCAAGGCTGTTCAGGCACGGATCAAACTGCTCGAAAAGCGTGATTTGGTAGCGTTAAGCGAAACCGACAACCGTCACCTGAACATGCGACTGAAAGTAGCCAGGCAACCTGGAAAAATCATTTGCGCGTTGAAGAACGTATCAAAGTCCTTTCCTGGTATTGACATATTAACGGGCGCCAATGGCCTCATTGAAAGAGGAGATAAAATAGCTTTGATTGGCCCAAATGGCAAGGGAAAATCCACCCTGCTACGCATGCTTTTTGGTACCGAAGCCTTTGATGGTGAACGAGAACCGGGGCACAATGTGAGCATGTCGTTTTACGCCCAGCACCAATTAGAAGCCCTTCGCCTCGAAAATACCGTCTTGGAAGAAGCGCAGCGGTTGGCTTTCAATCGCACAGAACAGGAATTGCGCAATACCTTGGGGGCTTTTTTGTTCAGCAACGAAGAGGTAGACAAAAAGGTTAAAGTGTTGTCGGGCGGTGAAAAAGCCCGTGTTGCTTTGGCTGGCATCATGTTGTCGGAGGCTAACTTCCTATTGCTTGACGAACCAACCAACCACCTTGACATGGATGCAGTGGACATGCTCATTGACTCACTGCAACAATACGAGGGTAGTTTTATCACTGTTTCTCACGATCGCTACTTCTTGGAAGAGGTAGCAAATAAACTTTGGTACATCCAAAACGGCGAAATCAAGGTATATCCTGGTGATTACAGAAGCTTTACCGAAAGATATGGCGAGCAATTTTTCTTTCAACCCGAACCTGTTCCAGGAGGGGCACAATTAAGTAACCAGCCTGTTCAAGCTGCAGGCAAAGTGGATTACGAAAAACAAAAGGAACAGCGAAAGGCCTACAACAAGTTGCAGCAGCAACTCGACAAAATAGAAAAGGAAATTGCTTCACTGGAAGCTACCAAGGAAGATCTACACGTTAAAATTTCGCAAGAAGAAATTTTTACCAATTTTGAAGCGTTACAACAATGTCAAACCGAGCTACAACAAATCGAACATGCGCTGGATCAATGCCATACGCAATGGGAACAGATTTTTGAAGCCATGACAGCCTTAGAGTCATGAGAATAGCACTTTGCATCGTATTATCTTGGATTGCTGTGTTTGCACGTGCACAAGATTTCACCAACATCCGGTACGAAGACCATGTTTACAAACAAAACATCAAAACCGTACAATTACTGGTTGAAGGAAAACCCTTCAGCAACCCCATCATTAACCTTGGCAACGGTGGCGAAGGTTTGCTGCTCAACTTCGATGATTTGAACGGTGGTTTTGAAAATTATACGTACACCATCATTCACTGTAATGCCGACTGGACACCCAGCAACCTTTTCCAAAACCAATACCTAAGTGGCTTTTTCGAAGACCAAATAAGCGATAATCGCCAATCATTCAATACGCTCACCAAATACACGCATTACCGATTGCAGCTTCCTAATCAAAACATGCAAATGAAGCTTTCAGGTAATTATGTAGTGCATGTGTACAAAGATTTCAACAAAGAAGATCCTGTGCTAACCCGCCGCTTTTTTGTTTTGCAAGCAACCATGGGTGTGGTGCCGATTTTGAGACGCCCAAGCCGTCCGGATGCCATTCAAACTTCACATGAAATTGATTTTGACATCAACACAGGAAGCCAAACCATTTTTAATCCCTTTGAAGAAATAAAGGTAGTTATTCGCCAAAATCAACGCTGGGATAACCAAGTCGCTGGTTTGTTACCCTTATTTGTGCGCAACAACCTGCTCACTTACGATTATGCCGATCGCAACATCCTGGCTGCAGGCAATGAATTTAGGAAGGTAGATTTGCGCAACATCCGATTTCGGGGTGAACGCGTTGGCAAGCTTGAAATTGAAGGGGATAAAATATATGCCTGGGTCAAGGGCGATGATAGTCGTTCTCATTTGCGCTATTTGGCATATGAAGACATCAACGGCCGCTACCTCATTCAAGGCAATGAAGGCCGTAATTCAGCCCTGGATGCCGACTACATTGAAACTACTTTTACGCTGTTTCATCAAGGGCCACTTGCAGGTGGACAGGTTCATATTTTGGGGCAACTTACAGATTGGCAAGTGAATGAAAGCACCAAAATGACTTATGACTACGATATAGGTGGGTATCAGATTACGTTGCTTTTAAAGCAAGGCTTCTACGATTACACCTATGTATTTCTGCGTGATGGGGCACAGTTGCCCGATTACACTTGGTTTGAGGGCAGCTACGAAGACACGGAAAACGACTACGAGATTTTTGTTTATCACCGACCACCTACCAGCATGCAATTCGACCGACTGGTGGCGTACAGCAAGATAAACTCGATGAACCGAACTGGCAGGTAAAAACAAACGGCCTCTGTCGAGGCCGTTTTCATTTAGCATAAATAGTCCTTACAATAGCTCATTGGCCAAGTTCGCCAGCTCCGAACGTTCGCCTTTTTCAAGGGTGATGTGGGCAAAAAGACTTTGTCCTTTTAAACGCTCAATGAGGTAGGTTAAACCATTTGACTGGGCATCGAGGTAAGGCGTATCAATTTGGTTAATGTCGCCTGTAAAGATGATTTTGGTTCCTTCACCTGCTCTGGTGATAATGGTCTTTACTTCGTGCGGCGTAAGGTTTTGGGCTTCGTCTACGATGAAACAAATGTTTGAAAAGCTTCTACCTCTGATGTAGGCCAAAGGCGTTATGGTGAGCTTTTCTTGCTGTACCAATTCATTTATTTTCTGATAGTCCTTATCGCTTTCGTTAAACTGGTGCTGAATAAACTTCAGGTTATCCCACAAGGGTTCCATATAAGGATTTAGTTTCGATTTGATATCGCCCGGCAGATAGCCTATGTCTTTGTTACTCAGCGGCACAATTGGACGTGCCAAAAAAAGCTGCTTGTAAAAGCGACGTTGCTCAAGCCCGCCAGCCAATGCCAAAAGTGTTTTTCCGGTTCCTGCAATGCCTTGCAAGGTTACAAGTCGAATTTGCTCCGACATGACAGCGTGCAAAGCAAATGCTTGTTCAGCATTCCGAGGTTTGATGCCATAGGCCAAGCGTTTGTCAACCTTTTCTAATCGGCCATCAAAAGCATTGTAGAAAGCCATCACTGAATCTTTGCCATTGCGCAATATAAAATACTGGTTAGGCACAGGATCAACCAAACCCACATCCTCGGGCATACAGTGGCCATCTTGATAAAAGCGGTCAATGATTTCGGAGCTAATGCCGGTAATAACGCGCTTGCCTGTGTAAATATCATCGAGGTTTTTGACCTTTCCAAAGCGATAGTCTTCAGCTGAAATTTCAAGCGCCTTGGCCTTAAGCCGCAGGTTTACGTCTTTGGTAACCAGTACTACTTTTTTATCGGGGTGGTTTTCTTTGAGGTAAAGCGCGCTATTGAGGATGCGGTGGTCGGCCTTGCGCTCACCAAAAATCTTCTGTGCATCCATGCTTGCATCTTCATGCATCTCCACATGAAAACGCCCGCCATCGATGTTGCCCAGTGAAATCCAGTCTTGTAGGCTGTGATCGGCTGATATTTTGTCCAGAAATCGGATAAACTCCCTGGCCTCGAAATTCAAGCTGTCGTTGCCCTTTTTAAATTGGTCGAGCTCCTCCAACACCGTGATCGGAATAGCCACATCGTGTTCGTGAAAGTTATTGATGGCGTTGTGATCGTGCAGGATCACTGAAGTATCCAGCACAAAAATTTTGCTCTCTTTTTTAGCAGCGGTTCGTTTAGCCATGAGCGTATCGGATATGTTGGCTCAATTTGACTAAAATTAGGAGCAATTGCAAAGGCGATTTTTGCACCGCCTTGTTAATAACTTTTAACGCAGTTAGCGCTGTGCCTGACCCGGATATTCAATGCGCACGTGATAAATGCTGTTCAGCATTTTTTTGAACAACTTTTTTATCCGGCCAATGTCTTTCAGGGTAATGTCGGCATTGAGGTATTGTTCATTTTGCAACTGCTTGTTGATGATGCTATCTACCAAATCAGCAATACTTTTCGCATTCGGATTTTTGAGGCTGCGCGATGCTGCTTCCACCGAATCGGCCATCATAAGGACTGCAGTTTCCTTGGAAAATGGTTTGGGTCCAGGATAACGAAATTTACCCTCATCCACTTCTATTTCAGGGAAGTTTCGCAAATGCGACTGATAAAAATATTCAACACGTTGGTCTCCGTGGTGGGTACGAATGAAATCTACTACCACCTCCGGTAAGCGGTGCTTTTTGGCCAGACTAACCCCATCGAGTACATGCCCAATGATAATTTGTGCACTTTCTTCGAAGGGCAAATCATCGTGCGGATTTAAGGAGGCATGTTGGTTCTCAATGAAATAAACAGGGTTCGTTAATTTACCAATGTCGTGGTACAAGGCCCCTACCCTCACCAACAGGGCATTTCCTCCAATTTCATAGATCGCAGCTTCGGCCAGGTTAGCTACTTGCAAGGTGTGTTGAAATGTTCCGGGCGCCTCCAGTGACAAGCGGCGAAGCAATGGATTGTTGGTGTCGCTTAATTCCATGAGACTTACATCACTCACAAAACCAAAAACTTTCTCGTAGCCAAAAAGCAAAGGCGAAGCGATCAGCGTGAGAATGGCATTCACACCAAAATAGCCATAATAAAGCGGAATCAGCTCTCTGAAATCGCCCTTATTGACCAAAGTATAAGCTGTGTATCCCAAGGCGTACACCAGAAACACAATGCCTGAGCTTAAGTAAAACTGAGAGCGGTTGCGTATGCTGATGAGCGTAAAAACCGAAGCCATGCCAGCCGCCAACTGCAAGACCATAAATTCTGAAGCGTATCCCGAAAAAAAGGAAGTGAGCAAAGTGGCTACCAAGGTTACCATCATGGCCAACCAACCATCAAATAAAGCACGGGTAAGGATAGGCAATACGCAAAAAGGAATGAGGTAAACCGATGGAATGGCCTTGCGAGTAGCCAAGCTGAACAGCGCCACCACCAGCACCATGTTCAATAAAATGACTGCCAGTCGACGGGTGTCGTCGAACAGTGTCGGCCTGAAGAAAATCAGGTAGGCCACCAATAATCCCATGATCATGGCTACCAACAAGGCTTGTCCCAGCAGCGACCACCAGCGTTGCCACCCTTGGTAGCTGTAGGCACCAATCTCACGCTCGAGTGAATTGATTTTGCGGTAGGTATCCTCATAAACCAAACTGCCTTTGTTGATAATGAGTTCGCCTTGCTGGACCTTTCCCGTAGTCTGACTAACCTTTTCTAGTAATTCATCGCGTCGCTTTTCGGTTAGATTGCCATCATATGCCAAATTAGCCTCCAGATACTTGCTTCCAAAAAGACGAAGACTATCCGCCAAGCCAGTGCGCAAAGGCATGCTGCTGAGCAAAGTATACCAACCAGCTAAATAGGACGACTGGCTCAAAAAAGCATCCTGTTTGATTACAACTGGCTTGCTATCCTTCTTAAGTTGCAGGAAAAAGGTGCCGTCGGGACTCTTAGGTCCATCCTCTAGCACCCCTTGGGCATAGCGCTGTTCCATATAATAGGTAAGCTGCACCAAGATTTCGGGTTCCAGTTGTTTACCAAGCTGCCGGGTCAAAACCTCCGCAACTTCCTCAGGGATATCCTCTATTTTTCGATAATAGGGTTTGTGGTTTTCGAGGGCCTTTTTTTGTTCTGCTTCTAATTGCAGTTCACCCTTATAAATGTTAAAGTCGAATGGCGCAATCAAGTCCTTGTAAACCCATGGCTTATTGATGGCATATTCGTATTGAAATGCAATTTTATGTGGTAACAAGGAAGTTAGGACCACTACGGTTGCAATTAACATGCACCATTTCAGGATGTTATTTCCCTGCAGCTTAAAAAAAGCTTGGAAGTCGAGGTACCATTTATTGGCTTTTACAGGCATAGGCGCTGGTGCAGCAGGTTGAAATAAGCGTAACTTTGAGGCGCAAGTTAAATCGAATTGCTTAAAAATCCGTGTTATGAAAGAAGTGTACATCGTTGCCGCTGCTCGCACGCCTATCGGCAGCTTTAATGGCGCCTTGGCCAATGTAACCGCTCCACAGCTGGGTGCTATTGCCATTAAAAAGGCAATGGAACAAATCCAACTCGACCCCAACAGCGTGAACGAAGTGTTTATGGGCAATGTAATCAGTGCCAATTTGGGTCAAGCACCTGCAACGCAAGCAGCTATTTACGCAGGTATTTCAAACACGACCCCTTTCACCACCGTGAATAAAGTTTGTGCAAGTGGCATGAAGGCCATCATGTTGGGGGCACAAAGCATCCAACTTGGTCAAAACGAAGTGGTGGTGGCAGGTGGTATGGAAAGCATGAGCAACGTACCCTACTACCTCGATAAGTTTCGCAACGGTGGTCGATTGGGTCATGCACAAGTAACCGATGGGATTTTAAAAGACGGTCTCACCGATGTGTACAACAACTACCACATGGGAAATGCTGCAGAATTATGTGCTTCGGAGCATAAAATCAGTCGCGAAGCCCAAGATGCGTATGCTATTTCGTCTTACAAGCGCGCTGCTGCTGCTTGGGAAGCCGGCAAGTTCAACCGCGAAATCGCTCCAGTTGAGATTCCAGTAAAAGGCAAGGACCCGGTTGTTGTAGTTGAAGACGAAGACTTCCGGAAAGTAAGCTTTGACAAAATCCCCGGCTTACGTCCAGTTTTCGATAAAAACGGCACGGTAACCGCAGCTAATGCTTCAAATTTGAATGATGGAGCTTCTGCCGTTATCTTGATGAGCAAAGAAAAAGCTGAGGCCTTGGGCATCAAGCCCTTGGCGCGCATTTTGGGCTATGCAGATGCACAACAGGCGCCTGAATGGTTTACTACCGCTCCAGCTAAAGCCATTCCGTTGGCCATGGCACGTGCGGGAGTAAAAGCAGAGGATGTTGATTTTTACGAAATCAATGAAGCCTTTTCTGTTGTATGTATTGCCAATAATCAGCTCTTAAATCTCAACCCCGAGAAAGTGAATGTTTATGGTGGTGGTGTTTCAATTGGGCATCCCATTGGAAGTTCTGGTTCACGTATTATTGCCACTTTATGTAGCGTATTGCACCAGGAAGGCGGACGCATTGGTGTAGCCGGAATTTGCAATGGCGGAGGTGGCGCAAGTGCCATGGTCATAGAGAAAATTTGACCGTCCGTGTAGTTTTTTTAAAA
>ERZ1066127.121-NODE-121-length-50827-cov-12.256027_pt1 | contig 50827 bp, 47 predicted proteins | sample MGYA00382774_ERZ1066127 | MGnify/ENA primary metagenome ERZ1066127 (study PRJEB33369, sample SAMEA5778357) | biofilm metagenome | biome: Industrial cooling water; feature: Water cooling tower basin; material: Biofilm | place: United Arab Emirates | collected...
TGTTTACACTGCATACACCGAAATCAATCGGGATTATGCAACAGGCCAATTGCGCTATGGTTATTCTTCGCTTACTACGCCGAATACCTTGTACGCTTTTGACATGCGTAGCAAGCAACAAGAAGTGCTGAAGCAGCAAGAGGTGGTGGGTGGCTACCAAGCAAGCGATTATGTATCAGAACGTATTTTCGTCACGGCACGTGATGGCGCCAAGGTTCCTGTATCATTGGTATACAAAAAATCGCTTCGCAAAGCCAGTGGAAATCCTACCCTGCTTTACGGCTATGGCAGCTATGGTGCAACCATGGATGCATATTTTAGCAGTAATCGTTTGAGCTTACTCGATCGTGGCTTTGTATTCGCTATAGCGCACATTCGAGGTGGTGAAGAAATGGGCCGACAGTGGTATGAAGACGGCAAACTGCTGAAGAAAAAGAACACTTTTTACGACTTCATCGATTGTGCTGAGTTTTTGCTCCAAGAAAAATTTACCAAGAAAGGCAGTATGTATGCCATGGGAGGCAGTGCAGGTGGACTGTTGATGGGTGCAGTGGTTAATATGCGTCCCGATTTGTGGCATGGTGTGATTGCAGCCGTTCCATTTGTGGATGTGGTGACTACCATGCTAGATGAAAGCATTCCTTTAACTACGGGAGAATTTGACGAATGGGGCAATCCTAAAGAAAAGGAATACTACGACTATATGCTATCGTATTCACCCTATGATCAGGTAACGGAGCAAGCATATCCAAACCTTTTGGTTACAACTGGTTTACACGATTCGCAGGTACAGTATTGGGAGCCAGCGAAGTGGGTAGCCAAGCTCAGGACCAAACAAAAAGGAGAAGGCAAAATTTACCTCGTTACCGACATGAAGGCTGGCCATGGCGGGAAATCGGGTCGATTTAATGCACTCAAAGACGATGCGCTAGAATATGCTTTTTTACTCGATTTAGCTGGAATAACGGACTAAAATCAACGCAATGTTGTTAGAAGGCCGGGTAAATCCGGCCTTTTACATTTGTTGAAGCTCATTCCAGAGCCTTTCCTCTGCCAGGCCACCCAACTTTTTCGCAACCTGTAATTTCCATGATAAAAAATCAATATCCATGGTCGTGGCGAAAGTTGCCAATTCCATCTCAGAAAATTTCAATTTCGCGAGGGCTATCAGGACGATGTCGTTTTCAAGCAATTCAGGAAATGATGTTTTAAGCCGGACAAAAAACTGATTGTTGCAACGATTCATCAATTCACGTAATTGTTCTTTCCAACCTTCTGGCTCGATTGACTTTGCGCTACCATTTTGTTGTTGCTGTTGAACAAAATAGACAAGTAGTTTGCGTAAATGTGCCAATTCTTTGCGTTGCATTTGTAATTGCATCTCAGAAATAACCAAATCGTGTGCTTTGTTTGCCCGTCTTATCAGTGTCCAACAGGCAAAAGCCAAAAGCAGCAAGAGCAAACTAACCATCATGCCTAACCATTGCCAGGTGGATGCATCCTTTGAAGCATGTATAAGTGCTAATTCAGCATCTAATTCGGCTAATTGAATTTCATAGGCATGGCGCTTCTCAGCCTGCATCAATCGTTGTTGCTCTTCCTTTTCTTCTACCAAAGTCGCCAAACTGTCAAGAACCAACTTTGCTTCAAAAGCCTCTTTATATTGCTTTTTTTGCACAAAGTAATCGTCTAGCAGATCGGCGATGAAGTGTTTTAAATAAAGCGCAGGCGCCATTGCCTCATATTCTTTCGCCAATTCGATAAACCTGCTTGCTTTGTCAGCTAAGCCCATTTCTAAGTACATTTCAGCCATAAGAACGGCTGCATTGCAAGCACTCGCCCAACCTGCTACTTTGGCACTCGTTTCGATGTCGTATTGTAAGTGTTCTTCAGCGCGGGGATAATCTTTTTGTTCGTAATACACCATGCCGATATTACCATAGGTTAGGGCCTCCCAACCCGTATCACCCATTTCACGAGCCATCTGATTGGAGATCTGAAAAACCTCCACCGCTTTTTGGTAATTTTTCAAACGTAAATATGACAGCCCCAAAGTATTGTAAGCATGCATTATGCTATAGTCGTCGTCATGCAAATCATTAAAAACCAGCGCCTTTTCAAAATACTGAACCGACAGTTCGTAGTAGCCTGCACGGTGAAAAAACTGACCAATACCAAATAAGCTATTAGTAACCGATTTGAACCCTTCGTAATTGTACTTTTGAAAAACTGCCTCTGCTTTAAACAGGTACTGCAGCGCCTCTTCGAAAGAGCCCAATTCGATGAAAGTTTCCATGGAACGTAGCATGGCATTGGCCATTAACACACGGTCTTGGGCTTCTTCAGCTTTTTTGAATGCCAATTGTAAATGATGTAAAGACTTGGCATAATTAGCCACCAAGTGGCGGTAAAACCATCCACTGGCGTACAAAAGCCTTGCTTGGTCACGTGAGCCAGAAGCGTTAAATGCTTGATTCGAAAGGGCGGCAACCAACCGGGTATGTAATGCACTATCGGTTTGTTGGCTCCACCAAGGCAACATTTGAGAGAACAAACTATCATACCTTCCTGCTGGCACATTGCCGAGCAGTTTTTGCAAACTATCTATTTGACGATTGAACTGTTCCTCATTGTTCTGAGCCTCCGAAACGGAACTCAGCATATAAAACAACCCCAATAGCAAAAACTTCTTCATAAGTATTGCAGCAATATACAAACAATCTAAGCCTCACGCCAAGCGTGCACTGCATAAAAAAACCGGCCTTCGCCGGTTTCAATTACATCGCCATTGCTTTGGGCCCTCCAGAAAGAATAGCCTCGCTGGCTCCATCTCGGTACTTTTCAAAGTTTGCAACAAAGGCCTCAGCCAATTGATTGGCTTTTTGGTCGTAAGCCGATTTATCAGCCCATGTATTGCGTGGATTGAGCAACTCTGCAGGCACTTGGGGGCAAGATGTAGGCATCAGTACACCAAAAACTGGGTGTTGTTCATATGCCACATTTTTCAAACTGCCTTCAAGAGCTGCTGTTATCATGGCACGGGTATATTTGAGCGACATGCGCTGGCCAACCCCATATGAACCGCCTGTCCAACCCGTATTTACCAACCATACTTGCACTTTTCCACTCGACAATTTTTTGCCGAGCAACTCTGCATATTTGGCTGGATGCAGGGGTAAAAATGCCTTACCAAAGCAAGCAGAGAATGTAGTTTGTGGCTCGGTGATTCCTACTTCGGTTCCCGCTACCTTGGCTGTATATCCGGAAATGAAGTGGTACATGGCCTGCTCAATGCTTAGTTTACTGATAGGGGGCAAAACACCAAAAGCGTCGGCAGTTAGGAAAAAAATATTTTGTGGTTCGCCGGCAACCGATGGTAACATGGCGTTTTCAATGTGATCGATTGGATACGCACAACGGGTATTTTCAGTTTTGCTGCCATTATCATAATCAACCAAAGTTGTTCCAGGATGAAATTCGATGTTTTCAACAATCGATCCGAACCGAATTGCATTCCAGATTTCAGGTTCCTTTTCTGCACTCAAATTGATGCATTTCGCATAACAGCCACCTTCGAAGTTGAATATTCCTTTGTCACTCCAGCCATGTTCATCGTCACCTACCAAGGCCCTATTCGGATCAGCTGAGAGGGTGGTTTTGCCTGTTCCCGACAAACCAAAGAAAATCGCTGTGTCTCCACCCATACCTACGTTGGCCGAACAGTGCATCGATAATACTTGCTTTTCTTGGGGCAATATGTAATTGAGCACGCCAAAAATCCCCTTCTTCATCTCGCCCGTATAGCCAGTTCCTCCAATCAGAATCATTTTGCGGCTAAAATTAAGGATGGCAAAATTGTGCTGCCGCGTTCCGTCAATAGCAGGATCGGCTTTAAAGCCAGGTGCACACACGATATGCCAATCAGGATCAACTGTATTTTTTATTTCTTCTGCTGTAGGACGCAAAAACAAATTGTGACAAAAAAGATTCGAATAAGCCAATTCGGTTACCACACGGATATTGAGTCGAAAAGCTGGATCTGCACAGGCATAACTGTCTTTTACGAAAACTTCACGTCCAGCCAGATAAGCTGTCATCCGGTGGTAGAGTGCATCAAACTTATCTGAAGCAAATGGAATATTCACATCTCCCCACCAAACCGTATCGCGGGTTACGTCGTCAAGCACCACAAAACGATCCTTAGGTGAACGGCCGGTGAACTCACCGGTATCAGCAGCCAAAGCTCCCGTAGAAGTAAGCTGACCTTCACCGCGGAGGATGCACTCTTCTACCAATTCGGCAGGACTCAAATTCCAATGTGCTGCTGCAACATGCTGTAAACCAACGGTTGACAACGAAGCTTTCGCGGCCTTCAGCCCAAATTCATTCATAGCAAAATTTAATTTTTGAGGGGTGTTTTTAAAGAAAGTGCAAAAGTACACTTTATAAATGGCAGCTTATGCGAAATTCTTAAAAAGTAAGCGCCACGTTGATTCCATCGAAAAGCAGCAAAAAACTACCTTGCGCGATGATACCAGCGCCATGACCATGCCACTTGGCATTTGAATGCCGCATCAGGTACCAACCGAGGCCAATATAACCTACATCAAGCAAGGTATTCACCAATAAAAGCTTCCTAAAGCGTTTCCGCTCTTCATCAGGACTACGCAATTTCAAATCGACTTGGTGCAATTGTCGATGTCCGTACCAGGCAATGCCCCCATCAATGGCACCCCAAGCCAATTGTTGCATACCAAAGGCGCGGGTAAATGGGTTAGGGCTGAAAAGCTGGGCTGCCCCTACCCCCATCGATAACACCGACCAGCTACCCAGCACCACATTAGCGCGGTGCATGTGTTGATAAGGCTTATAATTATCGGGTAGGTTAATTTGCAATAAAGAATCGGGCGGTTTATGCCATTGGGCGCATGCCGACTGGTTTGTCGCCAACAACATGCCCAATAAGCTTGTCAATAAGATGAGAGCGCGCATGGTATTTTTACAATCCTGCCACCCTTTTGTTTGCCGGATAACGTACTTGCCAACCGTATTTCCAGTTTTTGCTTCCTCCAGCCTGCACCAGCCAGTTTTGCGTGAAGATGCCCTTCTGTTGATCAAGCGAAGCCCCTTGTAACTCAATAGCTGTAATTTCAATTTCCTTTTGAGCCGTTATGGGCAATTGATCCTGTAATACCAAATTCACCCCCTGATTACGGTTGTTTTTCACTTCAATCTCGTAACTGTAGGTCTTGATTGCCGTATTGCCCAAACGCTTCTTTTCGGCAATAACAGGTGCTATATTGAATTTAACAACTAAGGCTTTATCAACACCCAATGGCAAATCAAGCGTATCATTCTCAGCTGAGAAATCGAGCCATAGGCTATTAACCAGGCTGTTTTCAAAGTAAATCTGGGTCATTCCAGGCAATTGTGGCAGGCTATCACTCAATGGCAACCTGGCCAACAAAAGCACCTCTTGCCTTTGACGAGGTGCCAGATAATGTTCATAATGCGCAGGCAATTCTCTTTGCTCGATCCGCAAGCGTTTCTGTTCGCCATGTTGCAGGCTGAGTGGTGCATCGGGCTGATAATTGGCCGCAAAAAATTGGTTGTTGCGTTGTACACCAGCCCAACTTTCTACTCCTCCAGCCTTATCCTGCTCAGCATTGAACACCCCCGCAGAAGTAGCAGCTATGGAATTGGCGTCCCTAAATCTCTGATAAACAACAGGTTTTTCTTCCATGTAATCGAGCACCCAAGGACTCCAAACAGGTTTTTGTAATTGCGAGGCAGGCATAAATGCAGCTAGTTGCACTTGCACATTGTTCCAAGCCAAGCCTGTGTGTTGGGTCACTTGTGCCTGCATGGTTAGCTGAATGGGTTTGCCTGGACCATCTGAGCGCAGCACATAAGTAGGTTCCCATGAAACCCTATCACAATTATAACTTACCTCCAGTGTATAAGCAGCGACTTTTCCAGCTATGAATTCTGCCATCAGCACATTTTCAAATTCTGCCAAGGATGCCTTGCGCTGTTCAAGACTTTTTTTGAGTTCTTCGCTTTTAGCTAACAACTTTTTCTCTTGCTGTTGTAAATCGAGCAGCGCTTGGCCCAGCTCAGACAATCGTTGGTGAAAATAAGCGGCCATCTTTTGCAGTTCAGTCACCTGAACACCTTGCGTGCCACCTAATTGTTTGTTGGCTAACAGCAACTGCTGCTCTTGCTGAAACACTTCGCGACGCATACGAAGTGCGTCTAATTCAGTTCGCATGCCGCTCAAACTGTCGTAGCCCGCTTTTAATGGCCAAGGCTCGGCTTGGCTGCGCAAAGGAAGATGCTGCCATTGGTAGTGCAACAATTGTAGTCCTTTAGGCAACAAAATACGGGTGCTCGATTCGTCAGCACCGTCGGCTAAACCAGTTATCAATATGCGCTGTTGGCCAGCTGACAACTGCATACGAACTTCATGCGATAAGCGTGCACCCTGCAAATAAACGTAGACTTCCTTTAATTCAGCCTGAGCGGCATTGGCGTTGGAAACTACAGGATTCAGCGTCCAATACGCAAGAACAGCTACTAACAAAAACTTTTTCATCATCCAATTTTCTGCTCTAACGCGGTGCATATACTTTTGGTGGATGGCTTACCTACTTTAGGAAAACTTTAACACCAACAGCTCATTCAATGATGAATTCAATGCGGCGGTTACGGGTCCTGTCAGCATTAGTAAATACACCACCAGGACCACTGGGACCGAATTTCGGTTCGTCTTCCCCCCTGCCTATAGCCTGTATGCGCTCCGCTTCCAAACCTAGGGATACAAGTTGCTGCTTTACGCTATTCGCCCGAGCCTGCGATAACTGCATGTTAACATCATTTGCACCCACATCGTCGGTATGGCCCACAATGCTCAACTTAAATCCTTGATTAGCTGGCTGGTTGAGGTATTCAACCAGATTTTTCATATTGGTTAAATCGGCTGCCTGTTTGTTTTTACAAGCCTCACGGGCAGTTGGTGTTTTTTTGCTTTCGCATTTAACAAAGGTACTCATGCCCGATTCGAACTCAATTGATTGCAAATCGGTAAGAATTTTCACCGTTTCAACCTTCGGAGCAGGTTTGCAACCACTGCAATTTTTAGTACCAGCTACTGTAGGACATTTGTCCAAATGATCAGGAATACCATCCCTGTCTACATCAAGTGCAACACCTGAACCATCAACTTGAATTTTTTCCCTTTTGGTGGCCTTTTCAGACAATTGTGCCAATTCTGTTGCTGTCCACCCACATTCCGACGCTTGTAATCCCGAGAGATCCCATTTGGTATCTTCCTTGTCAAATGAATCAGGAACGCCATCGCCATCACTATCTCGTTTCAATGCCTCGGCCGAGTTGCCCATTTGCTGTTCCAAACGCACAATTTTGGACATTAAATCATTGATTCTTTCATCTTGCGATTTATTGACCGCCAACAGTTCAGCAAGTTTGGCATCATTCGCTGGCGCCGCCACAGGCTGGTGCCGGGTAGCATCGTATGCGTGATACTGCTGGAGGTAGGTTGCATCCCAGTAGCGTAAATCCTTCTTTTTACCTCCTAAAGCAAAAACAAAACTCAGGTTAATGCTGCTGTAACGGTCAAGATTTCGCCCAAAATTGGGTTCATTGGTATTCGGGCCACTGGCCTTTTGAACTACTAATGCATCAAAACCGTCAGTATTTAAAAAATGTACATTTCCCTGCAAATCGATGTGAAACTGAGGGCTTACTTTATAAGAAAAACCTAATCCAACAGGAACAACCCAAACTTGGCCATTTGCCCTCCCATTATCGGTTTCCGTGAGAAATTGACCAGTAGTAAGTTCTTTAATGCGCGAACTGAAACTGTTGAACCCGAGTCCGGCTGCAGCAAATACATTCCATTTACGTGTAATTTTTGGCTGTTCGTAGCCCGAAAAGCCCATGCCCGAAAAATTCACTACTGCCTGGGTGCTAAACTCAAAAAAAGTGGTTTGACTTTCAACAGCTCCTAAAAAATTAAGACGACCAATGTACTGTGCCTGATTGATTTCACCATTCACCCCACCATACACCATCTGCCCCCGTAATCCAAAGGCTGGACTGAACCAATGCGTAAGGTGTGCACCCAAATTGTAGCGTAAATCACCCAACTCAAAGAATTCAGCGCGACGTACATCGTGCAAAGGACTTGTAATACCAGTGGTGATGCCAATGGCCCATGGATTCGTAGCAGAATTTTGAGACTGTGCAAAATTGGCAGCAAAAGGCATGCATGCCATCATAAAGCCAACAATCAATAATTTCATAGGAAGTCTATCAGATAGGTAAAGATTGAAATAAAAACCAAGACTCACAACCTGAAGAGTCGCTATTACCTGAAGTGATTGGCTAATTCACGCAAATAATGAGGCACTATTGCCAACCGGCTGCCGTACCAAGAGAACATATCGCCTTCTACCAGCTGTATCGGCACATCTAATCCAGCTCGTTGTAATTCATCGACATGTTTTTGCTTAAAAGGAAATGGCTCAGAACTAAGTAACACCAAATCTGGCTCCAAAAGCTTCATCTGCTCAATGCTCACCTCCGGATACCGACTTGTACTTTCTGCAGGCACCAGCAGTTCGGCACCCAATAAACGCAGCAAAGAGCCAATAAACGTATCGTGACCAGCCAGCATCCAGGGCTTGTACCAAATGCTGTAAAGCACACGCTTGCCTTGTAAAACAGTCGGAAGACTGTCAAAACCGGCTGCAATTTCAGCAGCCATGGGCTTCGAAACCAGGCTTTTACCGGTTAACTCACCAACCGCCTCTATCATTTGCAAGGCATCGGGCAACGAACGTACATCACTGATCCAAACAGGTGCGAACTGGCTGAGAATTTCCAATACCCCCTGTTCGTTTTCTTCCTTGTTGGCTATGATCAAGTCGGGTTGCAAAGCAAGCACCTCTTGAATTTTAACATCCTTGGTGCCACCAATGCGCTTTTTGCTTTTAAACCAGCGGTTCGGGTGTATGCAAAATTTGGTAATGCCTACTACCTCTTCGTCTAAACCCAAACTAGCCAACAACTCGGTTTGGGATGGCACCAGTGAAACAATGCGCCGGGGAGGCGTATCGGGCAGGGTGATTTGCCGGCCGACTTGATCGGTGAATACGCGCATTAAGCCAAAGCTTGGATGATGTCGTGACTGGTGATGATTTGTACTGTATCGCCTTCCAACTGCACCAAAACGGCGCCCATCTTTTTATCCACCTGTTTGGCCAACTGGGGCAATGGCAAGTTTTTATCTACAAAAGCAAATGGCGCTTGCATGACTTCCGAAACCGATTTGCCGCGCAATTCAGGCTCGTCGATTAAACGAGCAAGCAGGTTTTGGTCGGTAATAGAACCCACAAATGCCGCCCCGCTTTTCACAGGCATTTGGCTTATGTTGAAGTGCATCATCTTGTGGATGGCCTCTCCTACGGTTTGGCTGGCTTCCACGGTGACCATGGGCAGGTGCAGGCGGTGACTGATGCAGTCGATGGCACGCTTTACTTCTGGCTCGAGGAAGCCCCGGTCGCGCATCCAATCGTCGTTAAACATCTTGGCCAAGTAACGCGTGCCGTGGTCGTGGAATACCACCACCACCACATCTTCGGGTGTCAATCGGTCTTTCATCTGCATCAGACCAGCGATGGCCGAACCAGCCGAGTTGCCAGCAAAAATACCTTCTTCACGGGCAATCTTGCGGGTGTAAATGGCGGCATCTTTATCGGTCACCTTTTCAAAATGGTCGATCAGACTGAAGTCAACGTTCTGTGGCAGAAAATCCTCGCCAATACCTTCGGTGATATAAGGATAAATTTCGTTTTTATCGAAAATACCCGTCTCCTTGTACTTTTTGAACACCGAACCATAGGTATCGATGCCCCATACCTTGATGTTGGGGTTTTGCTCTTTGAGGTAGCGCGCTATGCCCGATATGGTTCCGCCCGTGCCCACACCCACTACCAAATGGGTAATTTTGCCTTCGGTTTGGGCCCAAATTTCGGGACCCGTACTTTCGTAATGCGCCTGTCGGTTTGAGAGATTATCGTACTGGTTGGCCTTCCACGAATTGGGTGTTTCGCGCTCCAATCGCGATGAAACGGAGTAGTATGAGCGGGGGTCTTCGGGGTCGACGTTCGTAGGACAAACGATTACTTCGGCGCCCAAGGCGCGCAAAGCATCTACTTTTTCTTTCGATTGTTTGTCGGTAGTGGTAAAAATGCACTTATACCCCTTCACAATGGCAGCCATGGCCAATCCCATGCCCGTATTGCCTGAAGTACCTTCGATGATGGTGTAGCCAGGCTTGAGTTTGCCCGCTTTTTCAGCATCTTCAATCATGCGCAAAGCCATGCGGTCTTTGGTTGAATGGCCCGGATTAAAGGTCTCCACCTTTGCCAAAACCGTTGCAGGCACCTCTTTGGTTACCCGATGTAATTGTACCATGGGCGTATTGCCAATGGCTTGCAGGATATTTTGATACCACATAATGCTGCAAAAATAGCCCATCCTTTGAAATACCCGCCCGCTTTTCTGAACTTTGGCATTCGATGTTCATCAGCGCCACCATTATTTGTTTGAACGAGGCCGATAAAATTGGCACTTGCCTGCAATCGCTTTTGCCGGTAGCCGATGAATTGGTGGTGGTTGATTCGGGCAGCACCGACGATACGGTGGCCATAGCCCGGTCGTTTGGTGCCAAAGTGACTTATCATGCCTTTGAAGGGCACATCCAGCAAAAAAACTTCGCCTCGGGTTTGGCCGCCCACCCTTGGATCTTATCGCTCGATGCCGACGAGGCCTTGTCGCCCGAATTGGCTGCAGCCATACTTCAAATCAAACAAGCGAATCCTCAGCCTTTTAAGGCCTTCAGCTTTAACCGTCTGAATAATTATTGCGGACAGTGGATCAAACACGGGGGCTGGTACCCCGACCGCAAAGTGCGTTTGTTTCACCGCGAATGTGGTCATTGGGGAGGCACCAATCCGCACGACAAAATCATCCTCACGCCTGGCACCCCACAGGCCCATCTGCCCGGCGATTTGTTGCATTACACCTACGAGCGGCCCGAAGATTTCGACCGCCAAAACGAGCGCTTTGCCGAAGCTGCGGCGCGTGCCATGCTGCTGCAGGGCAAAAAAACTTTTCCGGCACAGCCCTACCTCAAGGCAGCCGTGCGCTGGTTCAAAGGGTATGTGCTGCAAGCTGGCTTTTTGGATGGGGCGGCGGGATGGCACATTGCCCGCGGCAATGCCTGGTACACCTTTGAAAAATACCGCCGATTGGCTCAATACAAAAAACAAGATGTTCGTTAGTGGATTTACCATCATTCGCAATGCGCAACAGTACGACTACCCCGTGCTCGAAAGCCTCCGCTCGCTCCTGCCACTGGTAGATGAGCTGGTAGTGTTGGTAGGCAAAAGCGAAGACGCTACCGAAGCGCTCATTGCATCGATTGGCGACCCCAAAATCAAGATCCACCATTCGGTATGGGACGACACTTTGCGCGAGGGCGGCCGGGTGTTGGCCGTAGAAACCGATAAAGCCCTGGCCTTGATTGACCCCCGTGCCAATTGGGCTTTTTACCTGCAGGCCGACGAAGTGATACACGAACAATATTACCCGGTCATTCGTGCCGCCATGGTGCATTACCAAAACCAGCCCGAGGTGGAAGGTTTGCTTTTCCACTACACCCATTTTTACGGCTCTTACGATTATGTGGGGGCCAGCAGGCGTTGGTACCGGCACGAAATACGGGTGGTGCGGCCGCAAGCCCATTTGCATGCCTACCGCGATGCCCAGGGCTTTCGCATTGCCGACCGTAAATTGCGGGTAGCAGCCATTCCGGCACACATTTACCATTACGGCTGGGTGAAGCATCCCGCCTTGCAGCAGGCCAAGCAGCGCTCGTTTCACAAGATGTGGCACGATGACAACTGGCTAGCCGAAAACATTGCGCCGGTAGATCAGTTCGATTACAGTCAGGTGGATGTGCTGCACCATTTCACAGGCACCCACCCCCAGGTGATGCAAGCACGAATTGCCGCCCAAAACTGGCAGTTCAGCTTCGATCCTACCCAAGCAAGGTGGACGCCCAAAGCGAAATTTTTGTATTGGCTTGAACAAAAAACAGGCTGGCGGCCGTTTGAATACCAAAATTATCGATGCGTTACGCGTTACACTGCTTCCTGATTTGCCTTGGCCTGAGTGGTAGCTTGCAAGCCCAAAGCCTGCAGCCCGCCTTGTTGCCCGATTACTGCTCGGCTCCACGCAAATCAGCCGTCACCCATGTGATGCTGCATTACATCAGCAACGCGCTCGAGCAGCCCGAAAATCCGTATGATTCGGCCGCTATACGCCGCATTTTTACCACCTACAAACTATCGGCCCATTACCTGATCAACCGCGAAGGCCATATTTTGGCCTTGGTGCCCCATGAACGCGCGGCTTTTCATGCTGGCAAAGGCAAATTGCCCCATCCACCGCATCACGAAAATGGTTTGAATGCCCGTTCCATCGGCATCGAAATCATGGCCGTTGGTACGCGCGAGGAGATGGCCTTGCTGGGCGTGAAAAACTACGACCGCATTGCCGATGAACACCGAGGCTTTACCGATGCCCAGTACCAGGCCCTGGTGTGGCTCATCCAGCACATCCAGCAAAAAGAACCCGCATTTGTGCCCTCGCCGCAAACGGTGGTTGGTCACGATGCCTACGCCCCGCAGCGCCGTGGCGATCCGGGCAAGTTGTTCGATTGGAACCGACTTTTTAGCGATTTGGGCATCGAAATGAGCGCGCCTTAGCCGCAGCTTGACGCTTAGCGAGTAAATTGCAGCATGATTCGGCTACTCCCCCTCCTGCTCCTGTTTGTTTCGCTTTTTGTGCAGGGCCAACAGCCCGACAAAAAGCTGGTGTATCAATTCGACATCCGGCAAGAAATTGGTCCACCCGCTTGGCGCAACACCCAAAAGGCCCTCGATGAAGCCGAAAAAATGGGTGCTGATTATGTGCTCATCCACATGAATACCTACGGCGGTTTGGTCGACATGGCCGACAGCATCCGCACCCGCTTGCTCAACGCCAAACCCACGGTGCTGGTGTTTATCGACAACAATGCCGCCTCGGCCGGTGCGCTCATTGCCATTGCCTGCGACAGCATTTACATGCGCAAAAGTGCCAGCATTGGCGCGGCCACAGTGGTGAACCAAACGGGCGAAGTGGTGCCCGACAAATACCAGTCGTACATGCGGGCCACCATGCGGGCCACGGCCGAAAGCACGGGCCGCGACCCTAAAATTGCAGAGGCCATGGTCGACCCATCGGTCTACATCGAAGGCATCATCGATTCGGGCAAGGTGCTTACCTTCACCAGTTCAGAAGCCCAAAAACACGGTTTTTGCAATGGAGAAGCCGAAAACATCGCCGAAGTTTTACAATTGGCCGGTGTTGAAAACTATGAAATTGTAAAGCAGGAGCTAACGGCCACCGACAAGGCCATCAACTGGCTCATCAATCCAGCCATCAGCGGCATTTTGGTGCTCATCATCATCGGCGGCATTTATTTCGAGCTGCAAACGCCAGGGGTGGGCTTTCCGCTGGCCGCTTCGGTATTGGCAGCCATCCTCTACTTTGCGCCTTTATACCTCGAAGGTTTGGCCGCCAATTGGGAAATCCTGCTCTTTTTTGTGGGTGCCATCCTGCTGTTGGTAGAAATTTTTGTGATCCCCGGCTTTGGCGTGGCGGGCATCTCGGGCATTGCGCTCATTTTGTTTTCACTGGTGAGCAGTTTGTTGCAAAACGAGGGCTTCGATTTTGAGGTGCCACAGGCTGGAGCCGGACTCAGCGTGGTGCAAGCCCTGGCCACGGTGCTCATTCCCTTTGCCATTTTGATCACTTTTCTGCTCTTCTTCGGCCAAAACCTGCTGCAAATGGCTGCCTTCAAACGTTTGGCCCTGCAGAGCACCCAAGATGCCGAAGCCGGTTATGTGGTGGCCGACCAACAACACCATCTGGTGGGCGAAACCGGGCTGGCCTTGACCGATTTGCGGCCGGCCGGCAAGGTTCAAATTGCAGGCAGGCCCTACGATGCCAAGGCTACCACCGGCTGGATTGACAAAGGCACCACCGTGCGTATAGTCGCGCAGGAGCGGTTTGAGTTGGTGGTAGAGCCGGTGGTTGAGCCATAAGCGCTGTTGATATCGTTTTTTACCAAACGATTTCACTTAACCAAACATTGATTAATTTAGAAGAAGTTATTGAGGACAGTAATTATCAATACCAATATGGTACAAATGAAGGAGATAACCATTCGTGTAGCGGAAGAGAAGCTTGACTTCTTCTATGAAATCATGAATCAACTTGAACTTGACAAGGCCGAACTACCTTCTGTTTCCAAAAAGCAGCAAAAGGAACTTGAACGGCGTATTGACCTGTTGAAGTCGGGTGAAATGACAGCACGCCCATGGAGTGAAGTGAAAAACGACATTTTGAAAAATGAATGAATTATCAAGTCATTGTTTCAGAAGCTGCAGAATCGGATATTCAAGAATCATTTTTTTGGTATAAGTACCGGAACGAGTCATTGGCTCAATTATTTATACAACATCTTGATGAGGTATTACAAATTATTTTAAAGAACCCGAATCAGTTTCAAGAACGAGCAAAGGGCTTGAGAGTTGGCTTTTTGAGGAAATTCCCATTTGGGGTCCATTACATCATTGAAAATAAGCGTGTTTTGGTAATTGGTGTATTTCATACTTCCCGTGACCCGAAGGAATGGATAAAAAGAATGCAACCTTAGGTTAATTTTAGTTCATAATTTCTACATTCCAACTGACTAAATATTTGATTTTCAAGTCAAATTGGCAGGATTTGTATTTGCCAACCACATCATTCATTCAAGGCTCAATGCGTGGCCTAAATGAATTTGGCTATCTCCCGTTCAGACCACGCACTTTGCAAATAGGAAATTAAACGCTCAAAAGTTGATATGGCTTCAGGTGTCCACCTTATTTGTTAAGCCATGGCGCATACTGCTTCATCACTTCCTCATGAGCCATGCCTTCACCCTTTTGGGATTGTATTAAGCCCCTTTCAACAGAGGCTTGGATGCCTTCGGGAAGATCGTCAAACCACTGATCGGGGTGGCTATCAAAAATGGCTTGGATGTAATGAATAATCTCCTCATCCGCTGTTTCGAGTATTCTTTTAGCCAAATTTTCCTTGGTAGAAGCCAGTTGCATGGAGTTGTGATTTGTTTACCAAATATAAGTAATTCGAGAGACTTTCAAGTCAAGATACGAAGATCGCCAACACCATTCAAGCAGCCGCATCCTCCCAGCGCTTACCACTTTACATGTATTACTCTTTCAAGGTGAACATGGGCAACCATTCAAAATGTCAAATTCAAAATTCAAAATGGGGGTTACGCAATAGCCCCCCGCCCTATGCGGGGCCGCAGCCAACTGCACATGGGGTTTGCGTACGCCCAAGCGCTTGCTGCCGTAGCCGTATTGCTCTTCTAAGGTTATCACCCGAGCAAGATAACAACTTCCGCTGAAATCAACCTTCCTACAAGCAATGATGACAAAAAATCAACACGCTCATCCAGCAGCCTCTGCTTCAATGCCTTCTGGTGAAGCCTTGGAATATTCCATTTTTTCGGCAGGCCATGCCGACAATTATCTGTACCTTTGTATCCCGTACACAAGGTTCAGGCATGTCAGCAAAATACATCTTTGTTACGGGAGGCGTTACCTCTTCACTGGGTAAAGGCATCATCTCCGCCTCACTGGCCAAGCTTCTGCAGGCCCGGGGCTACTCCGTAACCATTCAGAAATTCGATCCCTACATCAACGTCGATCCGGGAACCCTCAATCCCTATGAGCACGGCGAGTGCTATGTGACCGACGATGGGGCCGAAACCGACCTCGACCTGGGCCATTACGAGCGTTTTTTGAACGTTCCCACCTCGCAGGCCAACAACGTAACTACCGGCCGCATCTACCAAACGGTGATCGAAAAGGAGCGTAAAGGCGATTACCTGGGCAAAACCGTGCAGGTGATTCCCCACATTACCGACGAAATCAAGCGCCGCATGCAGATTTTGGGCAAAAGCGGCAAGTTCCACATCGTCATCACCGAGATTGGGGGTACGGTGGGCGACATCGAATCGCTGCCTTATGTAGAAAGCCTGCGCCAGCTACGCCTCGAACTGGGTGAAAACAACTGCCTGGTAATTCACCTCACCCTCATTCCCTACCTCAGTGCCGCCGGCGAGCTCAAAACCAAGCCCACCCAGCACTCGGTAAAGATGCTGTTGGAGCTGGGCGTGCAGCCCGACATTTTGGTGTGCCGTACCGAACATGCCTTGAACAAAGAGCTCCGCAAAAAAGTAGGCTTGTTCTGCAATGTGATGCCCGATGCGGTAATCGAAGCCAAAGACGCCAGCACCATTTACGAAGTGCCATTGCTCATGCAAAAAGAAGGTCTCGATAAAATCGCCCTCCGCAAACTGGCCCTGCCCTACGAAGGCGAGCCCGAAATGGAAGAATGGCGCGACTTTTTGAACCGCATGAAAAAGCCCCAAACCGAGGTCACCATTGGCTTGGTGGGCAAATATGTAGAGCTCAAAGACAGCTACAAATCTATTTCCGAAGCCCTTTTGCATGCCGGCGCAGCCAATTCATGCAAAGTGAATATCAAATGGATCCACTCTGAGCACCTTACCCCCGAAAACGCCACCGAACACCTGGCCGATTTAGACGGCGTACTGGTTGCTCCCGGCTTTGGCCAACGCGGCTGGGAAGGGAAAATCCAGGCCATCCGCTATGTGCGCGAAAACAACATCCCCTTCTTCGGCATTTGTTTGGGTATGCAGTGCGCAGTCATTGAGTTTGGTCGCAATGTGCTCGGGCTCGAAAAAGCCAACAGCACCGAAATGGACCCCGAAACGCCACATCCGCTCATCGATTTGATGCTCGAGCAAAAACAAATCACCGACAAGGGCGGTACCATGCGTTTGGGCGCCTATCCCTGCAAATTGAAAAAAGGCACCAAGGCTTGGTCGGCCTACGGCGAACAAAGCCAAGTGAAAGAGCGTCACCGCCACCGTTACGAATTCAATAACGCTTATTTGGAGCAATTCCAACAGAGCGAAATGGTCATCAGCGGGGTTTATCCGGGCAAAAACCTGGTTGAAATGGTAGAGCTCAAGAACCATCCTTGGTTTGTGGCTTCGCAATTCCACCCCGAATACCGCAGTACGGTGGTGAATCCGCATCCGCTTTTTGTGGGCTTTGTAAAAGCTGCCATGAACACCATTCCCTTTTCGCGCGTGCAGCAAAGTAAAACGCTCGCTAAAAAAACGAGCGATAAAGCCCGCATTTGATTAGTTTTGTCGCCCCAATGAATTGATATACATGGATCGTAATTCCATCATAGGATTGTTTTTGATCGGCCTTATCCTGGTCGTATTTAATTACTATTTTCTACCTGACGCACCTGTGAAGCCGGCTACTGAGCAACTTAGTCAAGCTGGTGATAGTGCGGTTACCGAGCTTGCTAAACCGGCAGAACTTAAAGAAAGCCCAAATGACAGCTTATTTCAAGCAGCAGCCGCAGCCAACTTTGGTGTTTTTGCCCCATTCTCACGTGGTGCCGAGCAGGTCCACAGCTTAGCAAACAGCAAGATGACTGTTCGGTTTAAAAGTAAAGGTGCCTATCCTGCCGAGGTAGAGTTGAAAGAATTTACTACCTACAGCAAAAAGCCTTTGCTTTTGTTCGAGAAAGGACAATCTGAGTTCAGTTACTCCTATGCTGCTGCCGGCCGAACTGTAGAAACAAGCGACTTGTATTTTACACTTCACAGCCAATCTGATAGCAGTATAAGCTACCGTTTGGTTTTTGGGGAAAATAGTTACATAGAACACCGCTATGTTTTGGAGACCGATGGATACCAGCTCAAACACGAAGTAAAGCGTGTTGGTGTAAATGAAGTATTGGCATCCAACATCGATTACACTACTTTGCGCTGGACCATGAATACTCCTTCACAAGAGCGGGACATTCTTGACGAAAGAAAAGTATTGGATATATATTACCGCTATAAGAACGACAGTCCCGACTACCTCACCATTACCAGTGCCGAAAGCGAAGACCTGAAAAACATGGTGAAGTGGGTGTCGTTCAAGCAAAAGTTTTTCGTGACTTCGCTCATTGCCGATCAGCAATTTGAAGAGGGAAAAATCAGTGGTGGTCCTTATAAAAATGATGATTTCGTGGCCAATTACCAGGCCGAACTCATCTTGCCCATCGAACACAAAGCCGCCGAATCGGCCCTCATGAGTTTCTATTTTGGCCCCAACCACTTCCAAACCCTCAAAGCCCTTGATTTGGGCCTCGAGAAACAAGTACCACTCGGATGGGGCATTTTCGGCTGGGTGAACCGCCTGTTCGTCATTCCTATTTTCAACTGGCTCGACAGCTTTAACCTGAATTACGGCCTCATCATCTTCATTTTAACGCTCGTTTTCAAAATCCTGCTTTTCCCGCTCACCTACAAATCGTATTTGTCGGCCGCCAAGATGAAGGTATTGAAGCCCGAGATGGACGAACTCAAGGCCCGCTACGAAGCAGAGCCACAGAAGTACCAAACCGAGCAGATGAAGCTGTTTCAGAAGGCAGGCGTAAATCCGCTGGGTGGATGTATTCCTTTGCTTTTGCAGTTCCCCATCCTCATTGCCTTGTTCAACTTCTTCCCTGCCTCTATCGAATTGCGACAGCAGGGCTTTTTGTGGGCCGATGACTTGTCGAGCTACGATTCCATCCTCGACCTCCCGTTCACCATTCCGTTTTATGGTGCTCACGTGAGTTTGTTCACCTTGTTGATGACGGTTTCAACCATCCTCTACACCCGCATGAACAACCAAATGACTGGGGTGTCGGGACAAATGAAATACCTCGGCTACATCATGCCATTGGTTTTCTTACCCGTGTTAAACAGCTATTCGTCGGCTTTGAGCTACTACTACTTCCTCGCCAACATGATTACTTTTGGTCAGCAGTGGGCCGTGCGTAAGTTCATCATCGACGAAGACAAAATCCACCGCCAAATTCAGGAGAACAAGAAGAAACCGGTGAAGAAGTCGAAGTTTGCCCAGCGCCTCGAAGACTTGAGCAAGGCTGCCCAACAGCAACAACAGCAGCGAAGCAAAAAAAAGTAAGTTAGGCGCAACAAGTCAACTACCATTTTTACAAGCTCCTGTTCTTTGGCAATAACGAACCCACTTATTGTAAAGCCTCGTCATGCAAGGGGAAGCTGTAATAGCTTCCCTTTTTGTTTGTTAATCTCGGGTATACTGTAAATGCCTTCAGCTAATTTTTGCCTCAACCCCTAGTTTTTTCATTTCAATGTCATGTTTTTCGTGTTCAGTCAGTTTTAATTGGTGATGCAATGATTGGCCTGCATCTTTCCACTTCTTAAATAGGAACTCATGGAAGCCATCATCGCAAATCATACGTACCAAGTCATTGACAAGGGCCATATAGCTCAACTTCGTTTTCGTCCGGCTGAAACGGTGAACAATGAAATGCTCAGGAACAAACTTGATTATGCCATGCGCCTTGGAAATGCACATCATGTGAAAGTAAGGTTGTATTTTAGTGCTTATGAAGGCAACTTTTGGGTGGAAACTACGGTATGGGCTTGTGACAGCAGCAGTGTATGCTTAAAAGGAGGCATTTGGATTCCACTCAACCACATCACCGACGTGCGCTTTTACTGAAATTCAGTATTTGGGTCATTGTCGGTTACTTAAGCACCTTTCGGACTGCTCAAGCGCAGGTTTATTTATTCAGTAACGCACAGGTGCAATTCACATCCGAGGCTCCGCTCGAAACCATTCAGGCAACAAACAAAGAAGTTATTGGCGCGATTGATTTGCAGCAGAGAACTTTTTTGGTTCAAATTAAGAATACGGCTTTTCAAGGGTTCAACAGTCCGCTCCAACAAGAACATTTCTTTGAAAACTACCTGGAATCGCACAAACACCCTCGTTCCAGCTTCAAAGGAAAGCTCATCGACACCTTCGACCCCAACGCCACAGGCGTTCAGTACATACGTATCAAAGGCATTTTGAACATCCATGGCATTGAGCAAGAACGAATTGTTCGCGTTGAATTAAACGTAGCTCCCAAACAGATTACGTTCAAATCGGCATTTACTGTCCCACTCCATGAGCACCAAATCAGCATTCCGCGCATTGTACACCAAAAAATAGCCGAGGAAATTAAGGTACAGGTGCAGGGCGAATTGAAACTAAAACAGCCTTAAGATGCGCTTGCTTTGGTTCATCGGTTGTATGTTTTTGGGGGGCATGATGGCCCATGCGCAACATACCACCGACCATGCGCTACCACATCACCGGCATATAGAAGTACCTGGCCTCCGCGAAAAAGGCGGACAGCTCTTTCAAGACCAAGATGGCTTCGTATACCTGCTACAACCACATCAGGTGCTTCGTTTTGATGGAATTAGCTGGGACAAATATGAACAGCGAAACAGCGAGCTCACTTACAGCTCCTTGACCTTCTTCAAAAACAGTTTATGGATTGGCACCCGCGAAGGCACGCTGCTCAAGGCAAAAGGCGATAGCCTGCTGCCCTATGCCTTGGAAGAGGGCTGGCCTACAAAAGCCATCACAGCCATGCTGGCTACACACGAATGGCTCTTTGTAGCAACGGCCGGCGAAGGCCTGTATGCTTTTAATGGACATCGACTGCTGCTCATTGACCAGGCTGGTGGTCTTCCTGACAACGTTGTCACCAGTTTGGCTATGCGCAAGGGTGAGCTGCTGGTAGGAACCGATATGGGCTTGATTGCGCTCAGCATCGACACCAATTACAAGAAGAAAATCAAGCAAATCAGCAATGAACCCCTTATTTCAGCCATTTTCACGGCCGATACTGCTGTTTGGCTCGGCTTTCAGTCGGGAGAATTTGGTGTTTGGCAGCACGGAAAAATGACTTTTCTGCCATCCGGCGATGAAGATCCTGTGTCTGAAATTGTTCCAGTCAACCAAAACTGGTGGTACCACGACAAGTCAGGTCACTTGCACCAATACATGCCCAAAAAAGGCAAAACAGTTCATCTTCACTTCCAAAAAGGCGACAGAAATGCGCGCATCGTTGATATGCTGGCCGATAAGGACGGGAATATCTGGTTGAGTACCGATTTGGGTATATTTCTGGTGCACCCCCACTGGCAGCTTATGTCATTTGGCCTGGAAATTCAAGTGCAAGCCCTCGGAAAATTGGGCAATGGGGCATTGGTAGCAGGCACCAACAAAGGTTGCTATGTGTGGGATGAAGAAAGGGGCTGGAGCGCCCTCACATTTTCGGGTCAATTGCCGAATGTGCTTTGTTTTGCGCCCAACAAACGCGGAGGCTTGTGGGTAGGAACTTTTGGGCAAGGACTTTATGAAATAGATGCGCATGCCAGGCTATCGGCAAAGGTGCCCGTGAACGGCATCGACTACAATACAAACATTTTTAGCATTGAACCCTCCAAAGAGGAAAATACATGGTATTTGGGCACCCTGGGTGGCATTTATGAATTAAAAGCAAGCAGCAACCAAACACAAATCAAAGGCTTCCATCATGGCCTTGGACCGGGTCAATTTTACATTTTCGATCTTTTGATGAGCCGCAAAGGGGTTTTGTGGGTCGCCACCGATGGTAAAGGCATATTCACCCATCAAAACGATCGCTTTGAAGCCCAACAAATTCCTAATACATCATCTTCGCTGATCATTTCTGCCCTTTCGGAGGGAGTAGATGGCAGTGTTTGGGCAAGTTCTCCCCAAGGCCAACTCTACAGATGGAAAAAAGGCCAATGGGAACAGTTCCATATTCCTTTCGAGCATACAATTTCCCTCTTACATGCTACCCGAAAAGGCCATATATTGATGGGTAGTCAAAATGGACTTTCCTTGTTTCAGCCAGGCAAAAGGCTGTTGCTGCAACTGGATAAAATGCACGACTTGCCGGTGCTTTCTTTTACTGGAAATGCCCTGTTGACCGATAGCGACACCATTTGGCTGGGTGCCAACGGCCTGGTGATGAAAACATCGACCAGTCAAATCGACAAGATCTTCCAACCCAGGGTTAAACTATCACAACCCTTTTCAACACGTAGAACCAACCTTGAAAATAAAGGGCATGCATTTGATGCCGATGACAACAATCTTCGTTTTTATTTTCAAATACCATGGTTTTATGAAGCAGGCATGCTCTTCATTCGGTACAAACTCCACGGCTTGCACACGCAATGGATGGAAACCGAAAAACGTGAGATCTTTTTACAAGGCTTAGAACCAGGCACCTATACCTTGGAAGTTCAAGTTTCTTTGCACCGCGATTTCCGTTCGTTTCATGCGTCAAAAAGATCCTTTGAAGTAAATAAACCATATTACAGCACTTGGTGGTTCTTGTTACTTGTCACTGTGGCAGTAGCATTGATGCTCCGGCAAGTCATCCGTTGGCGCGAACAACGTAAAATATTGCAGGACCGGGCAGAAAAAGAACGCATCCGGGCGCAATACGAAATTTTGAAAAGCCAAATTTCGCCTCATTTTCTATTCAATGCCTTTAATACCTTGTCTCAATTGATCGAAATAGAGCCCAAAAAGGCCAGCAAATATGTTGAGCAGTTGTCGGAATTGTTCAGGAAAGTGCTGCATTTTCGAGATCAACAGGTCATTACCCTTGGGGAAGAAATGCAATTGGTGAATGCTTTTGTACACTTACAACAACAACGGTTCGAAAACAAATTTGACGTGCGCATTAGCATTCCAAAAGCAAGTGAGCAGTCGTTGGTCATCCCCATGTCGGTTCAGTTGTTGGTGGAAAGTGCCGTAAAGCACAATGTGATTTCTGCTGCACATCCACTGCTGATTGAAATTTTTGTACGTGATGGCTTTTTGGTTGTGCGCAATAAGATCAGGCTTAAAAAAACCAACGAACCCTCAACCGGATTCGGATTGAGCAGTTTAAGTAGCAGATACGAGCAAGATTTTAACCAAAGCGTGGAAATCAAGCGTGATGATTCATTTTTTACCGTGTCTATTCCCATGCTAAATCCCTGACTATGAAAGTACTATTGTTAGAAGACGAACCTCTGGCACAACAACGCATCATTCAATTGCTTCAAAAAGCCGATGCTGAACTCGAAATTGTACAATGCATCGACAGCATTGAAAGTGGGCTTGTTTGGCACAAATCAAATCCAGGTCTGACGTATGACCTCCTTGTGGCAGACATTCAATTAGGCGATGGGCTCAGCTTTGATTTGTTACAGCAAATCGATAGTTCTGCTCCCATCATTTTTGTAACTGCATACGATACGTATGCCTTAAAGGCATTTGAATTTTACAGTGTGGCCTATTTATTAAAGCCCATTCAACCCGAAGCATTGGAAAAAGCCCTTCAAAAGGCGAAAAGTTTGTCGGACAAACATACCATCCATGCGTTGAGTGAAATGATCAGGCAGCGCACGGGGAATTACCAGCAGAGGCTCATTGTGAAGTATGGTTCACATATCAAAGCCATCACCATTCAGGAAATTGCTGCCTTTTATGTAGAAGAACGTGTTGTCATGCTCAGCACGTTTGACAAACGCACACTTGCAGCCGATCAAAACCTCGAACAACTAGAAGGACTTTTGGACCCATCACAGTTCTTTCGTATCAATCGAAAAGTAATTGTGAATGTTCGGGCCATTAAAAATATGCAGACACACAGCAGAAGCAGGGTATTACTTGAACTAGAACCAGAGGTAAAGACCGATTTGGTGGTAAGTACCGAACGCGCAGCTGCATTTAAAAAGTGGTTGGAAGGTTGAGACATAAATATTACGATTTCATATCATGTTTCACCCACTTGGGCTTCTTTATGCAAACAGTAATTCATCAATTTTTTTATTTCGTATCATGAAATCAAATTTCATTCTGCTATTTCTCGGCATAGGCCTCATGGCTGCATGCCAACACGACCCGATTGTACCAGGTAGTGGAAATCCTAATCCCAATGCTCCCGTTGTAACCACCCAAGGCTGCAACGCCGATACGGTGTATTTTGAAAACGATATTCTTCCATTTCTGATCAGTAATTGCGCTATGAGTGGCTGTCACGACGCCCAAACCCGTGCAGAAGGTATCAACCTGACCACCTATGCTGGCGTTATTTCAGGAGGAGAAGTTCAACCTGGCAACCCCAATTCAAGCGATTTATATGAAGTGTTGGTTGAAACACGTCTCGACAAGCGTATGCCTCCACCACCGGCACCTGCCCTCCTGGCCGATAAAATTGCCATGGTGCGTAAATGGATTGAACAAGGTGCTAAAAACAACGCCTGTTCGGATACCTCAGCCTGCGACACCTTGAATATCGGGTTTGCCGCTAAAATTCAACCCATTATGCAAGCCAACTGTGTGGGTTGCCATGGGGCCAACAATCCATCAGCAGGCATCAATCTTACCACCTTGGCAGGTGTGAGAGCTGTAGCCTCCAATGGCCGTTTGGTAGGTGCAATAAGCAAACAAGCTGGCTATGTTCCCATGCCACCTGCTGGAAACGGACTTAGTAACTGCCATATCAATCAAGTAAAGGCCTGGATTAACCAGGGAATGCAACCATAAACCAATGAAAATGAAAAAAAACACAAAAATCCTCCTCCTGCTCATCGTCTTTGGAGGCTTGGTGGGAGGAAGTATAGGTTTGTACCTATGGTTTAAGCCAGTTCCTGGCATCGACAGTCTTGAGACCGAGCTCACAGTGCCAGCCAACGACCTGTTTTTAGCTTTTGAAACAGATGAAAATGCTGCCAATGACAAATATTTGAATAAGGTGGTAGAAGTAACCGGATTGGTTCGAGAAGTAAAAACCAATGAAGCCGGTTTTCCGGTGGTGGTGCTCGAAACCGATGATATGATGTTTGGCGTCATCTGTGAATTTGAATCAAAAAACCCATTACCCAAAGACGTTCAAGTGGGTGCCCTTATCACCATCAAAGGGCTTTGCAATGGCAAGTTGCTCGATGTGGTGCTCAACCGTTGTTTATTTATCAATTAATTATAGCTCATGAAAAAGTTCTTTTTCCTCGCATTTGTGCTTTCCGTTAGTCTTTCGGCAAGCGCACAAACCAAGTTTATGACCCGTACAGGCACGGTAAATTTTGTAGCCGAAGGTCCCGTAAAAGACGATGTTAAAGCCACCAACAACCAAGCTGCCTGTGTACTCGATGGGGCTACCGGCGAGGTGATGTTTCAAATTGCCATAAAGTCTTTCGTATTCAAAAAAGCACTCATGCAAGAGCACTTCAACGAAAACTACATGGAGTCACACAAATTCCCGAAAGCAGTGCTCAAAGGCAAGGTAATGGACTTTGCTAAAATTGATTTAAGCAAAGACGGAAAATACAATGTCGATGTAGCCGGAGAGATGGAAATACATGGTGTGAAAAAACAGGTACGCGAAAAAGGCATGCTCGAAGTAAAAGGCGGCAAAGTCATTCTTCACTCTGATTTCAAAGTTGCTTTGGCCGATTACAACATTGCCATTCCAAAGATTGTGGAAGACAAGATTGCAAAAGTCGCCGATATTTCTCTCCACATGGAGCTTGCAGCAGCAGGAAAGTAATGGCTCTTAGCTGAGTACCAAAAACTCCTTGCGCAGCGGATTCATTTCACGCACACAAGTGTCGATGAAATCGCGACCCGCCCAGGCATAAAAGTTCATAAAGCTGTCGTGGCGTTCCTGGAGATGATTTTCAGGAAAGAGCTTCGCCTTCAAAGCACGGATCTGATTCACTTCGGTTTCGTGCTTTTGTTTTTGTGCCTTGATGACGCGTGACTGCAAGCCTTCCAAACTTCCTTGCAGCTTTTTAGCTTCAGCCAATACGGCCGCCTTCAGGGTTGGATCAACCTGCTCCACTCTGTCGGCCAAGGCTTCGAAAATGGCTTGTATCTTGGCATTTTCAGATTGAAGGGTGAATAAGCCCGACTCATGAGCAGCAATAAAATCGCGAATGAGTTGCTCGGTTTCTTCGAATAGTTGCAAATTGTCGAGTCCTAATTTTTGCTGCCTATTGAATGACCCTTTATCCATCACCATGGCCGATGTACGTAGCATAACCACCGGAAAAGGAACTTGGTATTTTTCAAACACTTTTGGCAATAGATTCCAGTAAGCCACTTCAGCTCCGCCTCCGATGAAAGCTACATTGGGCAAAATGTGTTCTTGGTATAGGGGGCGCAACACCACGTTGGGACTAAAACATTCGGGTGATCGCTGAAGCGCTACCTCCATTTCAGCTGCTGTCCACGTTTTGCTGCCGTGGGCCAAGGCATAGCCATGGGTGGTGGCCACAATGCGTTCGCGTACCCCTGACTCTAACCAAAACAAATTGATTTCGCGGGGGTATATCTGTGCCTTGTAACCTGCGTTTTCTAGCTCCGAAGCAGCTCGTAGCACCAAGGCTTCACTGGCTTTTTCAGTTAGTTCAAGCCGCATTTGGGGCACAAACTGCGCTTTGAGTTGAGCATCGTCGCCATCTACTACCACCAACCCATACGCACCAAAAAGTTGGTCAATGAAGCGGCGCGTAGCTTCGGCAACGGTAATGCCTTTGATGTAACAACTTTCTATGAGCGCAGCTAGCTCACCAGCGTGACCCTCGTTTCCCAAGATATGGAGGAGTTCATCGCGAGCCTCTGTCAAATCATCTAACAGCATGCGACCCACTGCTCCAGTTTGTTGGGTTTGCCATTCAATGCGTTTGCCAAACACATAAGTGTGGTTCAGTTCCTCCAAATCATGGTCTTCGGCACCCATCCAATACACAGGCACAAAATACCCCAAACCTTCTGCTTCGAGGGCCCGAGCCAATGCAATTGTGCCGGCGATTTTATAAACAAGGTAGGCCGGACCCGTGAACAAATTAGGCTGATGGGCAGTGGTAATGGTGAATACGCCTTCCTTCCCCAAACGTTCAAGCTGCGACATCGGCAGTTGCTGATTGGGCAGCGTTGCATATTGCGCCTTGAGTGCCGCAAGTAACATGCTGCGCTGCTCAGCACCAAAGCCTGCACGTTGCGCCATGGCTTGCTGGATGCCTGCTATAGAAAATGGTAACGGAAGCCAATCGGCGAATTTTTCGGGCTTGTCTAAAAAGTCATTGGCCAGCGCGCTAAAGGCTCCGGTACTGCGGAAAGTAAGGGCTTGTACGTTCATGAAAGTGGTGTTCCGTACAAATCGAATTCAGCAGCGCTGTCGATACGTACTTGTGCAAAATCACCAACCCGCACAAAATGTTCCCTGGCATCTACCAAAACTTCGTTGTCAACCTCGGGAGAGTCGAATTCGGTGCGTCCCACAAAGAAGTTGCCCTCCTTGCGGTCGAACAACACCTTGAAGGTCTCACCTACTTTGGCTTCGTTCAAATCGGCCGAGATCTCTTGCTGCAAGGCCATGATTTCTTCAACACGCTCCTCCTTCAAGTCTGCAGGCACATCGTCGGCAAGGTTATAAGCAGCTGTATTTTCTTCGTGCGAGTAGGCAAATACCCCCAAACGTTCAAAACGGTTACGGGCCACAAAATCGAGCATGGCCTGATGGTCGGCTTCGGTTTCGCCCGGATAACCGCTGATCATGGTAGTGCGCAGGTGAATACCGGGTACTTCATCGCGAATGCGGTCGATCAAATCTTGCGTACGCGAGGCGGTTATGCCCCTGCGCATGCTTTTGAGCATGGCATCAGATGCGTGCTGCAGCGGCATATCGAGGTAGTTGCAGATATTACTTCGCTCACGAATAATTGGAAGTATGTTTTCGGGAAATTGCGATGGATAGGCGTATTGCAACCTGATCCACGACAAGTCGGGCACATCGCTCAAACGTTGCAACAATTCGGCCAGGTTGCGCTTGCCGTACAAATCGAGTCCGTAATACGTTAAGTCTTGAGCAATGAGCACCAACTCCTTTACCCCACCTCTCACGAGGTTCTGCGCCTCGCGTTCGATCTCTTCAATCGATTTAGAAACATGTTTGCCACGCATCAAAGGAATGGCGCAAAACGAGCAGGGACGGTTACAACCTTCCGAAATTTTCATGAAGGCCGTGTGTGTGGGTGTGGTGATGATGCGCTCGCCCAGCAATTCGTGTTTGTAGTCGGCCCCCAAGGTTTTGAGGATGCGCGGCAGCTCCATGGTGCCAAAAAAGGCGTCTACTTCTGGCATTTCAGCTTCCAACTCGTCTTTGTAGCGATGACTCAGGCAGCCAGTAACGTATAACTTATCCACCAACCCCTCTTGCTTGGCGTCGATGTAGCTTAAAATGGTATCGATTGACTCTTGCTTGGCGTTGTCAATGAAGCCACAGGTGTTCACAATCACCACTTGGGCCTTGCGGTTCGACTCATGGGCCACGTCAAACTCATGGGCTCTCAGTTGGGTGATGAGGTTTTCGGAGTCAACCAGGTTTTTAGAACAACCCAAGGTAACTACATTCACTTTGGGACGCTGGAGATTTTTGGTTTTCATGCTTCTGGTTGACTAAAAAGTGCTTCTACAAAGGCTATACGGTCGAAAGGTTGCAAATGTTCCATTTTTTCGCCCACACCCACATATTTCACGGGTACTTTGAATTGATCGCTGATGCCAATCACCACGCCTCCCTTGGCCGTTCCATCGAGTTTGGTGAGCGCCAAGGCATTTACTTCGGTGGCAGCAGTAAACTGTCGTGCTTGCTCCACGGCATTTTGTCCGGTTGAAGCATCAAGTACCAGCAAAACCTCATGCGGTGCCCCGGGCACCACCTTTTGCATCACATTCCTGATTTTACTGAGCTCATTCATCAGGCCTACTTTGTTATGCAATCGGCCAGCGGTATCAATGATCACCACATCGGCTTGGGATGCCAAGGCCGATTTGAGGGTGTCGAACGCCACCGAAGCCGGATCGGCCCCCATCTGCTGGTGAACCACCCGAACGCCTACGCGCTCCCCCCAAATTTTTAGCTGATCGATGGCTGCAGCCCGAAATGTATCGGCTGCACCCAAAAGCACTTGCTTGCCCTGATTTTTGAGCTGGTGTGCCAACTTACCGATGGTAGTGGTTTTGCCCACACCGTTCACTCCTACCACCATGATCACATAAGGCTTGGAATCGGCAGGTAAGTCAAAGCCATTCACTTGGCCCTGATTGGCCAACAAGGCTGCAATCTCTTCGCGCAAGAGGCGGTTCAAATCATCGGCCAGCAAGCCCTTTTCCTGGCTTACCCGCTGCTGAATGCGGCCAATGATTTTGATGGTGGTTTCAACACCCACATCGGCACTGATGAGGATTTCTTCCAGCTCATCGAGCATATCGTCGTCGATGCGACTTTTGCCTGTAATGAGGCGGGCAATCTTGGAAAACACCCCTTCGCGGGTGCGCTCCAGTCCTTTAACAAGCGAATCCTTGTTCTTGCGGTTGCTGAAAAAATCAAAAAATCCCATATTTCATTGAATGTAAAAGGGCCGTTTCGGTATGAAACGGCCCTTTGATGTTGCTTGCAAATTGTGGAAGCCGTTAGATGCCAACTCCACAACTGCTTGATTATTTGCTGAAGTAGTCCTTAACGCGGTCGGCGGTGATGAACTCTTCTTTGAAAGTGTAGGCACCTGACTTATCAGACTTTTTTGCCCGGATTACTTTCACTACTTTTTCTGCTTCTGAAGCTTCACGCTTCAGGGTGGCCACTACTTTCTTTGCCATGCTTACTTAATTTCTTTGTGAACAGTTACACGCTTCAAAATGGGGTTGTATTTTTTCAACTCCATGCGCTCGGTCGTATTTTTCTTGTTCTTCACGGTAATGTAACGTGAAGTGCCCGGCATGCCACTGGCTTTGTGCTCGGTGCACTCCATGATTACCTGAACACGGTTACCCTTCTTAGCCATGATTTATCAGATTTTTCCTTTTTTCAAAAACTTATTGATCGAAGCGCTGAAGCCATTCTTATTGATGGTTTTGATGGCGCTGGTAGACAATTTCAAGGTAACCCACTCACCTGTTTCAGGAATGTAGAAACGCTTGGTTTGCAAGTTCGGATAGAACCTGCGCTTTGTCTTGATGTTCGAGTGCGATACGCTGTTACCAACAATCACCTTCTTACCTGTAAGTACACAAACTTTAGACATCTTTCTTGCTGTTTTAGCTTATTTTTGCAGAAGGCACAATCTCCCCCGCAAACGAGAACGCAAAGATAGAAGAACGAAATCAATTCACAAACGCTATATCCCAAATTTTTACGCATGAAAGCCACTTTGACTCCTGTCGACTTTGAATTTAACGCGCAAATCACCGCTGAAGCCTCTATGGAAATGGAGCATGAGTATGGTGCATACAACTACCATCCTTTGCCGGTGGTATTAGCAAAGGGACAAGGAATGCGCGTTTGGGACACTGCAGGCAAAGAATATTATGATTTTTTGTCGGCTTACAGCGCTGTAAACCAAGGGCACTGCCACCCCAAAATTGTGGCTACCCTGGTTGAGCAAGCCAGCCAATTAACGCTTACTTCGCGAGCGTTCCATAATAACGTATTAGGCCAATACGAAAAATTCATGGCCGATTTATTCGGCTATCAGCGCCTTTTGCCCATGAATACCGGGGTTGAAGCTGCTGAAACCGCTGTAAAATTGGCCCGCCGTTGGGGTTACGACAAAAAACATATCCCCGAAAATCAAGCTCGTATCGTGTTTGTGGAAGGTAATTTTTGGGGCAGATCAATTGGTGCCATCTCCTCCTCTACCGACCCGAGTTCGCGTAAGGGTTTTGGGCCTTTTGTACCTGGTTACGATCTAATTCCATACAACGACCTCGAAGCCTTGGAACAAGCTTTGCGCGACCCGCATGTGGCCGCCTTCATGCTCGAGCCCATACAAGGAGAAGCTGGCGTGGTGGTACCCGATGATGCCTATTTGCGTGGCGTTAGGTCGCTTTGCAGCCGTTATCAGGTATTGATGATTGCCGATGAAATTCAAACTGGCATTGGCCGAACCGGTAAAATGCTTGCTTGCGACCATGTGGAGGTGCGACCCGATATCTTGGTCTTGGGAAAGGCCCTCGCTGGCGGCGTTTATCCAGTAAGTGCAGTATTGTGCGACGACGACATCATGTTGAACATCAAGCCGGGTGAGCACGGTTCCACCTTTGGAGGCAATCCACTTGGCTGCCGCATTGCCATGAGTGCCTTACAAGTGCTGGTGGAAGAAAAAATGATTGAAAATGCCGACCTGATGGGTAAACTTTTCCGCAGTGAGATGCAAAAATTAGTGGAAAAGTACGACCTACTCCAATTGGTTCGTGGAAAAGGCCTTTTGAATGCAGTAGTCATCAACGACACGCCGCACAGCAAAACAGCCTTGAATCTTTGCCTGCAGCTCATGGAACTAGGCGTACTTGCCAAACCAACGCATGGAAACATCATCCGATTAGCACCGCCCCTGTTGATTAAACAACATGAATTGATGGAGGTGCTCAACCGCTTCGAAACGGCGATACAGCGCTTCAAAAAGTAAATAAAAAAGCCCCGAAATCGGGGCTTTTTTATTGGTCTGATTCATCAATCAATTGGCTTGTTTCACCACTGCTTTGAAAGCTTCGGGGTGATTCATGGCCAAATCGGCCAACACTTTGCGGTTCAGTGCAATTTCGGTTTTTCCGAGTTTGCCCATCAATTGCGAATAGCTCATCCCTTCTTGGCGAGCTGCAGCATTGATACGTGCAATCCACAAAGTGCGGAAATGACGCTTCTTCGCTTTGCGGTCGCGGTAGGCATAACCGAGGGCTTTTTCTACAGCGTTTTTAGCAACCGTCCAAACGGTGCTGCGGGTGGTGAAGTAGCCTTTGGCCATCTTCATGACTTTTTTGCGGCGTGCGCGCGAGGCTACGTGGTTTACTGATCTTGGCATAGCTTTTCAATTTGTGTCAGTGGTTCGAAAACACTTGTGAACTGACTTATTTACCGATGGTTAAGAGTTTCTTGATGAGCGACTCGTTGGTAGAATCTACCAGAGCACCTTTGGTGAGACGACGCTTCTGCTTGGTCGACATTTTGGTGAGAATGTGACGCTTGTAGGCGTGCTTCCTTTTGATTTTTCCTGATCCGGTAAGAGCGAACCTCTTTTTAGCACCGGAATTGGTTTTCATTTTAGGCATCGTATTCTATGGTTAAATAGTTTTATTTCGTTTTTACTGCTTTGGGGGCAATGCTGATAAACATCCGCTTGCCTTCCAATTTGGGTAAGCTTTCAACCTTGCCCAATTCCTCCAATTCTTGAGCAAAAGTGAGCAACAACAACTCACCACGCTCCTTGAAAACAATCGCCCTGCCCCTGAAATGCACATAAGCTTTTACCTTGGCACCCTCTTCGAGGAATTTTTTAGCGTGTTTCAGTTTGAACTGAAAGTCATGGTCGTCGGTATTCGGACCAAAACGAATTTCCTTGATCACTGTCTTGGCGGTATTCGCTTTGATTTCCTTTTCCCGCTTCTTTTTTTCGTACAGGAACTTGCTGTAATCGGTAATGCGACAAACCGGAGGTTTGGCATTCTCGGTAATCAGAACCAGATCTAATTCCAGTTCGTCGGCAAGTTTTAAAGCTTTGGCAATGGGATAAACGCCGTTCTCAACGTTTTCGCCTACAAGCCTCACTTCAGGATAATTGATGTTTTCGTTGATTGGATCAACGGGTTTGTCCCTCCTGAAACGGGGATTTGCCGATGGCTGCTGTGCGATATTTTCCTCCTTTTTGTTTAAACGGGTTGAATCTGGCGGTTGATTTCCAGTTTCAGGTAATCCAACAGGCCTTCAGGCGACATCACGCCGATATCGCCTTCGCCGTGTTTGCGCACCGAAACTACACTGTCGGTCACCTCTTTTTCGCCGATAACAAGCATGTAAGGCGTTTTTTGAACCTCCGCATCGCGGATTTTCCGGCCTATTTTCTCATCCCTATTGTCTACGAAGCTGCGAATATCGTGATAATTCAGCAACTGAGAAACATTTTCGGCGTAATCTTTGAATTTTTCACTGATGGGTAGCACAATCACCTGCTCAGGCGACAACCACAAAGGAAATTTTCCGCCGCAATGTTCGAGCAATACCGCTACAAATCGCTCCATGGAACCAAAAGGCGCTCGGTGAACCATGACCGGACGGTATTTCTGGTTGTCGGAACCTGTGTACTCCAAATCGAACCGCTCAGGGAGGTTGTAATCGACTTGGATGGTTCCCAATTGCCATTTTCTTCCCAACGCATCACGTACCATGAAATCGAGCTTGGGACCATAAAAGGCCGCTTCACCCAATTCGGTAACCGTGCGAAGTCCTTTTTCTTGTGCAGCTTCAATAATCGCATTTTCGGCCTTTTCCCAAGCCTCATCTGTACCAATGTACTTGGTTTTGTTCATGGGATCTCGCAAGGAAATTTGGGCAGTGTATTCACTGAATCCCAAGGCATTAAATACGTAAAGCACCAAGTCTATCACTTTCTTGAATTCGTCTTTCACTTGGTCGTGGCGGCAAAAAAGGTGGGCATCGTCTTGCGTAAAGCCACGAACCCGGGTCAGCCCGTGCAACTCGCCATGCTGCTCATAGCGGTAAACGGTTCCAAATTCAGCCAATCGTACCGGCAAATCTTTGTAAGAGCGGGGTTTGCTCTTGTAGATTTCACAGTGGTGCGGACAGTTCATGGGTTTGAGCAAATACTCTTCTCCTTCGTGCGGGGTGTAAATAGGACGGAACGAATCTTGTCCGTACTTTTCCCAGTGTCCCGAAGTAACATACAACTGTTTGCTACCAATGTGAGGGGTGATTACTTGCTCGTAGCCTGCACGTACCTGGGCTTTGCGCATGAAATTTTCCAATCGTTCACGCAGCAACGCACCTTTGGGCAACCACAAAGGCAAACCCATGCCTACTTTTTCGCTGAAAGTAAACAACTCCAGCTCTTTGCCGAGTTTGCGGTGGTCGCGTTTTTTCGCTTCTTCTAGCTTTTCGAGGTGCTCTTTGAGTTCTTTTGAAGAGGGAAAAGTTACCGCATAAATGCGTGTAAGCTGCTTGTTCTTTTCATTGCCACGCCAGTAAGCTCCTGCAGTATTCAACAGCTTGACGGCCTTTATCTTGCCTGTATCGGGCAAGTGTGGGCCACGGCAGAGGTCGGTAAAGTTGCCTTGCTTGTAAAAAGTGATGCTGCCGTCTTCCAAGCCATCAATCAATTCTAATTTGTATGGATCGCCTTTTTCAGTGAAAAAGCTAATGGCTTCTGCTTTGCTCACCTCTACCCGCTCGAAACGGTTTTCTTGCTTGGCCAATTCAAGCATTTTGGCTTCAACCTGTTCAAAGTCGTTTGAAGAGAAGCTGTAATCACCAAAATCAATATCGTAGTAAAAGCCATTTTCGATGGGTGGGCCTATGCCCAATTTGATGCCGGGGTACAAAGATTCAAGCGCCTCAGCCAACAAGTGCGCCGAAGAATGCCAAAATGCGTATTTGCCACCGTCGCTATCCCATTTGAGTAAATTGAGGTTGCTCTTTTCGGGCAAAGGTCGATGCAAGTCCCAAATTTGTCCGTTTACTTCTGCTGCCAGCACCACACGTGCCAGTCCTTCACTAATGCTTTTAGCAACGTCAAGTGCTGTAGTTCCTGGGTCATACTGACGCAGGCTGCCATCAGGCAAAAAAACTTCTATATTCATGTTTATCGAAGACGATTTAATCCGCGTAAAGCCAAGTCAAAACCTGGTTCTAACCTGAGTACTTCACGATATTCTTTTTGTGCTGCTTCTTTATCGCCCTTTAGCTCGTAGGCCAAACCGCGATTGTACATGGCCCGCATTTGTTTGCTATCGAGTTGAAGCACCTTGGTAAACCAAACGATGGCTTGGTCATAGCGCTTTTCGAGCAAATGTACATAAGCTGTATTGTATGTCGCATCAAGGTGGTTAGGCTCAATACTGAGAATTTTGTCGTAATCGGTTTGTGCACTGTCGGGATACCCTTGTTCCTGCACCAACATGGCCCTGGCGTACAAGGCTTCGATGTGTTTTTCATCGATGCGCAGTACATTACTCAGGTATTGATGCGCCAATTTGGGTTGTGTTTCCATTTGCAACAAGGCCAATTGCATATAAGCCTCTGTGTATTCCGGATCTTGCTCAATGCAGGTTAAAAAAGAGGATATCGCCTTGTCCATGTTTTTCTGCTCCACGTAAATCATGCCTTTCCAAAAATAGCCTGCTGCATAGTTTACATCAACCTTTAACCCTTCGTTGATGTATTTCATGGCATTGTTGTATTGCTTGTTGTAAAAAGAAAGCTCGCCTCGCTTAACATGCGCTTTAGCTAAGGCAGGATTTTTACGGATGGCTACAGCTAATACATCATCTGCTTGCTCAAAGGCCCCTACTTTGATAAAGAGTTCACCTGCTGTATAGAAATAGGCTGCATTACTGGTATCGAGCTTAAAAACCGAGCGCATATCGGCCAAGGCAAAATCATATTGCTTGGTACGCATGAAATAAAGTGCCCTTTTGTGGTGAAGTGCTGGATCGTTTGGAGCACGACGAACCTCGCGGTTGAGTTCAACCAGCTCAGGATCAAGCTCGGGCGCCGCTTCGCGTTCTTCCAAGGCCTCCTCTTTGGGCTTGTCATTACACGACTGAAACCCCACAGCGGTAGATAAGATGGCAACGACACCAAGCAAACGAAAAAAGTTTGTCATCAATCAGCTAATTTTGGCAGAAATTGCAAAAATAGCCGAAGTCCGGCACAAGCAGTCACATTAACGTCACTAATTACATTTTTTATATGCTTCAGAAATTTCGCTCCTACTTGTTGCTCACTGCCTTGTTCCCGGTTGGTGTGCTGGCGCAAGACCTCTTGCCGGTTGCAACGACAGAAAGTACTGTTGAACCCTCTTTCATCTATGAGCAGGAAACCTATTTCGCCAATATGCGCCAGCTAACCAATGGAGGTGACAATGCCGAAGCCTATTGGAGTTTCAATAACCGGCAATTGGTTTTTCAATCGAACAATCCTAAATGGGGTGTAAAGTGCGATCAGATATTTGTATTAAACGCTGACGGTTCAACGGAGAACCCTCCTATGCTTTCAACAGGACAGGGCCGCACTACTTGTGCCTATTTTATGCCTGGTGATTCGACTATTTTGTATGCCTCTACGCATAGCAGTCAAAGTCAATGCCCACCACCGCCCGCACCACGTGCCGATAAAAAGTACTTGTGGCAAATTGACACGGCCTATGATATTTATGTGGCCAACATGAGCGGTCGCATTCTTCAACAAATTGCACCAGGACCTGGATATGATGCAGAGGCCACTGTTTCACCTGATGGGAACTACATTGTTTTCACCAGTACCCGCAATGGCGACTTAGACCTATACCTCTACGACATCAAGAAGAAATCGGTGAAGCAAATCACCAAGGCATTGGGCTATGATGGTGGTGCCTTTTTCTCACCCGACAGCAAGCAACTCGTATTTCGTGCTTCGCGCCCAAAAACACCAGAGGCAATCAAAGAATACAAAGACCTCCTCAAGCAAGGTCTGGTTGCTCCAACGGATATGGAAATTTTTGTTTGCAATATCGATGGAAGCAACTTACGCCAGGTTACCAAACTCGGGAAGGCCAATTGGGCGCCGTTTTTCCATCCTGATGGCAAACGCATCGTTTTTAGTTCGAATCATCACACCCAACGCGGCTTTCCCTTCAACCTGTTTATGATCAATATAGACGGCTCAAACCTCAAGCAAATCACTTTTGACAAGACCTTTGACTCTTTCCCCATGTTTTCTCCGGATGGCACCAAGTTGGTTTTTGCTTCGAATAGGTTCAATGGCGGTGGCAGAGACACGAATTTGTTTGTAACAGATTGGGTAGAAGAAAAGTAAGGACCTGATATTGCGCTGCCATGGATATTTCGGACAAAAATGTATAATTTTGTAAAAAACTGCGCATATGCCTGTTTATCATAAATTAGGTAAAATACCTGCCAAGCGGCACGTTCAGTTCCGCAAAGCCGATGGAAATCTCTATTACGAGCAACTTTTCGGAACAGTAGGTTTCGACGGTATGTCGAGCTTGATGTACCACATCCACCGGCCAACCATTATCAAAGAAATTGGTGAGGTGGTAGATTTGCGACCTGAAATTGCAGTGCAGCACAACATCATGCCGCGCCGCCTGCACGGTTTTAAACTTACACCCAAAGCCGATTACCTGGAGAGCCGTGTGCCGTTGATGGTGAACAAAGACGTAGTATTTGGATTGGCCGCTCCAAGTGAATCACTTCGCTCGTATTTCTACAAGAATGCCGATGCAGACGAATTGCTGTTCGTCCACCGGGGAAAGGGCGTTTTACGCACACAGCTTGGCAACATTCCCTTTGCGTATGGAGACTATTTGCTCATACCTCGTGGCATGATTTACCAAATTGATTTTGAAACCAACGACAATCGCTTGTTGTATCTCGAGGCTTATAGTCCCCTGTATACACCCAAACGATATCGCAATTGGTTTGGTCAAATGCTCGAACACTCTCCTTTTTGCGAGCGCGACTACATCCTCCCTCAAGAGCTTGAAACCCACGACGAGAAAGGCGACTTTGTCATAAAAGTGAAAAAGGAAGGGCTTTTGCACAGCATTGTTTACGCCAATCACCCTTTTGATGTGGTTGGTTGGGACGGCTATAATTTCCCCTATGGCATCTCCATTCATAACTTTGAGCCAATTACGGGTCGAATACACCAGCCGCCACCTGTACACCAGATGTTTGAAAACGCAGGCTTTGTTGTCTGCTCCTTTTGTCCTCGTTTGTACGATTACCATCCCCTATCCATTCCAGCACCTTACAACCACAGCAACATCGATAGCGAAGAAATTTTGTACTACGTCGATGGCGATTTTATGAGCCGAAATGACATTGCACCAGGCCACATCACCTTGCATCCAGGCGGTATTCCACATGGACCACACCCTGGTGCTTATGAGCGCAGCATTGGCAAAACATCAACCGAAGAATTGGCCGTGATGGTAGATACCTTTAAACCTTTGGCGCTTACCAAACAGGCCATAGGTATAGACGATGGCAAATACTTCAGGTCTTGGATGGAACCCGATTACGAATAAAACAAAGAGTTATGCATACAGAAACAGCAAACATCCCTCAAAAAGCGGTTGACTTTTTGCCGCTCAACGGTACCGATTACATTGAATTTTATGTAGGCAATGCCAAGCAGTCGGCTTACTACTACCAAGCCGCTTTTGGCTATGAATTGGTGGCTTATGCTGGTCCCGAAACTGGCTTGCGCGACCGAGCATCTTACGTATTACAACAAGGCAAAATAAGGTTAGTGCTCACTACCTCGCTGCAGCCTGAGTCAGAAATCAGCGAGCATGTACGCAAACATGGTGATGGCGTTAAGGTTTTGGCCTTGTGGGTTGATGACGCCCGCAAATCATTTGAAGAAACAGTTAAACGAGGAGCTCGTCCACACACCCAGCCACAAGTACATACAGATGCTTTTGGCGAGGTTGTTACTGCATCGATTCATACTTACGGCGAAACTATTCACACTTTTGTGGAGCGTAAAAACTATCAGGGTTTATTCATGCCCGGCTTCGTTAAGCCAAGTTGGAAAGTTGACCACACACCTGTTGGCCTGATGCACGTTGATCATTGTGTTGGCAACGTAGGTTGGGGCGAAATGAATGAGTGGGTGAAGTTTTATGAAGATGTAATGGGCTTTAAGCTGCTCCTTACCTTTGATGACAAAGACATTTCTACCGAGTATTCTGCCTTGATGTCGAAGGTTGTTTCGAATGGTAACGGCTATATCAAATTCCCAATCAACGAGCCGGCAGAAGGGAAAAAAAAGTCACAGATTGAAGAATACATTGATTTCTACAAAGGCCCAGGCGTTCAACACATTGCTGTGGCAACCAATGACATCTTACATACCGTAAGCGAATTGCGTAGGCGCGGCGTTGAGTTCTTACATGTGCCAGATTCGTATTATGAGGACTTGTTGGAACGTGTAGGCCATATTGATGAAGAGCTTCAGCCTTTGCGCGAACTAAACATCCTCGTTGATAGAGATGACGAGGGATACCTCTTGCAAATTTTCACCAAACCTGTTGAAGATCGTCCTACCCTTTTCTATGAAATCATCCAGCGAAAAGGAGCTAAATCATTCGGAAAAGGCAATTTTAAGGCCTTATTTGAGTCCATTGAACGCGAACAAGCCTTACGCGGTAACCTTTGATATCTGATTTGATAAAAAATGCTAAAGCGAGTCGAAAGGCTCGCTTTTTTTGTGGCTCAAACGTTCTATTAGCAACCTAAATCAAATACCATGAAATCCTTCATCCTCATTGCAGTTGGCAGCATCTTGCTAAGTTCATGTGCTATCATCCGTCCAGGTCAAGTAGGTGTTAAGACCCGTTTTGGCCAATTTAAAGGTGAACCTAAAAACGGGGGTATCATTTGGTACAATCCGTTTGTTGCCCGCGTCGAACGGGTTCCTATTCGTACCATAAATCGCGAACTCACCATCGACCTCCCATCAAAAGAAGGATTAACCATTCGTTCTGACATTTCCATTTTATACCATATCCAACCAGAACAAGTGAAAAAAGTGGTAGCAGAAATTGGAAATGATTATGACAAGATCATCACCTCGGTTTTCCGTTCTGCCTCTGCCGATGTATGTGCAAAGTATTACGCCAAAGACATGCACTCAGGTCGTCGTGACTCAATAGAAAGAGAAATTGCCAACAAAATGAATGGTTACTTACAAGGACGTGGATTTACGATTGAGTCTGTGCTTTTGAAGTCCATTATTTTACCTCAGGGTTTAGCTCGTGCTATTGAAGACAAATTAGAAGCTGAACAGCAAGCCCAGCGTATGGAATTCATATTGATAACCGAAGAAAAAGAAGCTCAGCGCAAACGCATTCAGGCCGAAGGTGATCGCAACGCTCAGAAAATACTGAGTGATGGCTTAACTCCAGAAATATTAAAACTACGTAGCATAGAGGTTTTACGAGAACTCGCAAAGAGCAACAATGCCAAGGTAATTGTAACCGATGGTAAAACCCCTGTTATCATGGGTGAATAAAATAGACTGTACACCCCTATTCGACACAGCGCCAAACTCGGATCTCAATGAACACCGTTCTATCCTCAGGGTCGGACGGTGTTTTTTATTTCAGCAGTTAGGTTTTGAGTTTTGTCAAAAAGTTTATGGATGAGAGGTGGACAGCTTGTGGACAACTTAATTAGTTATTTGTGTCTGAACCACAGAGATTTGAAAGAAAACAGACCTATGATGTCAGCTGCGCAATTACATGAATTACCATGGTATGTCGCCCTAACGCTCTGGGCAAGCACATTGATTGCATTGGCTTTTGCCTTTTTTTCATCTCCTCACCGTGGCAGGGTGCTTGGCTTTTTGGTTCTTTGGATTGGGCTCATTACGGGATTATCATTTGTACCCTTAAGTCTACCCTTTTGGGCATTGTCAACAGCCTTGTTCATTTTGGTTAGCCTAGGTTTCCTTGTTCCTTCTTCCAAGACTTTTTTGTATTCGCTGGATGTAGAAATGCTGCATTATCTGCATTTATGGCGCTTGCCTTTTGCTTTTGTATTTTTATGGTTGTATCAGGCAGGCTACAGCGGCTTAACCAGTACTTTCGAAGGGTTGAATTATGACATTGTCATTGGTTTGACAGCGCCTGTGATAGCCAGTTTGGCTTTTTCTCAGAAGATGTTGAACCGAGAAATCCTTATAGGATGGAACGTACTAGGCCTTCTGGCCTGGGGAATCGCTGCTTGGTTAACCGGTAGTGACACCTTAAAGAATTTACCATTAGCGCATTTATTTGGCCAACTGCCTTATGTTTTTTATTGGGGATTTTTAATTCCCATCAGTTTACTCAGTCACCTACTTTCCCTCGCACATTTGTTCAAAGGTGATATTAATGTAGAAGAATAGGCTGGAACTTTTTAAGGCAACTGCTCCTTCCTACATACATGGAAATCATATATCTCTTCGACCCGCTTTGCGGCTGGTGCTACGGTTTCGGACCGCAAATGAACACTTTTAAAGAAGAACATCCCGAATTTTCATATACAGTACTTAGCGGAGGCATGGTGACTGGCTCCCGCGTTGGGCCATTGTCGCAAATTGCTCCTTACATTCGCGAAGGCGTACAACGGGTTGAAGATTTGTCGGGGGTGAAATTTGGCTCGGCCTTTTTACAGGATCTCCATGGTGAAGGAAAATCACATATGGATAGCCTTCCACCAACAAAAGCATTCATCATCCTCAAGGAAGCACATCCCAACCACGCTGTGAAGCTGGCCCATGCCATTCAGGCTATTTTTTACAGCGATGGATTGGATTTGAATTTAGCGAGCAGCTACGAGCATTTATGCAAGGAAATAGGATTCGATGTAGCTGAATTCAACAAAAAATTTGAAAGCATGGAATATCAGCTAGCCGCAAAGGATGAATTTAATGAAGTATCCCGATACGGTGTATCGGGATACCCCACTGTTGTTGTCAGATTTGGCCAGCAATACTATATGCTTGGTCACGGTTTTGCAAAACATGAACAGCTGAGCGAAACCTTAAAGCGCATACGCGAGAAAGAGCATATTTAGTTACCAACTGCCTCCTAGGGCTTTGTATAACAGGAGTGCATTCGCAAAGCGCTCTTGCTGCACTTTAACCAATTCCATCTCGGCTACCAATACATCATTCTGGGCGATGATAACTTCGAGGTAAGTGGCATACCCAGCGGCAAATAATTCAGCAGCCGTTTTTACTCCTTGCCTTAAACTGTTAACTTCCTTTTCTTTTTCTTCAAAGGTTTTGTCAAGGTTATCGGCTAGCAAAAGGGCTTCATATACTTCGCTATAAGCCTGCAAGCTCACTTTGCGGTATTGTTGAAATGCCTGATTCTGCCGTGCTTGAGCTTGCATAAGTCCAGCTTTTAATTGTCGCTGGTTGAATACCGGTGCCGTTAAGCCTCCCGCAATTTGCCATGCCAATGAAGCTGGGTCGAAAAAGCGCTCAGCATTGAAACCATGCAAGCCAAAATCGGGTGTTAGCATCAATCTCGGGAAGAAGGCGGACTGAGCACTTCTAACATCCATTCCAGTTGCATCAAGTTCAGCGGTGGCTTGTTGTAGGTCGGGACGCTGCAGCAGCCATTGAGCTGGAATACCTGCACGTAGCACCGTAGGCGCTTGCGATTGCATTAAGCCTGCTGTATCGAGCAACTGCACAGGATACTTACCCATGAGCAACTGCATGCGGTTGGCTGCTTGGAGCCTTTCTTGAGCCACAACCTGCGCCAAAGCCCTGGTGCGAAACAATTGGGCTTCCGATTGCTGTACTGCTAAAGCCGTGGTACGGCCAGCTGCTTGCTGCAATTTAACCAATTCAACAGCCGTTTCTTGCGTCGAAATGTTTTCCTTAACGATACGTACTACCTCATTCAAGGCTAGAATTTCATAATAGGCTTCTGCCACCATGGCAGCTAAGCTCGCTCTTTGCCAACGTAGACCAGCCTCACTTGCCATGTACCTGTAAGCCGCAGCTTTACGCATGTTGTTAAGGCGTCCCCACAAATCCAATTCCCAACTAGCTTGCACCCTAACTGCATAATCAGGCAACGGATTGGGCATGCGTTGATCGGGTCGGATGTTGGGAGAAAAATTTGTATCAAAATTACCTACACCGTCAATGCTGTATTCGCTGAATCGGCGATTGGCAGCACCAACAAATAGATCAATGTTAGGCAACAATGCATGACGCCTTGCAAGCAATTCGGCCCTTTGGATTTGCAATCCCGCCTGCATCGCTAAGTAATCAGGATTGTTTCGCATGGCCGTATCGAGCATGGCTTGCAATCTAGCGTCGTTAAAAAAATCAACAGGCTTAGGTAATTGTAAGCTATCCACCTGCATAAAATCGGGCATTCGCTCGTTCATCTGCTTCGGACTCCTGCAAGCAGCTACCATTAACATCAGGCTTACGGCAGCCAGAAAAAAACGTTTGTTCAACATGGCTTATTCGTAATGATAGGTTTTAGCAGTGCGCTGTTTCTGAAGCGCTTTTAATCTTTTTCTGCGACCGGGAGAGGCGAAAATCACAAACAAACCAGGAATGATGAGCAAGCCGAATACGGTACCTGTAAGCATCCCTCCTGCCGCGGCTACGCCAATGCTTTTGTTACCTAGTTCGCCTGCACCGTTGGCCAAAACCAAAGGAAGCAAACCCGCAATAAAGGCAAAGGAGGTCATAAGAATGGGTCGAAGTCGCGAAACTGCCCCTTCCATGGCAGCTTTGAGTTCGCTTACGCCTTCCTTCTGACGTTGCAAGGCAAACTCAACCACAAGAATCGCATTTTTACCTAACAAACCTATTAGCATTACCAAAGCAACCTGGGCATAAATGTTATTCTCAAGACCTAATACCCAGAGAAAGAAAAAGCTTCCGAAAATTCCGGTTGGCAAACTTAACAGCACAGGCAAAGGCAGTAAGAAACTCTCGTATTGAGCGCTCAACAGTAAATAAACGAAGATGAGACAGAGCACAAAAATGTAAATGGCCTCATTTCCTGCTAGGACTTGCTCACGTGTCATACCCGAAAACTCAAAGTCATAACCACGTGGTAGTACTTTTTCAGCCGTTTCTGCAATGGCTGCAATGGCTTCAGCAGACGAAGAACCGGTAGCTGCATCACCTGTAATGAGGGCCGAATTATACATATTGTAGCGTGTGAGCTGCTCGGGACCAAATACGCGCTCTATGCTCATGAAACTTGCATAACTCACCATTTCGCCTTTGTCGTTTTTTGTATAAAGTTTCAAAATGTCTTCGGGATGTTGCCTGTACTCAGGCAGCGCCTGCACCATAACCTTATACATCAATCCAAAACGAATAAAATTCGTTGCGTAATAGCTGCCAATGAGTGTTTGCAAGTTACTCATGGCATTATCGATGCTTACTCCTTTGGCTGCAGCTAAATCTTGATTGACATGTAGCATGTACTGAGGGAAGCTTGGATCAAAATTGGTGAATGCCGCGCCAATCACAGGAGATTGACGCAATGCAGCGAGTAAACTATCACTAACTTCTGCCATGCGGTTAAGGTTTGCGGTACCGCTTTTGTCAAGCAACCTGAATTCGAAACCAGATGCATTGCCGAAGCCAGGAACTGCAGGTGGTGGAAAAAATTCAATGGCAGCATCTTTCAAATGCGCGGTTTTCGAACGGAGCAGTTCCATGAGTTGAGGCACCTTTTCTTCGCGATCGTCCCAAGGTTTTAAACCTATCATTCCCATGCCGTACGAAGCCCCAGCTGTTTCTGTTAACAAACTGTAGCCGGCCAAGGTAGTCACATTTTCTACTTGGGGCATGGCAGACGCAATGCGTTGCACTTCATCAAGCACTTTTTCGGTACGTTCCATGGTGGCACCTGGAGGTGTAGTGATATTAACGTAAATCATGCCCTGGTCTTCCGTAGGAATGAACCCTCCAGGTAGCACAGCAGCGGCACCCCATGTGAGTAAAAAAAACAAGGCCAGAATGCCAGTTGTCAACCCTCGTTTCGGCGCAATTTTTCCAAGCACACCTTTATACCCCATTTCCAATTGGTGGTAGCGGTTATTGAATTTGCCGAAGAATTTACCAAGGAATGAGCGCTTATCTATGTGTGTGTGACGTAACAACAAAGCACATAAAGCCGGCGTCAAAGTCAAGGCATTAATGCCCGAAATAACGATAGAAATAGCAAGTGTCAGTGAAAATTGTCGATAAAAAACACCCACTGGACCTGACAAAAAGGAAACCGGAACAAAAACCGCTGACATTACCAAGGTGATAGCGATGATTGCCCCACTGATTTCCTTCATGGCCTCAATGGTAGCTTCCATGGGCGGCATGTGCTTTTGGTGGATTTTAACGTGTACAGCTTCAACCACCACAATGGCGTTATCAACCACAATTCCAATGGCGAGTACCAGGGCAAACAGGGTGAGCAAGTTGATGGAGAAACCCAACATTTGCATAAATGCCAGGGTTGAAATCAGCGCAACTGGTACAGCAAGCGCTGGGATGAGCGTTGAGCGCCAGTCTTGCAAAAAAATAAAAACCACCAAAAACACCAGCAAAAAGGCTTCAATCAAAGTTTTGAGTACTTCCTTGATAGATGCATCCAAAAAGCGAGAAACGTCATAGGCATAATTGTATTCCATGCCTGGGGGAAAAGATGACTCTTTTAACTCCGCCATACGTTCTTTGATATTGTTGATGACATCGCGCGCATTCGAACCTGGTCGCTGCTTGAGCATGATCGATGCCGACGGTCGTCCATCAGTTTTAGATGACATGCCATAACTCAGCGCACCAAATTCTATGTCGGCTATGTCTTTGAGTCGAAGGACCGAACCATCTTCGTTCGCCCTAATGACAATGTTTTCGTATTGCTCTTGTGTAAAAAATTTACCACCATAACGCAATACATATTGCATGCTGGGCTCTCCCCTCCCACTCGATTCGCCAATTTTACCTGGCGCTGCTTCAAGGTTTTGCGACCTGAGGGTAGCAACAATTTCTTCTGTTCCAACCTCGTAGGCCAAAAGTTTTTCGGGTTTAAGCCAAACACGCATCGCATAGTCCTTGGCACCCATGATTTCGGCATAACCAACACCTTCAATGCGCTTGAGTTCTTGTAAGAGGTTGATATCGGCAAAATTGTAAATAAATTCTTCATCAGCCGATGGATCGGTAGATGTTAAATTCAAATACAATAGCATAGAATTTACTTCCTTTTCGGTAGTAACGCCGGCCTTGATAACTTCTTCCGGCAGTTCATCCAAAGTGGTAGTTACACGGTTCTGCACATTGACTGCGGCTAAATCCGGGTCGGTTCCAACTTCAAAAAAAACTTGGATGAGGGTTACACCATTGTTCGTGGAAACCGACTGCATGGCGGTCATGCCAGGAACACCGTTAATAGCCCGTTCTATGGGCGTTGCTACCGCCTTAGCACATACCTCGGCATTGGCACCTGTATAACGCGCCGTTACCACCACCGATGGAGGAACGATATCGGGGAACTGCGTAATTGGCAAACTTGTAAGTGCCAAAATTCCCAATAGCGTTAACAATAAAGAGATCACCAGCGACAAAACCGGCCGGCGAATGAACATTTCTACCATGGCATCAAGGATTTACAGCTCCGTTTGATTTGGAAGCCACTTTGATTTTCATGCCTTCACGTACCGATTGTAACCCTTCTGCCACAATGGTTTGACCAGCTTCTAGTCCATCAGCAACGACATAGTACGTTCCAACCCTGGTAAGCGGTTTAAAGGTTTGCATACGCAACAATTGGTCGGGACCAACTACGTACACAAAGTACTTGTCTTGAAGTTCTTGTACTGCCTTTTGCGGAATGAGGAATACATCGTTTTGGTCAAGTTCCAAGCGTACCTGCCCTGTGGAATTGTGTTTGAGTAAGCCATCAGGATTGGCGAAACGAGCTCGAAGCGCCAATGCGCCTGTACCGGCATCGAATTCAGTTTCGGAAATTTCCACAGTTCCCGACTGTTTATGAAGCGAACCGTCAGCTAAAACCAACTGAACTTTCCGCGGCATGATGCTGCCACCAGCAGCTATACTCTTCCTGTTTTTGAGATAATCTTTTTCAGAAATGTTGAAATAAGCCAAAATACTTCCTGCATCAGATAAGGTGGTTAATAGATCCCCTTCCTTTACCATCGCTCCCATTTTTAAAGCAAAACGGTTCACCTTTCCTGAAAACGGTGCCTTTATGGTTGTATAACTCAGTTGTGCCTCGGCTGTTTTTAGGTCAGCTGTAGCGTCTTCTACTTGGGCTTTTGCAATTTGGAGAGCGGCCTCGGCCAATTCCAGTTCGGTAGCTGTTACCACCTTGTTATCTACCAGTCCTTTAACCCGTTTGTGTTCAAGGCGTGCTTTGCTTAATTCAGCCTGCGCGAGCAAAACTGCTGCCTTGGCAGAGGCCACTTGAGCCTCCAGTTCCGTCGACGTGAGCTTGAACAAAGGTTGACCAGCTTTAACTGATTGTCCCTCATCCACCAAGATGGCTTCGAGCATACCGCCTTGGCGAGCCCTGATTTCTACATAGGTTTGTGCATGGATGTCGGCCACATATTGCACTTCAACCACTGTATCCTGGGATGAAAGGGTCATGACCGGGACCTCGACGATGGTGTCGATATCCGATTTTTTTTCATTGGAACAAGACAGCGCAAAAAGTCCTGCCAAAAAGAAGCATTTGGAAATATTTATATTCATTTGTTGTTTTTAAAAGTTAAAAAGGAAGCGTGATCTGTCCTTCTTAAAATGGGGTTAGCCTAAACAAAAAGGCTATTTCACCACCAAGGCTTTTAAAAACTGCTTGACTAAGTTCTTTTACTTTTTGCCCGATGCTAGGACAAAAAGTTAAACTTGATAATTGTACACACGTGAAAAACTCAACTGAGGCATTTGACGACCTTCTCCTAGAAATAGTGATGGTTCTAGGTGTTTTGTTCGGTATTGCTTCAAGCAGTTGGTCATCCGAGAAAGAAACCAATTCATCGGCAGTAGCTCCCAGTCCAGTTGATATGTCGCTGTCGTGCGCTGCAATCCACTTTTCGGTTAATTGCACGTTGCCCCCTGCAAGGATTAAGTTGAGCAACACAAAACAAAAAAGCAGAACCTTCTTCATGGTTAAAACGGTGCAAAAGTACTAAAAGAGATATGCTAACAGCCCGTATTTGGTTTTAGTTTAGAAGATTTAACGTAAAAAAAATCCGGGACAAGCCCGGATTGAAAAATAGCATGGTTGGTTTTTATGGGAAAACGCCCAGCGCTTCGTAAGAACGGGCAATTTTCCTGATGGCCACCACAAAAGCAGCCGTGCGATAATCAGGTATGGAAGGGTTTTCGCGTTTCACTTCCCTTATTTGGCGATAAGCTTCAATCATGGTTTCTTCCAAGCCAGAATATACAAAATCGACCTCATCGGCACCACGACCAATCAACTGACGACGTTGTTCGCTTAATGAGCGCCCCGTCATTTCTTCTACAGCATTGATGATGTTGTTGTTGAGGTTTTCATCGAAACGCTTACCCAATCGGCCAAATCGGACATGCGAAAGATTTTTCAGCCATTCGAAATATGAAACGGTAACTCCACCAGCATTCAAATAAATATCGGGGATGACCATCACCCCTTTTTTGTTTAGAATCAATTCTGCCTCTGCTGTCGTCGGTCCATTTGCTGCTTCACCTATGATTTTTGCCTTGATTTTAGCGGCATTGCCTTCATGGATCTGGTTTTCGAGTGCTGCGGGAATGAGAATATCGCATTCGAGTTCTAAAGCATCGCTGCTGCTTGCCAAGTTGGTAGCACCTGGGAAATTCAGAATGCTACCTGTTTTCTTGCGGTGTTGGAATACTTCTTCATAATTCAAGCCATTTGCATTATAAATGGCTCCTTCGAATTCAGCCAAAGCAATTACCTTGGCACCACCTTCATGGAAATACTTGGCTGCATGGTAACCAACGTTTCCAAGGCCTTGAACTACGACCGTCTTACCCTCGAGGCCTACCGTCATGCCCAAGCGCTCCATGTCATCGGCAAAACTGCAAGCTTCGCGGATACCAAAGTATACTCCTAATCCAGTGGCTTCACGGCGACCTGAAATACCACCTTGGGTAACAGGCTTTCCTGTAACACATCCCATTCCATCAATTTGACCTGGGAAAAAGGTTGTGTACGTATCCATGATCCAACTCATCTCACGCTCACCCGTACCATAGTCAGGAGCAGGCACATCAATGCCAGGGCCAATGAAGTTTTTCTTGATCAGCTCAGTGGTGTAGCGGCGGGTAATACGTTCGAGTTGGTCTACGGTATATTTTTTTGGGTCGATTTTCACGCCACCTTTAGCGCCTCCGAAAGGAACATCAACTATTGCGCACTTGTACGTCATGAGGGCTGCCAATGCCATCACCTCATCTTGCGTTACCGACATGGCATAACGAATACCTCCTTTGGTAGGCATTCGATGGTGGGAGTGCTCTACACGATAAGCTTCAATCACCTCCAGTTCATCACCTACGCGTACAGGAAAACGCATGCGGTACACACTGTTGCAAAATTTAATTTGGTCTAACAAGCCTGTAGGATAATCCAGGTATTTCGCTGCATTTTCGAAATACTTTAGAACGTCGCCAAAAAAGCTGTGTTCTTCGTGTTCATTTGTTGCCATAAGCAAAAGTTTAATGGTTATGATTGTGCTTTTCTATGCGGCTTAGTTTGCGATCGAGGTAAATGACATAACCTAAAAGGCCTACCACCAATAGGATAACTACCCCAACCACTACATAAATTTTCCCTTCGCTGCGTAAGGTATCTGCCATGGCAACGCTGCTTTCTTGAGCGTTCACCATTGTAGCCATACTGAGCAGCATGCTGGTAAGATAAGTGCTTTTATGCTTCATTTTTATGTTGCAAATAAATGATTCTGTTACGAAGGTTAGCTATCCAAAAGCCGAGCAAAGTCCAGCCCAAAACAGCCGGATAAAAAACGGCGCGCATGCGGCCATCGAGGTCATAGGCTCCAAATCCGGGATTACCACCATTGCCTGGATGAAGTGAGTCGGTTAAACGTGGTAAGATGAACAAAAGCGGAATCAAAGCCGCGTAAGCAAAGATGTTATACACTGCAGCAACTTTGGCTCTTTGCTGATCATCTTTGAATGAACCCCGTAGAACTAAATAGGCCATGTAGATGAGCAATGCGATAGCTGAGGTATTTTGCTTTGGATCGGCACTCCACCATTCGCCCCAAGTGTACTGTGCCCAAAGCATGCCAGTTACCATGCCCAAAACACCAAAAAGCACACCCACCTTCGCGGTGCTTTCAGCTTTGACATCGTGAACAGCAAGTGGATTTTGTAAATAACGGATGCTGTGATAGACCGATGCACCCAAGATGATAATCATACCAAACCACATGGGCACATGGAAATACAAATTGCGAATCGACTCATTCAGCACCACTTTACGAGGCACATCTCCCATGATACCAAACCAAGCGGTGTAAAGTATCAGCAGCACAGCTGCCCATTTGTACCAATTTTTATTCATATGTTAATCTTTCCAAAGGTAGGGAAATAATAGTAGGGCAACAGCCACAACCAACAAGTCGATGGCTACCAAATTCATCAACCAAGCTTCACCCAAAGAACGATCTAAACCATCAAGTGCCTGCTTACTGAGCCGAATGACGAGCACCAAAACAGGAATGACCACCGGGAAACTCAAAACGGCCATGAGTGTGCTTTGATTGCTGGCCTTTTGGGCAATGGCCGATACCAAAGTAAGGATGGCTGTGATGCCCAACAAACCTATCCAACCAGTTATCCAAAACCAGACAACATCTTGAACCGGATTGCCCACCAACAAGCTCATGATCGCGGTTGTAAGCAAGTGAATAACGGTAAGCAATAAAAAATTGTACACCAGCTTTGCCAGAAGCAGTTGGAGTGGGTGAACAAGGCTGTAATAATAGAGCTGTCTCTTATACACATCTGACGC
>ERZ1066127.124-NODE-124-length-50199-cov-45.539247_pt1 | contig 50199 bp, 34 predicted proteins | sample MGYA00382774_ERZ1066127 | MGnify/ENA primary metagenome ERZ1066127 (study PRJEB33369, sample SAMEA5778357) | biofilm metagenome | biome: Industrial cooling water; feature: Water cooling tower basin; material: Biofilm | place: United Arab Emirates | collected...
TTACCAATTACCAATTACCAATTACCAATTACCAATTACCAATTACCAATTACCACCGCGTTAACGCTCAAAATTGTGCATCCCATGAGTAGATTAGTCGTCCTAAACTTAGCAAATGGTGACTTGTACAATGGCTTTCCTGCCGTTAGCGCTCAGGTTTGGAATTATAGCGATCGCTTGCCAATGAGGTGTATGGGTTGCTTACCCGCAGCCCCAGAAATTGCTAAACTCTATAGATCTTGGCAGTTGCTTTACGAAGCGATCTATTGTCGGTTATCTCCCCGGATTGAAATTGAGGTAACAGATGTTACCAATGTTTCTCAAATCGAGTTTAAAGATTTATGCCAGCAGCTGTCAAATAAAATCAATGATTGGTTGAATTCGGAATCGTTTCGCAAAATCGAGCAGCGATTGCGAACGCAATTAGACCCGGATGAAGAAATTAGATTTATTATTGAAACCAACGATGATTTATTGCGGCGACTTCCCTGGCATTTGTGGAAGTTTTTTGAGGATTATCCTCAAGCAGAAATAGCCTTAAGCGCCGCAGAATATAGACAACCAAACCGCTGGCTGAGAAGAAGATATAAGAATAAAATTAGAGTATTAGCAGTGTTTGGCGATCGCACGGGAATTGACATAGAACAAGACCGGATATTTCTGTCACAATTATCCCAGAGAGTAGAGACAGAATTTTTAGTCGAACCGCAACCAGAAGAATTAGATGACCGACTGCGGCAAGATTGGGATATCCTGTTTTTTGCCGGACATAGTTCTAGCAAAGAACAAGGTTTGATTCAGCTTAATCGCACTGATAGTTTAACCCTCGATCGATTAAAGAACGCGCTGAAAAAAGCCATCAATCGCGGTTTGCAACTGGCAATTTTTAACTCATGCGATGGATTGGGTTTAGTCAAATCTTTAGAAGAGTTGCATATACCGCAAGCGATCGCTATGCGAGAACCCGTACCGGATGCGATCGCTCATGCTTTTTTAAAGTATTTTCTGGTCGCATTCTTTTTGGAAGAACAATCTTTATATACCTCGGTGCGAGAAGCAAGAGAAAGATTGCAAAAACTAGAAAATCAATATCCTTGCGCGACTTGGTTACCCGTGATTTGTCAAAATCCGGCTACAGAACCGATTAATTGGCAAACCTTGCGGGGATTGGAAAATAGCTTACCGTTCTCTACACAAATTAGAACAATATTGCTAGCAAGTATATTAGTAACTGTATCCGTTATCGGAGTGCGACAATTGGGAGTTTTACAACCATTAGAATTGTCAGCATTCGACGTTATGATGCGCTTAAGACCGGATGAAAAACCAGATCCGCGAATTTTAATCGTTACGATAACCGAAGCCGACGTGCAAGCTCAACCCGCAAGAGAAAGAGGTGCAGCATCGCTATCAGATCGAGCGTTGGCTCAACTTGTGGAAAAATTGGAGCAATTCCAACCGCGCGTCATCGGTTTGGATATCTATCGCGAGAACTCCGTACAAGCAGAATATGCAAAGTTAGCTACCTGGATGCGGAAAAGCGATCGCTTCATTGCTATCTGCAAAGTTGGTGATGACGGTAAACCTGGTGTTCTGCCACCTCCAGAAGTCCCCACTCAACGCCAAGGTTTTAGCGATGTTGTACTCGATCCTGATGGGATTCTGCGTCGGCATTTATTAGCAATGACGCCAGCATCTCCTTGTATGGCTGACGAATCTCTCAGCCTTCAATTAGCAACTCGTTACTTAGCAAATTTAGGCATAAAACCTAAGTTAACTCCAGAAAAAGACGTGCAAATTAACAATATTATCTTTAAAAATTTAGATTATAACAGCGGTGGATATCACGGAATCGATCATCTAGGACACCAAGTGCTGCTCAATTGGCGTGCCTCCAATCCAGTAGCCTTGCAAGTTACGCTTGCCGATGTTTTTAACAATAAACTAACCAGCGAATTAGTACGCGATCGCATAGTCCTAATTGGCACAACAGCCGAAAGCTTTCATGATTATCGCTCCACACCTTACAGCGCTGGAAAATCACCCCATCAACCAATGCCAGGAGTAGTAATTCAAGCGCATATGGTAAGTCAAATTCTCAGTGCTGTTTTAGATCGTCGCCCCTTATTATGGGTGTGGTCAAAGTCGAGCGAATTTGTCTGGATTTTTTGCTGGTCTTTAATCGGAGGATTGCTCGCTGGGTGCAATAGATCGGTATTAAGATGGGGAATTGCGATCGCTCTGTCATTTTGTCTCTTATATTTACTTTGCTTTGCCTTATTAATTCAAGGAGGTTGGATACCGCTAATTCCCTCAGTATTAGCATTGCTGGCTACATCTGCGAGCATAACAACCCACACCACATTTCTCAACCAAAAACAACCGTAGACAGGAAACTACGAAGATATCAGAGATTGATCGTGCCACATACCCAATTACCAATTACCAATTACCAAAAAAATGATTTTTCCAATGTTACCTCTTAATCAAATCAAACCTACCTTAGCCATTATTCTGGCTCTGGTTAGCTTAACGAACTATGCCGCACCAACATCGGCACAACCAAATCGTTCGCATACTAACAGGTTTGATAATATACAAATTAGCTTCTTAGATGGGACAACCAGAGGAAGACCGGGTAGAAGATCCGATACGGGAAGCAGAGACGGTAAAGGTTGCCCCTCCACAGACACACCAATCATTGCCTTGATGCCGCAAAATCACTTTGGGTTAACACTTGAACAGTATCCAACATTCTGGTTTTATATTCCTTATAAACCAGACCAAATAACATCTGCAAAGTTTGTATTACGGGATCAAAACAGCAAAGAAATTTACCAAACTTCTTTGAGTTTAGTAGGAACGCCCGGTCTAGTTAGCTTCAGCTTGCCACCTGTTGCATCTCTAGAAGTTAATAATCAAGTTACTGACGTTAGCGGATATCAATGGGATTTAATCCTCTATTGCGGTTCGCAGGACTTTTCTCTTCGCGGATGGGTGCAACGAATAACGCGACCCGATCTAGAAAGGCAATTACAAACAGCAACACCACGAGAACGCATAGCTCTTTATGCTGAAAATAGCATTTGGTACACAGCCTTAAACGATTTAGCTAAACTTCGCATTAGCCAACCACAAAACCGCACCCTTGCTCAAGATTGGACAAATTTGTTGAAAGACGTTGGCTTAGAAACCTTAGCAAATAAACCCATAGTCGGGAGCATCCAATTTAACTCAACACCAGAGCGTAGGCAATAACCGCACGCGGGATTGGAAACCCGCTTTTTTGGTAGATTTCTCATATCATATCCATTGAATTGCCCATAATAAAAAACCTCACAAAGTCGTTGCGTAGGGACACGGCATCATACATATCTCGGATAAACAGATAACGTTGATCTTGCCGTGTCCCGGCTTTTAATTATGGGTAATCGACCGGATTTGATATCAACAGCCTCCAAATAAATTTGGGGCTGAAAGCTTAAGTTAGCTAAAGCTAACTACAATCAAGGTTTTAACCCGTTTCAACGGGTTTTAGCTTCCTCGCTGTGAAATTTATTTCTGTTGGCTCTGGTGCAAGATCTGAGTATAGAAACTGGATTTTTTTCTACAAGAGTTTACCAAGGATTTCCAATCATTGTAAAAGCTGCCCAATAGTGAGGATGAGACAAATCTGCGTTTCCCAATACAGCAAGTTGTGGAGGTAAAGGAATGCCCCAAATAGCAGGGCCATATAATTTACCTGCTTGTATGTAGACTTGCTGCCGAATCATTGCCATTTGTGCTTGCCTAAGTGCCTCAACCCGAACTGTAGCTGTCTTCAATTGTTCGTAAAATTCGGTCATCAGTCCCAATGCACCTTCATCTTTGACTTTCCACAAACTGGCTAAAGCTGACTTTACCCCTGTATGCACGGCTAATCCGGCAAATCCCAACTCTACCTCTTCATCTCCTATAGCTGTTTGACAAGCACTCAATGCTAATAACTCTAAGGGAGGATCGTTCCATTTCATCTGCTTTATTTGGTCTAATTGCAGTTGAGTATCCCAAAACTGAATATATGAGTTGCTTGATTCTCCTGGCTTAAATTCCGCATGGGTTGCCAGGTGTACTATTTCATAATTAGAGACTTTACATGTAACGTCTTTACAAGTTCGGAAAGATTGCAGATTATCGACAGTAAAAGCTTGATTGAGAGCAGTTTTTCCAGGCCATAGTACGGGTGTAATTGTGTTTAACTCCACCGGGACTGCTGGCAAATTAGTTTGGTTCGTAAACTCTGATGCACCCATAGCTAGTACTGATGCGTTTTTCAGGTTAACGTAGCGAGGATTAGTTAAGCTGAAACTGGGCATCAAGGAGACGCTATATTGCTCTACTATGAATCCTTGACCGTTGTGCAAAGCAGCGATGGGCAAGGTTCTTAAACCTATATCGGGGATAAATACTAGATGTTGGATACCTTGCGCTTGTAATTTGGTTTCCAGTGGTGTAATTAGCCATTGATAAAGTTGCTGGGCTGGGGCTAAATAATTAGTGGTGAATACTTTTTGATCGTCGGTTACTTCTAGCTGTAATTGCTGAGCTACGGCTAAAATTTGCGATCGCGTCACTCCCTCAACTCGCCAACGCATCGGTTCCCCTTCAGCCGTCACCAATACTAATTCTACCGGGTCGCGATATGCCTCCGGCACGCTGACGCGATCGCTCGGATTCGGGTTGACTAATTGGGCAATTATTTGCTTGAGAGCCGTTGCTTCTAACCCCATATCCACCAACTGTTGCGAGGCTAACAGCGCTTCTATGCCCAATTCTCCCCGACCAAAAGCGATATAAACTATCGCTGTTTTCACCCCAGTTGCTTTTTCCGCTTCTCGAAGTTGGGCGCGAATTTCTTCTATAGTTTTGATAATAATTGGCGGAGTTTGCCCAAAATATGCTTCATACTGTCGCGTGAAAGTTTCTTCTAAAACCCCCACAACTGTATCAATATGCACGCGAGGAATTTGACCAATTTCTTCCTGTATTGGCGGATTTTCCCGCTTTATTGTTGAACCGTAAAGCTCAATAACTAGCCGATCGGAAGTAATAATCTGAATAATATCTTGCGTATATCTGCCCGGAAAAATTCTCAGGGGCAAAATAGAGTTGTTCGCCCCCGTGGTAATCGCTCCTGCTGTGCCGTTAATGCTGGCATTTCCCACATTAAAAGTCGTTCTGCGATCGCCTCCATCATGGCGAATAATTACCGAACCGTTCGCCGTTCCACCCGCCGTTGAAATGCTAGAATTTATACTATTTCTATCAGTAAAAGTACCAGTGGCGCGGAAAAATCGCTCGGTTGTAATATCAACAATTCCCCCACTACCAGCATTACCACCTTGGGCATTAATAGAAACAACTTCAATATCATTCTCCGGATCGAGGGTAACGTTACCAGCATTACCATTAGTAGAACTAGAGTTAATCGTGCCAGTTCTAATGCTCTCAAAAGCAGAAACAGTAATATTTCCCCCGCTAGTTACTCCTGATGAATTGAGGTTACCAGTTTGTACAATTGTAGAGCGACTGGTTAATGCGATCGCACCCCCATTGGTAGTAATATCCCCCGCCCGAAGATCGCCCCCAGTTGTGACAATCAAGCTATTAGCTTCGTTGACCTCGCTATTAATAGAACTATTAAAGGTAATATTGGCATTCCCCGCACCCGTGGTAAAGCTAGTATTTTCTGTAAGCACAATCGGGCTATTAAATGTCAGGTTGCTATTTGCAGCGATACCTTTAGCAATAAAAATAGTTTGAGCGCGACTAATTTCTAACCCAGATAGGGGCGTTTCTAACCCCGCACCCGCGCCAAATTGAATGTTACCATCAGCATTTAAAATCAGCCTTCTTGTGCCGTTTACCGCGCCGTTAAAATTAATATTGCCACCAGTTAAAGTCACATCTGAACCCAGCAGCACATTCCGCCCTACAGTAATATTTTGATTCGCTGTGGTAACGTTGCCGTTGAGGGTTGTGGTTGCGGCATCCAGAGTAATCGAGGCGTTACCCGTACCTATAATTGTGCCGTTGAGTGAAATTGCACCCAATCCCCCTCGAATAATTATCGGGTCATTAAACGTAGCATTATTAACTACTATCGTCCCCGTACCATCTTCGCGTCCAATAGTAATAGAACTGAAACCATCTTGCAGATTAGCTATTTCAGCCGCAGTCAGGTTTAAAGCACCGGGAATAGAACCAGCAATGGTAATATTTTGCTCCTGAGTTGCGGGTTGCAGCACGAGGGTATTTGTACCGGAAACAGCGCCGCCAAAGTCGATTTCACTAGCGGTGAGAGTGAGGGGATTAGTTTGAGTATTGAGGGTGGAATTGAATGCGATCGCAGCAACTCGAGGATTAAAGGTAGCATTTCCAGTCAGCGTTACCGAGCCATTAAAGCTAATATCATCGTTTGTAGTAGTAATGTTTCCCGCAGTAAAGACTGCTCCCGCGCCAATCTGATTGAACGCACCATCTAAATTAATGTTTCTTGTAGCTGGAATATTGAGGGAGCTATTATTATTTATAGTCAACCCGCCATTATTAGTCGTGTCGATATCTCCGTTGAGGTTAAAAATATTCCCCGTCAGACTAATACCTGCCGCAGTATTAGCATTCAAACTTCCCAAGCTAGTAGTGCCAGTACCTGAAATTTGGGTAATACTGGCAGATGTAATAGACTGAGTTTGTACGTTGGCAGCGCTGTTAATTGTCAAGTTACCCAAGCGAGTATTACTGCCAACTGCGCCATTGAAAAGAATATTTCCCGTACCTGTTTCTAAGAGCAGATTATTATTGCCATCAACCGTACCATTGATTGAAATATCGCCGCCGCCTGTCGCACCCGTACTGAGGGTAATATTATTAGCGAGAGTGGTATTGCCATTGATAGTAAGATTTTGATCGGCGGTGGTAATACTTGCGTTTAAAGTTGTATTGCCATTCAAGGTAATTGAGGCGTTATCCTTTCCTGCGATCGCACCATTGACTAAAATCGATCCTAATGGTGATTGAATGGTTAATGGATCGCTGACAGAAATCGGTTCGGATACTGTAATTATACCGCTGCCATTATCTCGTCCGATGGTAATCGAGCTAAAGCCATCTTGTAAAGCAGCGAAGTTTTTGGGGGTGAGGGTTAAATTTTGGCTGGGTGTAAATGGTTGAAGCAGAATCGTACCTTTGCCAGCAACAATTGGGATATCATCATTTCCCCCCGTAAAGTCAATTTTATTGCTAGTGAGACTGATATTTCCAGTATTTGGCAAGCCAACAGCGTTGATATCTCCTGTAGTAATACTATCAGGGGCATCGAGAGCGATCGCACCAGCAGCACCGTTTTTAGAAGAGGTATCCAGGAAGCCACCAAAAGGTTCCCCTTTTTGATTTACACCGATTTTGGCCTCGATGCTACCGCCACTATTGATGCTAATATTACCACCAGCCAAAAACCCACTGCTGCTGATTCCACCTACAACAATATCGTTGGCTGCTTTGAGAGTAATATTGCCACCAGTACCGCTACCATTGCAATTACTATCGCTACCAGAACAGGAAATTATCGTGCCTGGGGTTGCTTCCGGATCTTTATTTTGCGTAACGTCGGTCAGATCGATCTTGCCATCACTAATTAGCTCAATATTTCCACCCCCTTGAGAACCAAAGGCAAAAATATCATCTGCAATAATATTGCCACCTGCTTGGAAAGTGATATCACCTCCCTTGCCATTGATTGCTCCCGAATTAGTATCAACAGCCCCGATAATATTGCCACCTGCTTTAACAGTGATATTACCGCCATCGCCATTTTTAGTACTGCTGGTATCAAGTCCTCCAGGTGTAATATTGCCAGCAGCAGAAAGAGCGATATCGCCGCCATTTCCTGTAGCTGTACCATCCTTTGACCTAGCATCAATTCCGCCTGCGATCGCAATATTACCGCCGCTAGTAGTGAAGCTAACATCGCCACCCGATCCCTTGGTAAACGAAGACGAATCGATATTAAGTGTGGTAATGTCACCCGCTGCACTGAGGGTGATATTGCCGCCATTTCCGCCCTCAGATCTAGAGTCCAAATTTGCTTTTGTTTCGTCCTTTGTTATGCCTTTTGTTGTGTCAATTACTCCCCCTGTACTGATGAGGGAAATCTCACCAGCATTCCCGCTACCTTGATTAACTACATAAGACAATATCCTACCAGTGGTGATATTGCCCGCCGCATTGAATTCTATTTTCCCACCATTACCAAAAGTAGTTCCAGCATCTAGAACACCTTTGCTGGTATCAATTGCACCTGCTTTACTGGTGAGGGAAATAGTACCAGCATTTCCGGTGCTTTTTAATCCCACTATAGTATTGATTGAAGCAGTGGTGATATCGCCTTGAGCATTGAGAGTAACTGTGCCACTATTCCCAGTGGAAAAATTTGCCGTTCCGGTATCTATATTGCCTGCGCTGGTGTCAATCTCACCCTCGCTGCTGGTGAGAAGAACATTTCCACCACCTAAAACTCCGTTACTGTTGATTGCACCTGTAAAAATATCTTTGGTTGCTTGAAGAGTAATAGTGCCACCTTTGCCACTGGCACCTAAACATCCAGTTTGATTGGCAGAACAAGAGAATATATTCCCTGGGGTATTTAGTACAGTATCAACCTTCGTTGTATCAATTGTGCCACCGCTGATGAGGGTGATATTGCCACCACTTAAAAAACCAAATGCTTGGATATCATCTGCTACAATATCGCCACCTGCCTTAAATGTAATATCACCGCCATTGCCTTTATTAGCATCGGCAGCGATATCATTAGAAGTTCCTACTGGTGTGGTAATGCTACCACCCGCAGTGAGTGTAATATTGCCGCCATCGCCACCATCTTTAGCCCTCGAAACGATACCCGAAAATATAATTTCGCCACCGGCATTGAAAGTAATATTGCCGCCATTGCCATCGCCTTTACTAGAGGAGCTTACCGGATCTTTACTGGTGTCAATTTTGCCACTTGTGCTGGTAAGGCTAATATTCCCGCCATCTTTGAGGGCACTCGTGTCGATGCCGCCTACAGTGATGTTATTAGCAGCCTTGAAGATAATATCGCCCCCCTTACCACCGACAGAAGAGGAATTTACAATACCTTCGGAAGGCTCTAGAGGGGGTACGACATTAATAGGTGCAGTGGTGTCAATTGAGCCGCCATTGCTGGTGATGCTAATAGTTCCGCCATCCCCACTGCCAGAAGAACTTGAATCGATAGATTCACTGATACTAATGTCGCCCTTGCCAATAACGAGAATATCTCCGCCACCCAAAGATCCTTTCGTTTCAATTTGACCTGTCAAAATATCCCCAGATGCTTGGACAGTGACATTGCCACCCTTACCTTGACCACCAGAGCAATCATCTTTACTGCTAGCACAGGCGATTATAGTGCCTCGGCTTTTGAAGTCTGGGTTTGTATTATCAACGAGCGCCAAGTTAATCGTGCCACCAGCCTTGAGGCTGATATTTCCACTGCCTTTTGAGCCAAATGTTTGGATGTCGTCTATTATGATGTCTTTACCAGCTTCGAGGATGATATTGCCACTCTTACCATTGTTAGCTTTAGACGTAATTCCCTGAAAACTCTCTATGGACATGGTAATGCTGCCACCTTCAGCAGTGAGGGTAATATTTCCACCATTGCCTACATCCTTAGCTGCCTTCGAGTCGATGACCAAAAAGTTAATATTACCACCAGCCTTGAAGGTAATATCGCCGCCATCACCCCCGGTATTAGAAGCATTTATTTCGCCTGCACCAGTGTCAATTTTTCCACTAGCATTGAGGGTGATATTTCCACCGTTAGATTTGATACCTCCAATAAAGAGATTCACTCCGGAAATTGTGACAGCTCCCCCCTGAGTCTCGATGCGGTCTCCTATTTTCATGTTAAAATTACCAATCCCATCCTGATTGGCATCCGCCGTAAACGTTATCGACCCAGTTGTAGCTTTAAGATTTAAAGTATCGTCACCGAGCTGGTCAATGGTGATATTGTCGGTCGCTTCTAGGATAATGTTGGCATCGGCTGCCAAGTTTTCAAGTGCTTTTGCAGATATTGTAAAAGATACATTAAGGTTATCACCTTGGAGAATTTGATTATCCGCCAACTGGGCATCATCTGTCCCTCCCGTACCATCCACAATCGTAATATTAATCGGGTCAAGTAATAGAGTTCCTAACTTCCCATTGGCAGCCGTAGTATCGACTTTACCCGCAAAAATTAAGGTATCTTTCCCCGATACTTCGACAAATCCACCATCGCCGGAATTACTTCCCCCTTTAGCGCTGATGCTGCCATAAAATCCAGTTACTTTATCCGCCCAAACAATCGCAGAACCGCCATTTCCAGCGATGAAACTATCAACAGAAATAACAGAGTCGCTACTAACATAAGTGCGAGAAGCTTTCGGTATTGTGCCTTTACCTTGATAATCGCCGCCAATTAGTACGTTACCGCCGCCATTCGTACCAGAAGCGTTGATATTCCCACTAACAATCCCAACTTTATCGCCTAAAATATTTACCGTACCTCCGATCCCCCCCTTATCAAGGGGAGGTGCTGAGGCGTTGATGCTGCCGGATGCTATAGTTGTGTTTCCTGCTGTTGGTATCCGAATTCCAGAACCAGTTAATTGCACGCTACCATCCGGATTAACCGTCACTCCCGTGGCATGACCTCCATTTCCACCAGTCAACAATTGCGGTAAAGATAATATCGGCAACGTCCAATTCTGCGGTTGATTTCCAGCAATTGTTACGGGTTGAATCTCCAAATTAAGCACGAATCCTGGCTGGGATAATCGCACGATGCTTTGTCCTGGTACTGCTGCCAAGGTGATATTCCCAGATGGTGCTGATAGCGTTCCGGTATTAACAATTGTGCCAGCTAGTAAGGTTAAATCTTGACCTATACCTACTCCCAAGTTCCCAGCATTGAGAATTGCTCCTGGCTGATTCATGGTGAAAGCAAACGCATTCGGCTTTCCGACTAAATCGGCGTAGTTATTGTTACCAATAACATTCAACCAATTGTTGTTAAAACCGATACCGTTAGCTGTGGTGGCAATAAAAGCAGCGGGGACGTTCAAGCTAGCATTGGAGCCAAAAATAATCCCCGCTGGGTTGATCAGAAACAGGTTAGAATTGCCACCCGTAACTTGAATCAGCCCATTAATAAACGAAGCTTCGCCGCCATTAATCCGCGCCAAGATATTCTGGATATTGGGCTGAGATAAAAAATTAGCGATTTGTTCGGCGCTGAGGCCAAATCTAGTAAAGCTGTGGAATAAATTGACACCATCTCTGGATATTTGTCCGCCGGTAATATCTATGCGATCGCCCTCTGGCGTCACAATGGTATTAGTACCATCGGCTGCTGGAACTATTGATTGTGCGATCGCAGGTGAGGCTAAAACTAAAATGGCAAACGGTGTAAAAATTGATTTAAGTACTGCCAACCGCCAGCTAATTCTTGTCATAGCTTCAGCACCCCAATTCTGCCCCTAATATTACTCCCTTCCCGCTCAAAGCTGGGGGAGCTGGGGAAGATAGGGGAGCTTATTACTGATGCCGTGCCCCGATAGTCGATTGTACTGATGGCGATATGCCAAGGGCACGCTCCGCGATCGCACCTACGCACCATATTCTCACCAGTGCATAGTGCGGCGCTTTTGCATAAGCTTACTCAAGTGAGTGGTGGCTCACCCCTAAGTAAGAACGAATTGTTAAGAAATAATTAGCTGCATCCACGTAGGTAAAAATGCAGTGGATAATGTTGCAACTAACTAAATATACTGGCGATCGCAGGCTGTCTGGACTGCTGCTTGGGTTGCCACATCCATAAATCGCAGCGACAGGGTTTTGCCCAACCCGGAAGCGCGTTTCAGCCCAGCAATCAGACAGGCAACTCCTTCTGGTTCTACCGATTCTATCCAGAGTAGATCTACCACCACTGTCTCGGTTGTTAGTTCCAGCGCTTGTTGCAGCGCTTTGGTGAAGGCTGGGCTACTTACAGCATCAAGACGACCATTCGGTCTAAGAACAACAGTACGGGGTCGTCTGCTTTCAATGGTGCAGGTGTTCCCAGATGAACTGAAAATAGGCTTTGCGAGGGGTTTCATTGCCATCTCCAACAAGTGCTGCCAAACAATAAAGCAAGGCTAGAGCTACGAGCCTCGCCTTATAGGTAACGCTTTCCATTATGGTGGAATAACATCACAAAAACAGGTTTGCGAACCGTCACAAGGGTGCTGTGTTTCCTGTCACAAGGTGAATACCAAACAGGAAAGAGACTTCTCCCTAGCAACTACCATCGCTATGTATCCCAATTATGCTCAAAACCGATCCAGGGTGCTGCGCTAATGTGGCAATTGTGCTAAATTTAAAAGAATTTACATAAAATTTTATCAATCTAGTTTATTAACTTTTTTTATTAAGGGACTAAGATAGTTTTTCCCAGCACTGCTATCAGGGCAGTCAGTTATGTCCATCTAGCTAAATCGCATTCAGGGATCGATCCGTGACACTCCAAACCTCTCAACCGCTAACTTCTGATTCTTTGGGCGCTTTGAGCCGTCAAATGCTCGTAATTCTAGACTTTGGCTCCCAATATTCTGAGTTAATCGCTCGCCGCATTCGGGAGACGCAAGTTTATTCCGAAGTGATTTCCTATCGCACCAGTGCCGAACAGTTGAGGCAGCTAAATCCAAAGGGAATCATACTCTCTGGCGGCCCCAGCTCTGTATACGACAAGGGAGCGCCCAAATGCGACCCAGAAATATGGGAATTGGGGATTCCAATTCTGGGGGTATGCTATGGAATGCAGCTGATGGTGCAACAGTTGGGCGGCGAAGTGACGCGCGCCGAACGGGCAGAATATGGCAAGGCATCCTTATATATAGACGATCCGACGGACTTGCTGACCAACGTGGAAGATGGCACCACGATGTGGATGAGTCATGGAGATTCTTGTCACCAACTGCCGGAAGGGTTTGAGATCCTGGCACATACGGAAAATACCCCTTGTGCCGCGATCGCACACCATAGCAAAAAGCTCTACGGCGTCCAATTCCATCCAGAAGTCGTTCACTCGATCGGCGGACAAGCACTAATCCGCAATTTTGTCTACCATATCTGCGACTGCGAACCAACTTGGACGACGGCGGCGTTTGTGGAAGAATCAATCCGCGAAATTCGCGCCAAAGTCGGCGATAAACGGGTGCTGTTAGCGCTTTCTGGTGGGGTGGATTCTTCTACCCTGGCGTTCTTGCTGCATAAGGCAATCGGGGATCGGCTAACTTGCATGTTTATCGATCAAGGGTTCATGCGGAAATACGAACCCGAACGGTTATTGAAGTTGTTCTCCGAGCAATTTCACATTCCGGTAGAGTATGTCAATGCGCGCGATCGCTTCCTCAATCAACTCAGTGGCATCACCGATCCGGAAGAAAAACGCCGCCGCATCGGACACGAATTTATTCAGGTGTTTGAAGAAGAATCACGACGCCTCGGTCCTTTTGATTATCTCGCCCAAGGCACTCTCTACCCCGATGTAATTGAATCGGCAGATACTAACGTCGATCCGCAAACCGGAGAACGAGTCGCGGTTAAAATTAAAAGTCACCACAACGTCGGCGGGTTACCCAAAGACTTGCGCTTTAAGCTAGTCGAACCGTTGCGGAAACTATTTAAAGATGAAGTCCGCAAACTTGGTCGCGCAGTTGGCTTACCAGAAGAAATTGTCCAGCGCCATCCCTTCCCAGGCCCAGGACTCGCAATTCGCATTATCGGCGAAATCACCGCAGAACGGTTAGAAATTCTCCGCGATGCTGACTTGATTGTGCGCCAAGAAATTAACCGTCAAGGCATGTATAGCGAGTTATGGCAAGCGTTTGCGGTTCTATTACCGATTCGCAGCGTTGGCGTGATGGGAGATCAGCGTACCTACGCTTACCCGATTGTTTTGCGCTTTGTTAAGAGCGAAGATGGCATGACCGCTGATTGGGCGCGAGTGCCTTACGATTTGTTGGAAACGATTTCTACCCGCATCGTTAATGAAGTGCCTGGAGTAAACCGCGTGGTTTACGATATCACTTCCAAACCACCTGGAACTATCGAGTGGGAATAAAAAAAGGGTGGGCGATCGCCCACCTTTTTTTTGAGTTTGTGGTACAGCACTGATATCGTGTCCGTTAGCATCGGATTTGTACCTGCCATGATATGACGCAAAGAAACCGGGTTTACAGGGGCTTGCAGCCCTGATGAGGGCAAGCGTTATCGCTTCGTTTGTGTAGCGGCACCCTTAAGGGTGCCGCTACACAAACGAAGCCAAAAGGCTTTACCTCACTCACTTGCAATCCGCAAGATCTGAAAAATCGTCGATTTGGAATTAGAGAGTGCAGCAAGAAACCCGGTTTTTAAGTTGATCCTGCATCAGTCCCGTTGTAGTAATTTAGGCTACAAGCTGCTAATCTTTCCTTAAATATTTGTGGAAAACTCGCAAAAATCTGTGGAAAAGTAGGCTTGTCTGTGGAAAAAATGAGAATCAATCCCCTTACTTTGATTGCGGATCGAAGGTAATGCGGTCAGACTTGTAAGTGGGGGGTTCGACATGAATTAAAATTCTGACTGGACTGTATCGGGATTCCAAGCGCGCTTCTACCTCTTCAGTAATCTTGTGGGCAGTTTCCACATCGAAGGCATCTACAACTAGGTGCATTTCAATAAATAGCTGACGTCCTACAACGCCGCGGGAAGCTATATCGTGACAGTTGAGGACACCTGGAACTTGCAGCGCGATCGCGTGAATTGCTTCCGGTGCGATCGCCATTCGATCCACCAACCAAGGTATATTTTCTTTTAAAACCTGCCAGCCGCTGCGAAATACTAACAACGCCACTGGAAAAGACAAAATTACATCTAACCACTGGAGTGCGGGCAAGTTTAACACCCGCGCCTGCCAGATACCAATCAATCCCAGCAGTACGGTAATTGTTACCCAGACATCGCTCATGGTATGTTGGGCATCCGCAATCAGAATCGGACTACCGACTTGTACACCAACGCGGCGCTCGTAAAATGCGACAAATATATTGATACCCAGGACAATTAGTAGTATCCAGAGTTCTGGTGGTGATATGGTGATCGGTTTTAAACCTTGTTGTATGCCTGCGATCGCGCGTTCGATCGCTCCTTGTATAATTTCAAAACAGGCGATGCCTAAGAAAGCGGCAATTCCCAACGCACCCAAAGCATCAAACTTTTGGTGTCCGTAAGGGTGATCGCGATCTGGGTGGGGCGAGGCGAAGTGATTGGCAACCAGTCCTAAGATATTATTGGCGCTATCTGTGAAGCTGTGTAACGCATCGGCGAGTAAGCTGAGAGAACCCGTCCACCATCCTACACCGGCTTTAATTGCCATCACCAATAGATTCAGCAACAGGGTGATGAATAAAACTTGACGGACTTTGGCGCGACGATCTGTGACCATTGGGGGAAAGATGCGATCGCTCTTTGATGCACTTTTCTATTTTAACCAATTACTCGAAATATTTTTGGGGTGAAACAGCCGCTAGGATGAGGTTGAATACAAAAGATTCTACCTGGGATCTTTACCATCAGTGGATTTTGAGGAGAGGCTAGGATGAAACTTGACTGGGAAAAGGCAGTTCATATAGCTAACCAAGCCATATTGCTCAAGGTAAACAGAAGTTTAACCGATATTGAGGTTATCGTCTTAAAAGGTGCTTGGCAGAGGCAAGAATACGATGAAATTGCCGCGCAGCATCAATACGCTACCAGTTACATTAGTCAAGATGTCGCCCCCAAACTTTGGAAGCTGTTGTCAGAAGCTTTAGGGGAAAAGGTAAAAAAAAGCAACTTTAAACAAGCTTTAGAACGATATTGGGAAAAGCAAATAGCACCAGAAAAAATTGCAGAAATAGGTCAAGATTTTACCAAGTACGAACCGGACATTCCTGCTGTTGAACGTTATGTAAAGCGCGATCCAATCGAAACTATCTGTTATGAAACCCTGTTGCAACCTGGTTCTCTCATCCGCATCAAAGCACCCAGTTTAATGGGAAAAACATTGCTGGTGACTAGAATTTTGGCACAAGTGGCAAACCAAGGTTACCGAACTGCTAATTTAAGCTTTGAACTAGCAGATAGAAAAACCCATTTCAGCCATCTGGATAAATTTTTGCGTTGGTTTTGCCTCAACGTCAGTCGCGAGTTAGGAATTCCCGGTCATTTAGAAGATTACTGGGATGAAGAAAACATGGGTTCTAAAGTTAGTTGCACTACCTATTTTGAAGAGTATCTGTTGCAGCAAGACGAGCATCCCATTGCCCTTAGTTTGGATAATGTAGATTTACTCTTCCCCCATCCAGAAATTTACGAAGACTTTTTTGGATTGTTGCGCTCTTGGTATGAAAAAGCGAGAAGTCGCCCCCGTTGGAAAAAGCTAAGATTAATTATCGTCCATTCTACCGATGTTTACATTCGCTTGAACATTAATCAATCGCCATTTAATGTGGGATTGCCGATTGAACTGGCAGAATTTAATCGCGAACAGGTGCAAGAACTTGCTAAACAGCATAGACTTGAGGGAGAAAGTTTGATTGAGCCAATTATGGAATTAGTAGGCGGACATCCTTATCTATTAGAGCAAGCTTTTTCTTATCTGAAAAATCATCCAGAGATACCAAGGGAACAACTGTTAGCAGAAGCGCCGACAGAACGGGGAATTTATGCCAATCACTTACGAAAATATTGGTTAAATTTGCAATCAAATTTAGAATTGGCAGCAGCCTTTAAAAAAGCGATCGCTTCCCCCGAACCTGTAAAATTAGAACCGATTCAAGCTTATCAATTGCAGAGTATGGGATTGGTGAAGATTGCTGGCGATCGCGTGGTGCCTCGCTGTCATTTATACTATCAGTATTTTAGCCAGCATTTGGGGGATATTGAATGAGGGTGGAACGGGATATTACCTATCAATATCAGATCGGGGGTAGCTTACCTGCTGATGCTCCTACTTATGTGGTGCGACAAGCAGATTTAGATCTTTATGAGGCATTATTAGCTGGGGAATATTGCTATATCCTCAATTCTCGACAAATGGGGAAATCTTCTCTCCGCATCCAGACAATGTGCAAGTTAAAAGCACAAGGAATCGCCTGTGCTGAAATTGAACTGAGCGGAATTGGTAGCCAACAAATTACAGCCCAGCAATGGTATGGAGGGATAATTCAAGAGTTAATCAGCGGTTTCGGTTTAGAAGTGAATCGCCGCCATTGGTTGCGCGATCGCGAGGATCTTTCCCCCGTGCAGCGCTTGGGACAATTTATCGAAACGGTATTGTTAGTGCAGGTGAAACAAAACCTGGCGATCTTTATCGATGAAATCGATAGCATTTTAGCTTTAAGCTTTCCCACCGATGAGTTTTTTGCTCTGATTCGTAATTGCTATGATAAACGGGCAATCAAACCAGATTACAGACGTCTCACCTTTGTGTTGTTAGGAGTTGCAACCCCATCGGATTTGATTCAAAACAAAAATTCTACACCTTTTAATATTGGTCGAGCTATTGAATTGAAAGGCTTTCAATTACAAGAAAGCGCTGCTTTAGTCCAGGGATTTGCCGGAAAATTAAGCAATCCTGAAGCGGTATTGAGAGAAATATTAAATTGGACGGGTGGGCAACCTTTTTTAACCCAGAAACTTTGTTGGTTAGTAGTTAATTCTGGCACAGATGAGAGCGATAGTGGAAAAGAATGGATTGAGCAGTTAGTGCGAAAGCGAATCGTCGAGAATTGGGAATCGCAAGACGAACCAGAGCATTTAAGAACGATACGCGATCGCATTCTCAGAAATGCTCGTTTTCCTAAAACATTACTGATGCTATACCAACAGATTTTGCAACAAGGAGAAATACCTGCCACTAACTGTCACGAACATTTAGAATTGAGATTATCCGGTTTAGTTATTAAAAGCCAAGGTAACTTAGTTGCTTATAATCCGATCTATAAAACTATATTTAATTCAGCTTGGATAACGGCACAGCTAGATGCAATTCCCTGTAATAATGCTGTATATTTAACCAAAAATATTATTGTACCAAAAGTAACAGAACCTGTAAAGTTATCGCGTTTAGAAAAATGGGGAAAAGGTTGGTTAAAAGTGGTTTTGGCGAGTGCGATCGCATCCGGTGTCACAATGGGGATGCGATCGCTTGGCTGGTTAGAATCCTGGGAATTGCAAACCTTCGATTTATTAATGCAATTGCGACCGAATGAAGGAGGAGATAGCAGAATTTTATTAGTAACAATTACAGAAAAAGATGTGCAATCCCAACCCGCACAAGAAAGAGGAGGAAGTTCGCTATCAGATCGTTCTTTAGCTCAATTAATTGCCAAATTAGAACCCTATAAACCCAGAGTTATCGGTTTGGATGTTTATCGCGATCGCCCTGTGGGAAAGGATTACAAGCCTTTAGCAGCTTGGATGAAAAAGAGCAATCAATTTTTTATTATCTGTCATTACGGCAGCCCCGGAGTTAACCCAGCTCCTGAAGTTCCATCTCTTCGCCAAGGCTTTAATAATGTTTTACTAGATTCAGATGAAGTTTTGCGCCGTCATCCACTGGCTGTAAGTTCTGCACTTCCTTGTCAAAATAAATACTCTTTTAGTTGGCAAATAGCAACTCGTTATCTGGATAATGAGGGGATTAAAGCTAAAATAAATCGGGACAATTACCTGCAACTTGGAACGACAGTATTTAAACCTTTAGAAAACCACGCTGGTAGCTATCACAATCTAGATGCGAGGGGTCATCAAATCTTGTTAAATTACCGCGCTACTCGCCAAATTGCCCCAACTATTACGCTTACAGAAGCTCTCAGCAATCGATTTAATCCCGAATTGGTAAAAAATCGTATTGTTCTGATTGGAACTACAGCACCGAGTTTTAACGATATTCATTGGCGCACGCCATATAGTAATATTCAAGGTTCAATTAAACCTATGACAGGGTTGGAAATTCAAGCGCACATGGTGAGCCAAATTATCAGCGGAGTTTTGGATAAAAGAACTTTAATTTGGTGGTTATCTAAACCTCTAGAATTGTACTGGATTTTGGGCTGGTCGTTAATAGGAGCAATCCTAGCAAAAAGCGCTCATTCATGGCGAAGTTTTGCGATCGGAGGCGGAATTACTATTGGAATATTATCGGGAATATGTTGGATTATTTTGAGCTTACAAGGCGGATGGATACCTCTATTACCGCCAGCTTTAGCTTTGGTGATTAGTGGAATTTATATTAGATGGAAAAGATAATAAGATGTTGCTGCCAAGTTAAATAATATTCATAAAAAGAACTTTTTAACTGATTATATCGAGTCCAATCGTGTTGTAGGGGCGGGTTTAACCAGATACCTTTGATTTCAAGCGAATTGTGTTGATAAACCCGCCCCCGTGAGATGCCGATACAAACGGACATGATATTACTTCCAAATTAATTACAATCGCCCCGCTCGCTGGGCTGCCTTTACTCTGATTGGGAATTGGTGGTAATATTGCCTGCAAGAGATTCTTTGGCAATATTTTCTAATCCGATATTGCGATCGCTCAACACCTCGCTCCAAATCCCCTCAATCCCAGGATTCTGCGCCGGATTTGAGCGCAATCTAGCCAATTCAGTCAGCGTGTCGTACCAAATGCTATGCTGCGCGTAAGCCGCGATGCGTTGCAAGGGATTTTTTGCCGCATTTAACGCATTATTCAAAGCGGCAGAAGGTGCAACTCGTCGCACTACTCCCGTAACAAAACCCGGAGTTACTCGATCTCCTGCTTCTCGGCGCGGACAATTTATTTCAAAGTACCAAATATAAGTTTTACCAACTTCCAAAGGTTTTTGGTTTGCTGGCAAGGTAATACTAACAATGCCGGGAGTAGCTGGCATTTCAAACCGAGTTCGGTAAACATTATTGTCGCCATCCTGCAAGGTAAATTCACCAGTTGGTGCTTCCTGTTGTGTATAGGGTATGTACACCCAAAAAGTTGGGCGATCGCTTACAGTTAACTCCAAATTATTGCTACCAACCAAGGTAGTTAAAGGCGGTTTTTCCTGTTTATATAAACAATCGCCACGGCTACCAGTTCCTCGATTACTGCTAGGAGTTCCCCGATCCGGTGGCTCTGGATTTGCTAGCATAAAGCGAATTTTAATTGATTCACCGTTATTATTTGATGCTTGCGATCGCCCGATTGAAGGCGTCACCAAACCGCTCAGACTAACAATCGTCAAACTCGCGGCTAAAGCTGATTTAAATTGCACCCGTATTTTCTGCATAAAATTAATAAATCTTTATGGCAATTTCCCTATTTAACTACAACAATAAAACTTTTTTCCCGCAATCTGCCAGATATTTTATCTGATGCTTCTCCTCTACCAAAAGATAGATACCCGACTTCTTAAAGAAGTCGGGTATCTGCATATTATCCTAAAACTGGCAAACTACTAGACATGATCGATTGTGAACCAAATCTTGCCGCGATCGCTATCACCCGCACCGGAGGAATAAATCTGCTGTCCTCTGCTACCATAGCTATCTCCATAGATCGCCCCAGTTAGCGGATCGTAGGTCAAATTTAGATCTTTGTAACCCCTTCTTGAGTTGATGTCAACATGTTCGTCACCAGATCCAGAATCGCTTTCCCACAGTTCAATTTTAATCGGAACTCGACCTCCTGTGGTTTGAATAAACTCCCAGTTAGGACTCACATCATCTTTGCCATCAACTGTTGGACTGCTCTGAGTTACCCCAGCGATTGTAACTTTGGAATAAAAGTCAGCCCGATTGGTAAAAATAGGATCGGGATCTAAATTATCGATCTGGGCAACGCGGTTAATGTTGACCTTAATTTGGTTGAGTTTGGTGTAGTTGATCGAGAGACTGTCGAAGTCTTTAAACTCGCCCGTACTGGCATTATTGGCTTCATTTATCTCGCTGACATTGTTGTTGCCATCTACAACCATACCGATATGATAGGTGCCATCACCCCCACTCCAGAAAGCATTGCCAGCCCCAGGTAAGGCTAAATACTGCGTCAAATTTGCCGTACTGGTGTTGCTAGCCAAACTGCCAACAAAGGCGCTACCTAAGAAATAATCGCTCGAATTGATAACATTATCCTTGGAAAGATAGAACTTCGCCGTCGAGGCAGCAGCCGTACCAACCCCCGTATTTTGAATTTGATAGTTGACGCTGAAACCGTCACCCGCTTTCAGGGGTTCTTGTATTACATCGAAATATTTTCCAGACAAGTCAGCGACTTTAGTTCCTCCAACTCTCAGGCTATCGTAGTCTTTGAAAAAGCCCGTGCTGGCATTGTTATTTTCGTTCGATTCGGTGACTTGATTCTTAGCATCTACCTTCATCCCGATGTAGTAAGTTCCATCACCAACCGCCTTCCAAAAAGCATTTCCGGCTCCTGGTAGTGTCACAGTTTTACTTAAAGTTCCCGTATTACCGCCGCCGCCTAAACTAACAACAGAAGCACTACCCAATTGGTAGTCACCGGCACCAATAGAACGATCTGTAGACAGATAGAATTGCACCGTAGATGCCCCAGCAACATTCGTTCCCAGATTTTGAATCTGGTATTGTAAATTAACGCTATTTCCAGCTTGGAGAGAAGTTGGCAAAACGTTAAAGAATTGACCAGCTAAATCCGCTCCGGCAACTAATGCTGGTACTGTATCTGTTGTGTTAACTTCACCCGTGAGCGGATCGGTATCAGCGCTGGTGGCGGGAGCGTTGTTAGGAGCGATCGCAACCGGATCGTTACCCAGAATAAAGCTGCTGGCTGCATCTTGAGCGCTCGATACGGGGTCAATTATCCCACTTTCACTTCCTCCCATTCCAGGTAAAGTTGTAGTCAAACCTTGCAAGGGATTGAGATCTAAACCGATTGCTACGCTGCTATTGCTAGCTGATTCTAAACCTGTGTTCGAGCCGAAGGGGTTGATTTCTGGGGTGAGTAATTCCATTGTGAGTTCTCCGATAAATAATCAAAATTTCCAGAAGGAATGCGTCAAGATAAAAAAATTTGGACAGTTGCTAGAGGCTTCTGTGCTAAGTCGAAACAGTGAGTTTCAATCGCATCAGTTGTTTTTACCTCTACAATTGCTAGTATGTTGAATAATTCAATTGAATAATTCAGTTAAATTCGGGAGTGCGATAATTCAGGTAATTTCAGGTGTGGCTGACGACGGCATTTGCGATAATTTTTTCGCAATATGTTATATGATGTCCGGTCGATTACCGATAATCAAAAGCCGGGTCACGGCACGATTAACGTTATCTGTTTGTCTGAGATATCTCTGATGCCGTGTCCCTACGCAACGACAGAGTGAAGTTTTTTTATTATGGGCAATTCAACAAACATGATATTAGATATTTGATCTAATTTTTATTGTTCTCTGCCAAAAGCTAGACCCCCGACAAATTGAGCGAAGTCGGGGATCGGAATATTATTTTAAAACTGGCTATGCTGAACGCGACGAGGCCAGAAACCGGGTTTCTTCGTAGATATCTCGCTTCCAAACCGACGATTTTTCATAGAAACCCGGTTTCTTTGCGTAAGTCCTATAGACACAATCGATCGCGAACCAAATCTTGTCGCGATCGCTCTGAATTGGCAGACATTAATTGCTGCGTTTAGATTTTGCTCGCGCCATACTGTAACCTAACATTGAGACGAGTGGACAAACTAACAATCCACCTCCAAACATGAATTTATACAAATTTGCCATTTTCTCAAGTTCATCAGGTCGATTTACTTCCGCAGGCATCATCTGTTGTGCAACGATCGCGAAAATTATCCCTAAAATCAGGCCGATGATTAAACCACCACAAGCAGCCCAAGCGTTTCGAGCAGGTGTGTTTTGGATAATGGCTCGATGATGGTAATTAACGCCGAAGAAAAGCGGTAAGGCAAACCATGCTAAGGGTGTCATCAGAACTGCTCCTGGGTAACCTGCAATCGTTGCACCAGCGATCGATACAATCCACCACAGCATGACAGAAAACATTGATTGAAAGATCAGAGAAGCTTGGATTTGCATAACTGAGTACCTTTAACTGTTATCCCGCTTCTACATCGGCATTTTTACCAGGCTGAAGCTAGGGAAAATTAGATAAGCGATCGCTCCCCAATTAACCGAACAGGATAATCGTGAAGTCTGTGTTAGATAAATTATCGGGAGAACCGTTCAGCGTCGCAAACTGACCGCCCGTACCAAAACCTGCGATCGCTCCATCTTGGTTGTAAAACAAATTGCCATTCGCAAAGTTATAGACAATTTTGGCGTTACTAATTCCTGCCTGAGTATCGCTATTAACAACGGCAAATTCTGAGGCGAGTAAATTACCCCCAACCGGACTTTGAAGCTCCGAGAAAGCACTCTGACGCAGGGCAATCTTGTCAATACCAACCATAAAGTCAGCAATCATATCTTTATTGGCGCTACCAAAGAGACTGTCATTTGGATCTAAACTGCCAAATCTAAATTGGTCGCTCCCGTTTCCCCCAGTCAACAAATCATTGCCAAGACCTCCACCGTCAAGAGAATCATTGCCATTCCCACCGATTAAGGTGTCATTGCCATTGCCACCACCGCCATCAAAGATGTCGTCGTCGCCTTCACCGCCATCAAAGTAGTCATTGCCTTCAACACCCACCATGAAGTCGTTGCCGCCGCCACCTTTGAGCGTATCGTTGCCTTCTTGACCGATCATGATGTCCCGACTATCGCGACCATCGAGGAAATCATTGCCCTGTCCACCGCCGAGTAAATCCCTCTGCGCTCCACCAATTACGGTGTCATTACCTCCCTGCCCAGAAAGACGATTGGTAATGCTATCAGTCCCTCGAATAAGGTTGCCTAAGTCGTTTCCCGTACCCTCAACGGCATCGCCAGTTCCCCCTTCCAGGATCAGATTTTCTAAGTTATCCCCCAAGGTGAAGTTCATCGAAGTTCTGACTGTATCGATGCCAGCATTGGGTTTCTCGACGATGATGTCACCGATGCTGTCAATTCGGTAGGTGTCGTTGCCCAGTCCACCACTGAGCAAATCATCCCCAAATCCACCATTGAGCAAGTCATGACCATCGCCACCTATCAGGGTGTCAATGCCATCGCCGCCTTCGAGGCGGTCATCGTCCGTTCCTCCATCTAGGTAATCATTGCCTGCTGCGCCAAACAGGAGGTCGTTACCTGCTCCACCGGAAAGCGTATCGGCACCATCCCCATCGTTATCGTTGAGAACATCGTTACCATCGCCGCCAATCAGGCTATCATTTCCAGTTCTTCCCAAGATGGTGTCATCGCCTTTGCCGCCTATGACGGTATCATTATCGGCACCACCATCGAGAAAATCGTTGCCGTCGTTACCAAACAGCCAATCGTTACCTGCTAAACCTGTGACGCGATCGCTTCCACCCAAAGCATCGATGATGTCATTTCCTTGAGTTCCAACGATCGTGTCATTTCCGTTCGTAGCCATGTTAATTCTCCTGAAAAAATCGCTCGGAACTGATGCAAAGTTACGCAAAGAAACTGGGCTTTTCTGAACAATTGTTAGTTTTGCAACTAGAGATCCCAGCCATAAACCCGGTTTCTAGTCTGGTTGTGAATTGATAAATCTTTCACCAGACAGTTAATTTCACTTAAATAAATTGCTTTGCTCTCTACAATTGCCAGTATCTTGAATAATTAAAGTGAATAGTTCAGTTAAATTTAGGAATCTAGCAATTCAGATAATTTCAGGTAATTTCAGGTGTAGCCGATCGTGGTATGACAATTTACGCGAATGGCAAACAGCCAAAAAGCTCCGACAGCAACGTGGATCGGCACTCTCGGTAAGATAGATCGATGGATGTTTAGCTGGATTGCCTATGTCTACTTCCCCACTCAGGCTCAACTTGGTTGAAGGTTCTGTCTCTTTTAACTTCACACCCCAAGCTGCACGGGATTTACAAGCCGCGCTCAATCAGTTAATGGAACGCTTAAAAGCCGTTGCCGTCCAAACTTCCGGCGCACCCGGTAAAGCCAATCCCCAAAAACCAATGGAATATCAATACACGGGGGATATATTTCTGGAAATTTTCTGCAATCCTAATATTTGGCCTAGTCCCTTTGCTGCCAAAGTGCTGCTCACCGTCCGCGACGATCGCATTCGCTTAACCAGCGAAGCCGAACTCACCCGCCTGGTTGAGGATGTGAGCCAGTATATCGAGCAGGTGGGCTAGGGACTCCTGGAAGCGATCGCTGTTGTTTAACTCACATCTTGCACCTACCCGAGAAACAGCCTCCAAATAAATTTGGGGCTGAAAGCTTAAGTTAGCTAAAGCTAACTAACTCAAGTTGCTAGTTACAAATATTGTCGTTTCGATCCCCCCTAACCCCCCTTCAAAAGGGGGGAACCGGATTCAAAGTCCCCCTTGTGAAGGTGGATGCGAGGGGGATCTAAAATGCTTGACCTCATAACTAGCAACTTGAGTTAACTACAATCCAGGTTTTAACCCCCAGCTATAAATGCACCATTTTCCGTAAATTCTTGTAAACTAGGTTTGGCAGTCGCTCTCACAGCAGCACCAGCAACCTGTTATTGCTTCGATGTTAATGCCGCAACCAAAGCGACTACCTGACCCTAGCTCAAAATAGCGATGAACTCTAATAACCTGATTCTGCTACTGCAACAAGGGTTTCGCATTTCTCTAGGCGCTACGGCTTCCCTAGTTGAAACCCTGCAAGACCCTCAAAAGCGCTCTGAAACTTTGTCCAAGCTGGGGTCAGAGTTGGGTCAGTTGACTCAAGAATGGGCGGAAAAAGGCGAAATCACCGAACAGGAAGCTCGCATTTACGTTGATTCGCTGCTGCGCCAACAAGCCAATCAAACCACAAACGCGACACCAGCAACTACCGATCCAAGTCCGGCGACGCCTAACCCCGCTCCGGCAACCGATGTGCAGCTAGAAATTCAGGAACTGATTGCCCAAATTGCTGCTATGCGGACGGAGTTAGAAAATCTGCGCTCTCAAGACGATCGCCCTTAAAAATCGTAGCGGCGATCGCTCGGTGGCGATCGCCTAATTACGCTGCATCAATTTTTTCCTCATCTGTTTTTTGTTATCTATCCTGAGTCAGTTGTCAGAAGGATTTGCTGATTACCTCTGACTTCTGACCAATCAGCTACCAACGGCTTTAGTCATTCTGCCATTCTTCATGCCCCATTAAATCGCCAATCCTATCCCTGAGTAAATAATTGTTCTTTTCCAATTCGCACTCAACCCACGCCCATTCCCGCGCCGGAATGAATTGGCAAAGCGTGTAGATAGGCTGCTGGCGGCTCACAACTCCTTTATGTACCAGCCTACGTGCTTCCTCTTGAATCACGTCTAGGGTGTATTGAACTGATGTAGATGTAACCGCAGATGATACCGTTTTAACGCTCATTGTAATATCTCTCAAACTAGGAGGGCTTATGGTTATGGGCAAAACAAGCGGATAGTTTGTAGTTCACTATACTGAACGATTTTCATTTTTGCGCTATCCACTGCTCCTTTATATTAATAAATGTTTCCAAAGTCAGCAAATATTGACATTACCTCCAACTTGTCATATTTAGAATTACCCGTCTTTCCCCTTCGATCCTATGGCGCTTGGATTAAGGGGAAAATAAGCCCCAGGTAATCTAAAGGTTAAGTATAGCTAGGGGCTAGGGACTAGGGGAAAAAGGGCTGGGTATCGCGAGTCGCTCTAGCTAATCGCGCCCTAACTGCCTGTGCGGTTGCTATATTACCGATGGAGGCAGTGATTGAAAGTCGAATTCCCCGGCGTTGCAGTCTCGACTTCCTCGGAGCGGATTAGACGATCTGAGAGTTAAGTGTGCAAGTTTTACTCTCTAGAAAGCCTCTCTAGATTTAGTATTCCCAAATAAAGAACAGATATTATCGCTAGTTTTGGTCAGCTCTACCGAACAAAATTTATTAGGCGATCGCTTGTGCCTGCTGCATCTGAGCGTAGGACAATATACAAGGAATTCCCGACGGTAAAGCTGCTAAGAACTGTTTTTTAACATAAGGGCTACCATACAACATCAGCCCTTGCAGTTCGTCCGTTTTTAATCATCTCTTAAACCAATCCCGCGCTGCCTCGGAAAGGGTTACCGCGGATAAACAGTTGCAGCACCATACCAGAGAAAGTTGCTTCGCCACCGCAGATGAACATATTGGGAGTATGGCAGTCAACCAGTTGCGTTTTCTACCCAATTGCTCTGGAATGGCGATCGCGGCAGCGGTGCGACACAAAAATTCACACTCCAAAAGATGGTCTACCAATATTAAGTTACGTAAATTCCCGGAATTTTTTGCCAAATCTAAGGGCACCGATCCGAAAACTTCAGTACTTTCCCGGAGAATATTACCAGCAGTAGCGATCGCTTCAGGTTGAGCCAGCGAGTACCCAGTTTATAGCAATAGCCAGAGCTTCTGCTGCGGTGATGGCTCCCATTTGCTCGGCGTATTGCTGCGCTGGTGCGGGATTTTTGTCTCTAATTGGAGACAATGTAACTGAGCGGCTTTTGGTTCCCAAGCGGGATACTGAATTTGATGGTTGAGCAGGTAGCCCGATGCTCGCCCTACGACCATCTGAGCTACCTGTTGTTCCAGGGACAAGCTATTTAAATCGGGCAATTTAGAAGCACTCAAAGTTTGTCCTCTTCCTGTGCCGATACGGTATCATAGTCGCTGTCGTCTTCGTCTAGTTCATCGTCATCGCGACGGTTAGAAGAAAGCTGATTGATCAGCGAAAGGATGCGATCGCCTCGTTCGAGGGAGTGGTCTTCCACAAATACCACTTCCGGGGTACGGCGCAGGCGCACCCTCGCCCCTAATTCTTTGCGAACAAAGCTCGTAGCTTCTTTCAATGCCGCCATAGTCTCGGCTTTCGCTTCGTTAGTACCGTAGAGACTGACAAAGATTTTGGCATGTTGGAGGTCATTGGATACATCCACATCGGTAACGCTGACCATGCTGGAACCCACCCGGTCATCTTTGATCCCATTTTGCAGCAGTTGGCTGACCTCGCGTTGAATTTGGGCAGCAACGCGAGACACGCGACGATTCGTAGCCATAATATTTCGTTCCCTTTAAAGGGTTAAAGGCAAAGTTTCTCACCCATCCTAACTAAATCGCGCTCAATCCCAGCATCGCTCGCAGGGTTAAACTCACGAAAATTAAAATACCCACCAGCATACCAACCAGAGCGATCGCGGTAACTGGGTTCCTAAACAGCGGTGCCAACCAGCCGAAAGTATTGACGAATATCCCCAAGATAATGGTCACCAAGTAGCGGGGATAGCGCGAGACATTTTCCCAAAATCCATCAAACATTATGTATTGCAGCTCCACCGGGCTGCTAAAGCAACTGCTTTCTTACAGTTAACATTTGTTAGCCACTTAGACAAGGTTGAGGCAGAAGGGGAAAGGGGGAAAGGGGAAAGGGGGAAAGGGGGAAAGGGGGAAAAAAGGGGAAAGGGGGGAAAAGGGGGGAAAAAGGGGAAAGGGGGAAAGGGGGAAAGCGGGAAAGGTACATACTGGTGGTAAGGAATTGATATGTGGCGATCGGTGCTTCTGTGGGAATCGACTTTTAAAACCGATCTAATTAATACTGCTTTCCCTTTTCCCCTTTCCCCTTTCCCCCCTTTCCCCCCTTTCCCCTTCCCCCTTTCCCCCTTGTCTTTCAAATACAATTGCCCCCATTCCAGATCAAAGCGCGGGCGGTATTGCGATCTACAGGTTTGGAAAACAAATAGCCCTGTCCGTATTCGCAATTGAGGGCTTGCAATTGCGAGGATTGATCGGGTGTTTCGATGCCTTCGGCGAGGGCTTCCATCCCCAGATTGTGAGCTAAGGATACAATTGCTTGGACGATCGCTGATTGTGCCTTTTCCGCACCGAGGCGAATTATGAAAGAGCGGTCAATTTTGAGTACGTCGAGGGGAAAGCGATGGAGATAGCTTAAGCCGCAATAACCCGTACCGAAGTCATCCATGCATAATTTTATTTGCCGTTCTCGCAGTTGCTCTAGCATGGCGGTGGCGGCTTCGGGGTTACTGATGAGGACTCCCTCGGTAATTTCCAGCTTTAAGTAACGACCATCTAAACCTGTTTCCTGAAGCACCATGTCAAGCTGATCGAGCAAATCTGGCTGGGAAAACTGTTGCCCAGAAAGATTGACGCTCATCGTCAAGGGTAATTTGGGCTGACAGGTGGGGAATAAGCATTCCGTCCTGCTGCCGTTACCCCAATTTTCACCCATGCCTCCGGTTCTATTGGCGATCGCGCTTTCCCACTGCACCTGCCAATCGCGCAATTGCCGACATGCTTCCCGTAGCACCCACCAATCTATCGGCAAAATCAACCCGGTTTCTTCTGCCAGAGGGATGAATTCTGCCGGGGAAACCAATCCGCGATGAGGATGTTGCCAGCGTACCAAAGCCTCAAATCCCGTAATTTTGCCGGTTAATAAAGATACGATCGGTTGATAGTAAAGTCGAAACTCTTGGTGTTCGATCGCGCGGCGCAAATCGTTTTCCAACTGCAAGCGCGTCACGGCGCGGGTATGCATCGTCGTGTCGAATACTTCATAACGCGCTTTGCCCTGGGTTTTGGCGCGAAACATAGCAATTTCTGCATCCCTCAGCAAGTCTTCGGGTTTGGCACAGCCGCTAGAATTTAGGGCAATGCCGATGCTGAGACTGGTAAATACTTCGTAGCCGCTGAGTTGAAACGGCGCGGTGACGGCTTTGATAATCCTACTCGCGAGGCGGGTGGCGTCGCTAATATCTTTGATATCTTCTAGCAAAATCGTGAATTCATCGCCGCCAAACCGGGCTAGGGTATCGGTGCAATCGAGACAGCCTGCAACGCGACGCGCCATGCTTTTGAGCAGTTGATCGCCTACCTTGTGTCCCAGACTTTCGTTCACCACTTTAAAACGGTCGATGTCGAGAAACAGGACGGCGAACATATGATCCTGGCGGCGTCCGGCGTGCCTGACTTCCCGCCCCAAGCGTTCCATAAATAACGCTCGATTGGGCAATCCGGTTAAAGTATCGTGCCACGCATTGTGGATTAGTTGTTCTTCGGTTTGCTTGCGTTCGGTGATGTCCCGCGTCACCTTGACGAAGCCTTTGAGCTGTCCGATTTCGTCTCTGAGGGCGGTGACTACCGAATTTGCCCAAAACCGCGATCCATCTTTACGCACGCGCCATGCTTCGTCTTCAAACCTACCCGCGGCTGCTGCTAATTTTAAGACCCGATTTGGCTTGCCGCGCTCGATATCTTCAGCCGCATAAAAGCGGGAGAAATGATGACCGATAATTTCATCGGTTTGATAGCCGTTAATTTTTTCAGCGCCTTCGTTCCAGCTAATTACGTACCCGTTGGGGTCGAGGGTATAGATGGCATAATCTTTGACGCTTTGAATTAACAACTCGTAACGAGCTTCGCTTTCGTGCAGGGCGCGGGCGGCTTTCTGCCTTGACTCGATTTGAGCGATCGCCCGTTTTGCCAAAATTCGCAGCGATGAGGTTTGCTCGTCGGTTAAATCGCGCGGCTGGTTGTCCATCACGCACAACCAGCCGATTGAGTCGCCTTTGGTGTCGATCAAAGGCATCCCCGCATAAAACCGAACCGATGGGGCAAACGTGCCGATTGCCGCCCCCATTGTACTGACGTCTTGCCAAATATCTCGAACCATCAGCAGATCCGACTCTAAATGCCAATTTGGTATCAGGGCTTGCGGATTGGGAAAATTTCCGATTCCCCACTTTCCCATTCCTTTCCGCTTTTCCGATACGTACCATTGCCAGGTACCATCGGTCAGGTAAATCATGGCAAAGGGCGCTTGACAGCCATATGCTGCCAAGCGGGTAATATCGTCAAATTCTTCTTGCACAGCTTTGGATCTGGTGTGAGGCTGTTGGGAAGGAGTATCGAGTTTAGGGCTTTCTGGGTGGTGCAGGGGTAACTGAGTCATCACTGTTTGGTCTGGGTGGACGGTGGAGTGATGCGGCGATCGCAAGTTGTGGTATTTTTCTGTTGCAACTTTTTTCTTCCGATTGACTGCCAAATCTATGCGATTGCACAAGCTTTATTTAACAGCTAATTTTGAGCGATATTTTTCAGCCTGTTTCTCAACCATTGTCAATATTTCTGCCAGTCTCTCGTCAGGTTTGCCACTTCTCCGTGTTTTTACTTAGATACTTTTAAGCTTATAAAACTGATTTATTAAAGTTTTTACTTTGAATTTATGCTTCATGTTCCGCAGATTCCCTTATTTACTTAAGTTAAGTTTTTTGCCACCAACAAAGTAACAGATACTGGATTTATATGGGTTAGTTAGATTTTAATCTGTTTTAAATAATTTTTCTATACCAGAGGTCACCAGCATCTGATTTTTCACAGCATCTTTAAATACTGGCAAGAATTATTCTCGATTGCCATACCGTACCTTTATCTTCCTCATCTAGTCAGTGTGGAGCCAAACTGTCAAAAGTCAGCACCTGGCTCAAGGGAGCAAAATTCGCTCAAAAATCGGGTTTCTGCCAGAAGGGTAAGCACAAATACTTTGAAGTCAAGCTTGACTGTGCCAGTATAAAAATTGACCCCAAATAGAGGCATTGGGTACAGGTAATAAATTGGTGACGAATGGAACACAGGTTTTGTTCCCAAGTTTTGAGGGAGCTGAGGCAGCTTTCTTGAGCTGGGGAAGTAATTACTGATATTTCAAAAGTCTTGCTTGGTGCTAACTTTCTGGGGGATCGAATTCCTCGACGGGTGGTGGGGCTGGTTGACGCTCGGTGAGAGGTTTGATGACTTTGGCGATCGCTTCGGCAATAAATGCTTTGACAAACTCATCCCGTCGGTTTAATTGAAACTGTCGTTGCACGACTTCGGCAATACCTCCATCGCCCCAGTCTTGATCTTGGCGGAAATATTCGATAAAACTCTTCCCGGCAATGCGGGTAAGATACGCCGCCGTCACCCCCTGAATTGCCTTACCAACTACATAGGTAGCCAAATTCAGTCGCAGTGCGGTGGAAACTAAATCAATTGCGCCTTTAACAATGCCTAAACTGGCTAAAGTTTTAGCTAAGGAAAGCGCTAATTCGCGCCCTCGTTCTAGGTTCAATTCGCAGCCGTAAATTTTGCCAATTTCTACTACCATTTGGGCATTAACTGCGGCGGTTGCGAGCAAGTCCACTACAGGTAGGGGCGTTACCGCGATCACACCGGCACCGATCCACTGAAAGCGCTCTACTACTTTATCCGCTTGTCGGCGTCGCTGGGCATCGATTAACTTGCGGGCTTCCTCTCCCAAGCGCTGGGATTGCAGTAAGATATTGTCTGCCATTAAATCGTCGCCTTCGGCGCGCAAAACGGCGGCGAGACGCTTAATTAAAGGCATGACATCGGGATCGCTTTGGATAATTTCGCCGGTTTCTAGTTGGGCGGGTTGGGGGTTGGCAGCGATCGCTATAATATCCGTCGGAGCAATAAAGCTGCGTACCCTTTCTCGCAGTCGCGCCAGAATCGTTTCTTTGTCTTGTTCGCTGTAAAGATCGGTTTTGTTGAGGACTAGGAGACTTCGCTTCCCTATCTCTGCCAAACCCCGTAGCGGTTCGTATTCCGACCTGCGTAAGTCATTATCCACCACAAATAACAATAAATTTGCTTCCGTTGCCAATTGTCGCGCCAATTGTTCCCTTTCGGTTCCCGCTACCCCCGCTTCCAAAATCCCTGGCGTATCGGTAATTAATATTTCCCGTTCAATTCCTTTGAGTTTAAGTACGTAGGTTTCCCCAACTTCTGTTGTTCCCATTGGCGCACTGACTTTTCCCACCACGCGCCCCATTACCGCATTTACCAAAGATGTCTTACCTGCCGAACCCGTGCCAAATACTACAACTCTTAAATCCCCCCGCTGCAAATTGGCTTCTATTTCTCGCGAACGATCGATCAATTCTTGTCGCGCCACTTGATCTTGGATTTGGGCAACCTGTTTTTTGAGGGCGCGGAGGTTTTGGGCGGCGGCGTCGGTTTTTGCTGCCGGGACTTTAGGTTTTAACTGACGGCGGCGGGTTTTCTGGTTCGATTGCCAAAACAGGATGACATAATAAACGAATGCGGCAATAACGATCCCGATCAGCAAAATTAGCAATAACAGCAGCAGGTTACCCAAAAAAGGCGATGTCCAAATGACAGAGGAATAAAGCCGATACAGGGAATCAACTAGCCACAGCAGTAGCCCCAAAACTAAGATGAGGCCAACTATTAATATCAGAATGCGCGATACGGGCATGGCACAAGCAAGGCAGGGCTGCTATTTATAGAGGGTTATACAACTAGGGTACATCTTGCTAGACTGGTCGGTTTGACTTTTGAAAGTTAACGGCAGATTGGGATGATATCCTCCCTTAGCAGGCTGTTTGCTTTATCAGTCTCGATCTATCGTGCATAAGCATAAAATTTTACCTTCGATGCTGTCATCGAAGGTTTTATTGCGTGTGAGGATATAGCGAACGCAACCCCATATGGCATCTAACTTACTAATGACTTTGGCTCCAGTAGAAATTTACCCTTCTCCCGCTCCCCAGATGCAGGAAATGCCCGCATCTGATTTCAAATTGTCGAAACAGGCCATTCGATCTAGTTTAAAAGCTTCAACGATTGATGGCGTATTTTCGACAATTTTTGGCAGCATTACCACGGGCGTCTTGCTGAGTAATTTTTTACTCGAATTAGGTGCTACCAGTGTAGAAATTGGCATGTTGTCTTCTTTTCCTTTATTGGTGAATTTGCTGCAACCTCTGGGTGCCTATCTGGGGGACAGAACTACCAGTCGCCTGCGATATCTGTTGTGGATATTTAGTCCGTCTCGTTTGTTGTGGCTGATTTTAGTCTTGGGAATTTGGGTTAACAGCAACGGATACCTAGCATCACAGCAACTGATTTACTCGACGTTAGCGATCGTTTTGGTTACCCACGTTATGGGATCGTTAGGATCTCCGGCCTGGGTTTCTTGGATGGCGATTTTGGTTCCCCGTCGTTTGCGGGGGAGGTATTTCGGGTTTCGCAACAGCGCCGCGAGTTTAACGAATTTGTTATCTATACCTCTGCTAGGTTGGGTTGTATCGGCTTGGCCTCATGGGTCAATTCCAGCTTATGCTGGTATCTTGTTGCTAGGAGTAATATTCGGCATCTTGAGTCTAGGCTGTCAGTTTTTTAAGGCTGATATAAACCCTCAAATAAAACTGGAAACTCAGGAAAAGCAGGAGCAGGAAGCCAAGGGAAATTTCCGGATGACCAGTAATTTTTGCTGGTTTCTAATTTATTTCAGCTTTTGGACTTTTGCGGTTAATGTCAGCAATCCGTTTTTTAATCTTTACATGCTGGATAATTTGGGGATCGATGTTAGCTGGGTAACGATTTACAACAGTTTAACTGCGGCTGCTAACTTGCTGATGTTGCTTTGGTGGGGTAAGCTAGCAGACCGGATTGGCAATCGTTTGATTTTGCTGTTGGTGGGTATGGTGGTGGCGGTGACGCCCGTATTTTGGTTGTTGGCTTCAAGCGATCGCATTTCCCTATGGCTATGGTTGCCGTTGTTGCACCTATTGGGCGGTGGTACTTGGGCGGCGATCGATTTGTGCATCAATAATATGCAGATGGATGTGGCACCGGCGCGCAGTCAAGCGAGTTATTTTGCGATCGCCGCCGCCGTTGCTGGCGTTGCCGGTGCAATCGGCACTACCGCCGGTGGCTTTTTGGCTCAATTCGCCGACTACGGCGGTTTACCGGGATTATTTGTGCTTTCCGCCGGGTTGAGATTGGCGGCGCTGATTCCGTTAATTTTTATTCGCGAACGGTGCAGTCAGCCTATTGCTCATCTGATGCAAATTTATACCGAAAAATTCGGTTTAATACGACGAGCCGGTTGACGCCGAAAAAGACGTTCCCGCCTACACAATCGTAGGTGGAAACCCGGCAAGTATTATCAAACAAAGATTTAGCGACGCTGAAATTGTCCAACTGCTAACGATTCGCTGGTGGGATTGGGAAATTGACAAAATAACGCGCAATATCAATTTGATTATGGAAGGCGATATAGAAGCGCTTCGCAATGCATCGTAAAAGCGAAATGGTTAATGGCTAATGGCTAATTGCTACGGTTTCAAGAGTTGCTATTTATCTCAAACGATTTGCTGCTAGCTAATGTCAGGAAAAATCCTGCCATTAGCAATTAGCAATTAGCAATTAGCAATTAGCAACTTAATTAGAAACCTCTGCCATTTCAATCACGCGCCCATCATAGTCTTTTACCAAAAAATTGAGCGGCTTATCGCGGCGAATTTTGTGTTTAATACCTCGCGCTTGCACTCGCAGCAACACTTGTTCTAGGCAATCGCGGTCGAAGCAAACGTGGCGGTGTCGTTCTTTGTCGCCCATACTAGCGCCACTAATAATATGCAACTGGGAATTCTTTTTCAGCTGATACCAAAGACCATCGGGCGCATTCAATCCGCTGGTTGTAGAGACACGGGGAGTAGCAGACATGTAAAGCGGGTCAAAACCAGCAGTTGTACCAAGGGTTTGCTCGTAATTGTAATAGTAGTGCAGCGGTACTTCTGCGGCTGACAAGTCCAGCAAACCTTCATAAAAGCGTCGGGCAATTTCCAGATCCGACACCATGATGGTATAAACTTTTGGCGCGCTGGTGAGGAACATCCACATGGCGCCTGCATAGGCGACCAGCAGCATCACCATTATCCCTTGGGTTGAAAATAAGCTATCTAACATGGAAGGCAATAGGCACTTAAATTAACTTGACGGAGAGGTCAGCATCTGCTTACACGGGCAAGTTTATTGTAGCAAGCGGGCATCTGCCATGAGTTTGGATCAAAACTTGTGCGATCGCCGGACGACAGCTCGCAATGCACTTCCTCGCCAGGATACCACAGAGGCTCTCAACGCCAGTTTTTGATCGGATGCCGACTGCAATCCGATATATTAAGGTGATTGCTAAAGATTCGTTGCCACGGCGAGTGGCTAAAGCTGTGCGAATTCCTAATTTTCCAGAAAGCAACCATCCACTGGTGAAGTCGGTATCTCATCATAGCGACCAGCAATTGCTGACTTTGTGTCAGCGCTATCCCGACGAGGGGAAATACTTTACGGCGATATTCTGTCGCTACAGTCCGATTGTATTTACCTTAATCGGACATAGCGCGCGATCGCCCGTCCAAGCTGACTATCTATTCGCCATCACCTGGCGGCAGATCTTTCACGCTATCGGCGAATTGGACTTGCGCGGCCCTTCCGTACCCGGTATGGAGAATTTTAACCTGCAAAACTGGATCATCAACATGACGGCTTTGTGTATCAATCAAGCCGAACTACCCCCTGTAGAATCGATCCATTACTCGTTACAGGAAGCATCGCCGCCCCTGTGGTGCTACGTTCAACAAGCACTAGATCTCCTACCACCTATAGAACGCTTGGTAACTTTAATGACCCAGACGTTCCACTGGAGCGAAGCCCGCATATCAGCTTATCTCCAAGCTGAGGGAGAAAGTTTTTCGCCAGATCAGATCAAAAATGCCATCCAAACTGGCTGTCAACGACTACAAGCCTTCTTACCCGCTGATATTCGCGCCATCTATCTGGGGCAAGATATTAGTAACCTGGAGCAAGAATCAGAATTTGATCTGCCCAGCTTTCTGTGACTAGAGAGAGGGAAGAGGGAAAAACTTATGAAAGAAAAACGCATAAGTCACGCAATAAAGCCAGAGGAAGTTAAAAAAATTTATAGCGCTTTGCAGCAGGTGATGGTACGCCTTAGTTTGGATAGCGGCAGCATGAATACTGCCGCTACACAAACTAAGCCAAAAGGCTTTACTTCACTCGCTGGCAAGCCGGTGTATTTTTTGCTCCTTGGCTTCTCTGCGCCGCTGCTGCTTGGCTCCTCTGCCCCTCAAATTCCTTACCCAGCTACCGATAGCCTCAACCAACAAATCGATAACATCCGCATCAACAACGGTACTGAAGGGGAAAGCCGAGATGAAGCGGATAGGTTAGTTCGCCTGGGTGGACAGCAACAGCACCAAGGAAACCTGGAAAAAGCAATTTCTTATTGGTGGCAAGCGCTGGAAATTTATCATCAAATTGGCGATTTAGAATCAGTTGGTCGCACTTACGATTTGATTGGCTTGGCTAATGGGGAATTAGGTCGTTACTCAGAAGCCGAGGATGCTTTTAGACGGCGATTAGCAATTGCTCGCAGTAATAAAGACCTCCAAGGGCAAATTATTGGCCTGAATAACTTGGGTAGTATTCTGATCGAACGGCAGAATTTACCAGAAGCCAGAACGACTTTTACCGAAGCATTAAATATTTCCCGCAGCGTCAGAAACTTTGCTCTAGAAGGGGTGTCGCTGTCGAATTTGGGTTTAGTAGCAGCCACTGAGAAATATTACGATCGCGCGATTAAATTATACGAAGCTGCGGCAACCTTACGCCGTCGAGGTAACGACCAGCTGGGGGAAGCGAATACTTTCAATAATTTAGGCGATGCTTACCTGGCGATTCATCGCTACTCTGATAGTATTGGCGCTTACGGTGCAGCACTGCAAATTGGCAGAGAAAGGCGCGCGCCCAAGATTCAATTTCGCGCTATCGATGGTTTGGTGAAGGCGCACGCTTCCGTAGGCAGAAACGAACGCTGGTTGCAATTATTACAAGAAAGATTAGCGATCGCCAAAGAAACCGAAAACCTCCGCCAACAAATCAAATCTTTGCAATTATTGGCGGAGTTTTATCAGAAACAAGGCAATGATGCTGAAGCTGCTAGAGCTTATCATCAAGCCAGGGCTATAGCCCATATTTTGCACCCTTAATCAGGGCAAAATTACTACCGGCGATTCGGTGCGGTAGGGGTTTGATTTGGGCGGGTGGTACCGCCTGGGGTGGCTGATGGGGTAGTGCGATCGCTATCCGAATCGTTCATAAAGTTAGCACACATGCGGTCGAGTTGTTCTGGCGTGAACGAACCAACCCCTTGCCGAGTCGCAGTGGTAGTTCCAGCGGTTCCCGTAGCGGTACTGCCAGGGCGGTTCGTCGTGCCAGCAGCTGTCCCGGTAGTGCCAGTAGTGCCAAGGGCGGTGTTACCCGTCGTGCCGCGATTGGTGGTTGTTCCAGTAGTTCCCGTGCCGGTGTTAGCCGCCGTGTCGCCGGTGCGGTTAGGTTGCAATCCGTTCGCCTCCATGTACTCAGTACAGATGCGTTCCATGTCCGCCGGATTTGTACCTCCAGGAGTAGGATTGGTGGTTTGAGCGAATGCACCATAGCTAACCAGCAAGCTGCTACAAATAGCACCCACAATTCCTAAACTCTGTTTGAATCTCATTGCTTCATCTCCCTAATTGAATGCGATTTTTTCGCAGAAAAAAACCGGGTTGGTTCCACTCTGGGAAGCCTTTTTAGTCATTAACCTCAACTCAATAACCCGGTTTGAAAATATAACTTTATTGCTGAATCTAGGCTTCTTCCCACAATTGACGGACTTTGCCAGGAAGCCAACTCGCTACTTCTTGAATCCGTTCTTCGGATAGCTCATCTTTGGTTGCAGAAAATACGGCTTTTACCACCTGTTCCCGATCCCGTTCTGGGGGCAACATACCTTCATTCGCCACCCGGAACAGAAAGCGATCGTCATTAATTTTGAAAATCCCAGGGCCTTGCCACGGTGGACGTACCCGACTCAAGAAGCCTACAATCGGATTTGTATCTTTCCAAAGATCGGCAATTTCCATATGTAGCGCTTTATCTTTGGTTTCTAGCACTTCTTCGTGCAGTTCTTCTGCCACCCGATCCGATGCTTCGGTGGTCATCAAATCGCGCATGACGCGAAATACAACTTCTGTAATATCTCTGGCGTCAAACGGATCGGGGATGTTGCCTTTAACCATCACTTTTTCCAGGAAAGCCATATCTTTGGAATCAATAGATACGGCTTGTCTTTCCTTGTTAGGATCGTATTTTTCTGCCAACCTTTTCAACAGGTATTGGCCTTTTTCGGTCAATTCTGCATTTAAACTGAAAGACTCTGGAGCATTACCCCCTGCTACATCAGCGTTGATATATTCATTTAAAGTCAAATATTCCAGGTGTTGCTCCAAACTATCCAATGACAAGTCCCGCTCGTCAAAGTCGGACTTGGTAAAGTTGACTTCATGGGGTGCTTGATTGCCATCCGTTTGGGCAATTTTTTTCAGCAAACTGTAGGAAATATCATCTCTTAAATTGGTAATCGTCATGGAAATCTCTAAAGGCTTTAATGCGAAAACGTTATTGAGCCTATTACAAAACATTCCCAGTCTACATCCGCCTTAAGAAGGATGTCAAAAATCGCGCCCAGGATAATTTCCTTATTCATTAAGAGGGAGATTAAAATTTATAATAAATGGAATGTCATAATTCTATCTCACGGCAGAGGGAAAGGTTAAAAAAGTGGATAAAAGATATAATTTGCAGGCAAAAAACTAACACCTAGATTAATCGATATAGGATTGATAAAAATGAAACTAGATGCAGGGTGCGAGATTTTGTTTGAAGCGATCGCACCAACTCCCCTAATACTTATGCTCAGACCCCGCAGCGGATTGGCTCAATGGGTGTTCCGCGAAGAATACGTAATGGAACCCAACGTACCAGTCGTCGAATATACCGATAGCTACGGGAATTTATGTCAGCGATTGGTTGCGCCTCAAGGTGGATTTCGGATTCGTGCCAGCGCCAGCGTCGTCACCGCAGATCAAATCGATGTGCAAGCGGGTGCGCCGTTTGTACCCGCACAGAACTTGCCCGACAGCGTGCTTCAGTTTCTGCTACCGAGTCGGTATTGTCCGAGCGATCGCATGGGCGACGAAGCAGCTAAAATCGTCGGGGATAACCAGCCTGGTTACGACCAAGTAGAAGCAATTCGGCGCTGGATTCAAACCAACGTTGAATATAAATACGGCACTAGCGATGCTTCCACCTGGGCGTTAGACACCCTAGAGAAACAAGTTGGTGTCTGCCGCGACTTTGCCCATTTAGGAATATCACTTTGTCGCAGTTTAAATATTCCGGCGCGCATGGTGGTAGGGTATTTGTACGAGCTAGACCCAATGGACTTACACGCTTGGTTTGAAGCATATGTAGGCGATCGCTGGTACACCTTTGACGCCACCCAAAAAGAACCCCGCGGCAACCGCATCGCCATTGCCTACGGGCGCGATGCCGCAGATGTCGCCTTAGCAACCCAATTTGGGCCGATGAATCTAACACAAATGCGCGTTTGGGTCAAGGAGATTTAAGATTTTAGATGGCAGATTTTAGATTTGATCGCCAACGCACTGACGTAATTAGAGATCGTGGTATCCTTGCGGTCGGACAGCCCGTGGGGTTGCAAATTGCTTCTGGAGGCGTACTGTCGGGGGCTTACGACAGTCTAGGTAAGTGCCTGTGAGAGAAGAATCCTCGCACTTATAGGGCGAGGAGTGTCAAGCCCCTCTTCCCCTAATCCCTAGCCCCTAGCCCCTATTCGCTTAACCGGCGTGGCAAGGTGACAGTAAAGGTTGTACCGCGATCGAGAATACTTTCGACGCGGATGTGACCTTGATGATTTTCGACGATCGCAGATGCGATCGCTAGTCCCAACCCCGATCCGGCTGCTACCGCGCGGCTGCGCGCCGGATCGACGCGATAAAAGCGATCGAAGAGGTGCGCTAGGGCATCTTCTGGAATGCCAATGCCGGTATCTTTGACTTTGACTTGCAACTGGGTATAGTTGTGGCGTCCAATTTGTTGTAATTCCACGTCAACTCGACCCCCTGGCAAGGTATATTGCACCGCATTACTTACCAAATTGGTAAATAAACGCGCCAGTTGATCCCAGTCGCCCTCCAAGGTATAAATTTCCTCAGAAATATCACCATTTATCTCAGTCGGCGGTTCTACCAGATCTAAAGATAGATTAATGTTTTTTGCAGCCGCTACCAAACGTTGTTCTTCGATCGCTTCCATTAATAAAGCATCCAGAGGAACCGAGGCAAAGCAAGGCTGTACGATGCCGCTATCTTGTCTTGCCAAAAACAGTAAATCATCAACCAATCGCCCCAGTCGCTGGGTTAATCTTTCTATAACTTGTAACTGCTGCCTATGCATCTGGGGTTCTAAATCTGGATCTGCCAAAGCCACCTGTACGTTAGTTTGAATCGTGGCAATAGGGCTTCTGAGTTCGTGGGAAGCATCGGCGGTGAATTGTTTGAGGCGTTGATAAGATTCGCGCACGGGTTTCATTGCCAGTCCGGAAAGAAACCAGCCAATACCTGCTACCGAGCTTACCATCAAACCAATGCCCAAACTGAGATCGAAAATTAGCTGGCGACTAGGTTTTGTCACTTCAAACCAAGGATGGCTCACCCGGAGATATCCTAATACCTCTCGCCCCATTTCTACCCGTTCGGTTACTTGCCGCAAGACAAGAGGAGCGGTTTCGATTTTGGATTTTAGAGGGACGATTTTAGATGGGTAATTGTCCTCTACTATTGCAGCAAGCACGGGGGCTTCGTCCCTCTGCTCCTCTGCCCACCTAACTACGCGCACAGTTTCCCCGGTACGGTTGAGATGGATGGGAATATTAAGAGGGAAGGAAAAAGTAGACCACAATAATTCGCCTGTCGGACTGAACCATTCCAAGTCAATGCGATCGTCTTCGACTGTGTCGGCATTGTCTGGAAAACTCGCTTCCAGATTGATGTGTAATTTACCATCCCCCGTACTATTGACTGGATCGATGACGAGCGATCGCACTACCACTTCCACCACATGGTTGAGCGTATCATCGACCCGTTCAATTAAAGTGCTGCGGACGTACATATAAACCCCCGTCGCAAACAGCAGCAGCACTACTGCTGTAACCGCTGTGTACCAAAGAGCTAAACGCCTGCGAGTCGCTTGAAACATGAAACTTAGGGGCTAGGGGTTAGGGGTTAGGGGTTAGGGGAAGAAAGGCGATCGCTCTTGAGTTTCACAAATAAGAAAGTAGGTGATGCCAGTGCGATCGCTATATTTTAATATAGCTGCGATTGCTCTGCGCTCAATGCCAATGTTTTAGCTGGAGATTCCTGGAATTTCTCTGGCATCTATTGTAGGAGTTAGTAGCAGGTGGTAGACTCTCCCCGATGACCAATCTGCCGAGGGTTGAAACACAGCCAAATCTAGTTTTTACAACTTTTTCCAAAGCTTTACCAAAACTCGATTGATTTTAACCGGATATTTAACAAACTGTTTGTAAAACAGAAGTAGGGAATCCAAACCAATCAAATATTTGCATCAAGCATTCTTGAGTAAATCGACGTGAAAAAATTCAGGTGATCGATATGTCTTCGCGCCACAACAAAAACAACTCTCCCTTAGTTCGCATTGTCTACTCTAAGGTCAAAGTTAACGGTAAACTAGAATTAGTGCCTATGGAGTTATATGCTGATGGTTCGGTCAAACGAGTTGTTTGAGCATGACCATAAGCCCTCCAAGGGCTATCTTTGCAGCAAATCAGTCTTGTAATATAGTCCGTTGGAAATCTGGGCGCTCATAGAGGAGCGAGGTACGCTATTGTTGCATAAAGTAGGGTGAGGAGAGACTGTGCAAAAACAGGTTGTAACTGAGGCACCCCAACGGTTTTCCGTGTTGGGACTCCCAGTTCATCTCTTAGATGATTATCCAGGCTGGCTGATAGAGCGGTTGCAGAGGCGTCTGGGCGGTCACGTAGTGACGCTAAATGCTGAAATGACCGTGCAGGCAGAGCAAAATGCTAACTTGGCTGATGCGATCGCCCAAGCCGAGTTGGTCATCCCCGATGGATCTGGAGTAGTTCTGTATTTGCGTTTCCAAGGCAAGCAAGTGCAGCGTTGTCCGGGTATTGAATTAGCAGAGTCTCTCTTGCGACAAGCTGGGCAAATGGGCAAATCATGGCCTGTAGTTTTCTACGGCGGCGCGCCCGGAGTGGCTCAGGAAGCAGCAGAAATGTGGCAGCGTAAAGTACCGGGGTTAGCGATCGCTCGCACCGATCACGGCTATCTCTCGCCCCAAGAAGAACAACAACTGCTACAAACCCTCCAAGATTTACAACCGCGCCTGATTTTAGTCGGTTTAGGCGTCCCCCGCCAAGAATTGTGGATCGCCCAAAACCGTCACCTTTGTCCCCAAGCCACTTGGATCGGCGTTGGTGGTAGTTTCGATATTTGGGCTGGTGTTAAATCTCGCGCTCCCGCTTGGTTCAGAAATAATCATTTAGAGTGGCTTTATCGTTTGTATCAAGAACCTTGGCGTTGGCGAAGAATGTTGGCGTTACCCCTATTCGCGTGGCGCGCTTTAATTCGCAATTAATCGCAGAGGCACGGCATAGAATAAATTTCGGTTGCTACCAAAGCTTTTGAAATGCCGTGCCCCTACTTGAGAATTACCAATTACCAAAAAAATGGGTTATATCATGTCCTTAAGATTACCCATAATCATCAGCCGGGACACGGCACTATTAACATTATCTGTTTGTCCGAAATATCTCTGATATCATGTCCGCTAGCTTAGGTTGTGTATAATTTTTGATGCTGTAGGGGCGGGTTTTACCAACCACTCTGGAAGATCGCGAGAAATTTTTTTAAACCCGCCCCGGCTACGCTACCGATGCTACCGGACATGATATGACGCCGTGTCCCTACGCAACGACTCTGTAAGGTTTTTTTATTATGGGCAATTCAAGGCACATCACATTAGCCCGTACCGGACATAATATAAAACCCATCCCTACAGAAATACACGAGCAATTACCAATTAGCAATTACCAATTAGCAATTACCAATTACCAATTAAGGATACAAACCTCGGTCGGTGAGTGCTTGGGCGACGCGACCGACGCCGATGGTGTAAGCTGCTAGCCGTAGCGATATTTGTCGCTGTTTCGATTGTTGGACGACTTTTTGATAGGCGTTGACCATCAATTGTTCCATTTCGCGGTTGACTCGTTCTTCATCCCAAAATAGATAGGAAAGTCCTTGTACCCATTCGAGGTAGCTGACGACGACGCCGCCAGCATTTGCCAAGATATCTGGCAGAATTGTGACGCCTCGGGCTTCTAATGCCAAATCGGCGGCTAAAGTTACCGGGCCATTTGCGGCTTCTACGACCATTTCTGCTTGTACGCGATCGCAATTTTCCTCGGTAATTTGATTTTCCAACGCCGCGGGAATCAAAACATCGCAGGGCAGCGCCAATAATTGGGCATTCGTAACGGGTAAGCTGCCAGGAAAACCAGCCAGACTGCGGCGATTCTGAGCATAATAAGCTTTCAAAGCTGGAATGTCCAAACCGGCGGGGGAATATATACCGCCGCGTCCATCAGAAACGGCTAAAATTTTTGCCCCAGCTTCGTGTAACAATAACGCCGCCGCGCCGCCGACATTGCCAAAACCTTGAATCACAATTTGTGCGCCTTTGACGGACTTGCCTTTTGTTGCCAGCGCTTCGCGGACAATAATCATCACGCCGCGTCCGGTTGCCATTTCCCTTCCCCTAGAACCCCCGATAGAAAGCGGTTTACCCGTTACGACTCCGGGTACGGCATGACCGACGTTCATCGAGTAAGTATCCATCATCCACGCCATTTCCCGCGCGGATGTGCCTACGTCTGGGGCGGGAATATCTACCGCTGGGCCGATGTCTTTAATTAATTCGCTGGTGTAACGGCGGGTAATGCGTTCTAATTCGCCGACGCTGTAGCGAGTCGGATCGAGCGCAATGCCACCTTTGCCACCGCCGTAGGGAATCCCCAGCAATGCACATTTCCAGGTCATCAACATTGCCAGCGCCGAAACTTCCCGCAGCGTTACAGATGGATGGTAACGAGTTCCACCTTTGTAGGGGCCAAGTATGTCGCTGTGCTGTACTCGGTGTCCTACTAAAACTTGCACTTCGCCGTTATCGAGTTTGACTGGAATGGAAACGGTGATGGCTTTGCGCGGATGGCTGAGAATTTCTATTACCCCTTGGTTGAGGTGTAATTCTTTCGCCGCTGCTTCCAGGTAGCTGCAAGCTTGGTCGAAAGGGCAAATGTGGGCAGGTGAAGCGGTTTCAAGCGATGGGAATGACGATAAAACCATAGATACTCCTGGCGATCGCTTTCTTTTGACTAATTGGATGTATATCCGTAGCCTAACTCGCGATCCCGAAGAAATCCTAAATTTGGTAAATTTCGTTACATTTTTTCCAAAGCAGTTGTGATATGAAGCGATCGCCTTAACAATTCGATACAGAGAGAGGGGGGAAAAGGGGGGAAAGGGGAAAAGGGGGAAAGGGGTAATTTGGGAAAAACTGGTGACTAAGAATAGATGTGTTCTTTACCATAAAAAATTGGTTTAAAGCCTCCCCCTTTGAGGGGGAAAGGAAACATTAATTTCTTAGTTCTCAATCCTATCTGAGAAACCGGGTTTCTGCTGCGATATTTAGTTCCATAAACGATTTTTTACAGAAACCCGGTTTCTTTCCGTAACTGTCAACTGTCAACTGTCAACTGTTTACCAATCTCGATCGTTTTCTGGTTTTCTATCTTCCTTAAACTGAGAAAAAATTCGGTATCCATCCAGATTTAAGCCGGAATTATTACCCTCAGCATTGACATTTGGCATCTGGACTAGATTGTATTCAACATCTTCAGTATAAATTGCCAATGTCACGTTTAAAATTTCTAAAAATTTAATCAACCATTGACATTGTTCTTCTGGATATTTTTCGTAGTATTGGATTGCGGCTGCCAAACAAGCTTCTAAATGCGATCGCACGTTCTTACAAATTAATACCAGTTTGACTAAAACAACAACTAAATTTAGTGCCTGTCCTTGGGTAAGTAATAGAATTAATAGCTCAGAAGGTTCTTTCTTGTTCTTGGTAATTAAATATTCTATGACTCGCTTACAAGTTCTCAATATTAAAGAATCATCCAAATTTTCTTCATCATAATTTTCATAAATTCTTTCTAATTGACCTGCCAGATTATGACTCAAAACATTAGCAAAACTTTCATTCCCAACATCAAATATTAAGTATTTTATTAAATTTTTTTTAAAATCTTTGTAGGTTATATTTTGATTTTGTTTGACAAAAATATGTGCCAGGTTTGTATAGCTAAATACGCCTCGTCTGAGTACAATTGCTTTCACCAAAGGTAATACTTCATCACCCAGTCCAGTGGGATTTTTAATCCGGCGGTTGCTGGCGACGGTAGACTGAGAACGAGCGGTGTACATGGCTAGTTCAAATTTAAACTGTTCTTTCAATTGCTGGGAGACTATTTTCGCAGCTTCCCGTTGTTCTAAGGGATTATTTCCATCTACATATTGAGGAACTAATAGATAAGAAGTAAAGCGATTTGTCCAATGTCCTTTGGTGTTATATTTAGCAATAAACAAATGAAGTTCTTGATAATCTTTGCTGTTAATAAAGTTGACAATCCATTTTTGCAAACATTCTAAAATTGGCGAATCAGCGCTTCGATTGATGTTATATTCACTGAAAATTCTAATTAGTTGATGAATTGCTTGATATTGGCGCGTCGCATACCAGTTGTTGATCAAAATATAGCAAGCTCGCTTGAGGGTATTCTTAAACTCTAATTCATCATTCCTCAATATAATTTGATATAGAGCTTGTAGGGCTGTTGAGTAACGACTTCCTACATAGTAAATAAATAGATTGCTAAATTCTTGCAGCACCTCCTCTGGATGGGACTTTTTAACAATATCTAATAAATACTCGTAAATAATACTTTGTTCGTTTTGAAGATTGTGCTGAGGCGTTTCCAGCTTAATCAATTTATCTATATTAGTAGCAGCATTATTCCGCTTATTATCTTGAATTTCAAGTGTCAATGATCGCATCATTTTCCTCTATTTATGGATTCAGAAATTTGAGGTAAACCTGAATGGAATTAAGCGTTGTTTGCTATTTTTGAGCGAAAATTATTTTAACTGCACATATCCGTAAAACCGATCGCCCAAAGGGGTTATAAATACAGGATGGTTGGTCAACAAAAAGCCGTGCAAGCTAAATGTCAAACTATGCAGGTATGCATAACTATAAAGAAATGGGCGACCATCTTTACAGAGCCGCAGGTTATTGCTTGTATCGCATCCTCCAAAACCTTCTTTCAGATAAATTAGCACGTTAAAAATTGATTTGTAAAGATATTCTTAAATCAATTAAGTAACTTGCGGTTTTTACTTAAATCTACTTAACAAAAGTTACTGATAAATATGGGTCATCAAAAAAGGTTGATAAAAAAAGGGTCGGTTGATTAACCGACCCTTTTTTGAGTGATGGGGGCGGTGGGACTTGAACCCACACGACCTTTTACGGTCAACGGATTTTCATTCTCCCGCAACTTTCGCTGCTGCCAGTAGGCTTTGAGAATTGGACCCTCCCTTTACCCTCGACTTGACGTTAGGGTAGCTCCCGTCGGGCCTCTGCACCTTCCCTAGATTTTGGATTTGGGATGATGGATTGGCTGCCCAATCTAAAATCTAAAATCTAAAATCTGAAATTTTTGGGCTTGGCTCAGGATTGCCTTGTCTGTTGCCAGATTTAGGTTTCCCTGAGTTTGAGAGCGGTCACTTGACAGATTTCTCTATCAAGGCTCAGTTTTCTAAGTCCGTAGCGTCTACCATTCCGCCACGCCCCCTGACTGGTGAGCCAGTAACTGAAAGCTATGTCCGTCGAGCGACTTCCACAGCATAAGCAATCATAGCAAAAAGGTTGCGGTTTGGATCGCACTAACAAGAAAATTTTCTGGCGATCGCACGACAACGCTACCAGCAGATGGGTTTTGGCGCACAATTTCTGTAAAATGAGTGACAGCGTGCATCGGTAGCGATGCCGCATTTGAGGCAAGTCGCGCTTGTGAGTCGTTGCTGCTAGGAAACCTACTATGCTGATTGCACTGCTGTATCTGGTTTTGCTTGGAGCCTATCTCGTGGTTATTCCCTTGGTGTTGTATGGCTACATGCAACTACGCTGGTACGTCGCTAGCTCGTTTGAGCGCGGCTTTATGTACTTTCTGGTGTTCTTTTTCTTCCCAGGGTTGTTGCTGCTGGCTCCGTTTTTGAATTTTCGCCCCAAGCGGCGTCAAATCGAAGTCTAGCTTTTGTTTCCCGCCAATCTGGCATGACTTGCCCGGTTGGCGTCAGCGAGTCTCTCACTAATTGCAAATGCGAAGAATTGACGTTATCGGTATTGGCATCGGCCTCTTTGTCGCTGGTGGTTTGGCTTACTGGGTTTTGCAAGCTGCTGGACTCGATAGCCAAAATGCAGGCATCTGGAGCCAGTTTTTGTTAATTGGTGGGTTAATTGGTTGGTTGCTGACTTACCTGTATCGCGCTGGGACAAAGCAGATGACCTATGCTCAGCAACTGAAGGACTATGAGGACGCAGTGTTACAAAAGCGTTTGGAAGAACTTACTCCCGAAGAATTGGCGCAACTTCAAGCCGAGGTTGAAAAAGAAAAAACTAATTAATGGTAATGGGTAATTTTAGATTTTAGATTTTAGATGGCAGATTTTAGATTTAACTTCAAATCTGCATTCAGCAATCTGCGATCGCCAAGCGCAAACAACCTCAAGGACAGGCGTCTAACGATCAATTACCCATTACCAGAAAAAATGGGTTCGATGCCTCCCCCTTTTAATAGGGAAAGAGGGAAAAGGGGGAAAAGGGGAAAGGGGGAAAAAGAGGGAATTAGGGACACTGGGGGAAAAAGAGGGGAAAAGAGTCGGTGATGGAAATAGCAACAAAGGAAAATAAAAGCTTTCCCCTTTTCCCCTTTCCCCCTTTCCCCCTTCAAGGTCAACTGTCAACTGTCAACTGTCAACTGTCCACTGTCAACTGTTATCAAATGACTTTAATTTCCGATCGTTTCGCTGCTTTACGCTCTTCTTCTCAGTGTGCTTTGATTCCTTTTATCACTGCTGGCGACCCAGATTTAGAGACTACCGCTAAAGCTTTACAAGTTTTGGATCGAAGCGGTGCCGATATAATTGAACTTGGGGTTCCTTATTCTGACCCGTTAGCCGATGGCCCGGTGATTCAAGCGGCGGCTACAAGAGCTTTGCAAAAGGGTACTAATTTAGATGCGGTGTTGGAGATGGTTTCTGGGATTGCGCCGACAATGCGATCGCCTATCATCCTCTTTACCTATTACAACCCTATCCTCAATCGCGGCATCGATACTTTCCTGCAACAACTCTCAAAATCTGGCGTCAGCGGTTTAGTCGTCCCCGATTTACCTTTGGAAGAATCTGAAGTTTTGCTGAAGCCAGCCGCAGAAATGGGGATTGATGTGGTACTATTAGTCGCTCCGACGAGTTCGGCGGAAAGGATAGAAGCGATCGCGCAAAAATCCCAAGGCTTTATTTATCTAGTCAGCGTTACGGGCGTGACGGGAATACGTAACCAAATGGAAAGTCGCGTCCAAGATATCCTCAAACAAATGCGCCACATCACGGATAAACCAATAGGAGTTGGGTTTGGGATATCTCAACCAGAACACGCGCAACAGGTGAGAGAATGGGGCGCAGATGCAGCAATTGTGGGCAGTGCGTTTGTCAAGAGATTAGCAGATGGAACGCCCCAGGAAGGATTGGATGCGATCGCGCAATTTTGCTCTAGCCTTAAAGCAGCGATTGTCTAGTTTGTGAGGAGAAACCCGGTTTCTCAAATAATACCTTCGCCGATGTTCTGAAACGCCCCCCAGGCTAAAGCCTGGGGCTACACAAACAAAGCCCGCCTACGCGGGCTTTCAGAATTTAAGCCCGCCTGCGCGGGCTTTGTTTGTATAGCGACTAAAGCCTGGGGCTACACAAACAAAGCCCGCCTACGCGGGCTTTCAGAATTTAA
>ERZ1066127.125-NODE-125-length-49631-cov-18.116811_pt1 | contig 49631 bp, 46 predicted proteins | sample MGYA00382774_ERZ1066127 | MGnify/ENA primary metagenome ERZ1066127 (study PRJEB33369, sample SAMEA5778357) | biofilm metagenome | biome: Industrial cooling water; feature: Water cooling tower basin; material: Biofilm | place: United Arab Emirates | collected...
CCACAACCACAAAATGTAGCTCGTTCAGGGCTTCGGTTTTCCCCCCCCCCCCCCCCCGCAAAAGAAAACACGATAAATAGCGACACAGAAGAGTCTTGAAGTCAAGAGGACAAGTTTACATTCGGAGGTGAAAAACTTTATACTATGCAACAGGTAATGCAACATATAGTGTGCAATGATTCTGCCATGAAGATATGTCTCTAGGAAGAAATTCGCCCAAAAAAATGTAAAAATCGGTCATTTGTAGGATGAAACGTGTCGTTTGTAGGATACGTTTGCTTGTACTCACCAAACCACGTAGATTTGCACATCAAAAAAACGCCCACTTTTCCTTTCTGATGAGTTCACTGCTCATCAAATTCTCAAAATGGGCAAGTGGAAAGTTTTGTCATCCTTCCACGTGCAATATACGCAAAAAGTGAGGCAGAGAGGAAAGAGTGATGCGATTCTTTTCATCCTATTTTTTTTGAAGGAGTTTGTTATGAATCTTTTCCGTCTGAAGGCAACAACCGTGTTGAAAGCCTGCGTTTTTGGTGTTGTCATGAGCGGCGTAGTTGTCGCTTGTCAAGATGTAGCGCAGGTGGCGAAGCCTGTGCCCACGGAAGATGCTATTTCTACGGCTGTTGATGGAAGTAAGAGTAGTGGTAGTATTTTGCAACAGAGTGATGCTGAACGAGACTCAAAGATTGCCGAGGCAAAGCAAAAGCGGATGCTCGAAATACAAAAATTCTTGCAAAATCCGGCGACTCGTGAAATGTCTGATGGGTTAGCTGAATTAGCTGAAGCAGTTGCGATCGTCGTTGATCAACAGGATGTTCGTGAACGGATTTATGCCAAGTGTATGGAAAAATTTGATGGTGATAGTGAAGTGCTCTGGCAACACCTCGAATCCGATAACGTGTTGCGTAGTCGCGGTGGTTGGAACAAGATAATTAAATCTGCTAGGGGTAAAAACACTGGAAAGTCGGTCATCAACAAAATTGGTAGTATTGAGACAATGGTAGCAAAATTTGAAAGTAACGTCAAAGCACCATTGCATATCTTCTGGACTTTTCCTAAAAATTGGGATAAAAAGACTAGCCCAATTGTAGCATTTATACCTTTTGATCCAGCAATACCGTTCGCAACAGCATTTGATAGTAAAGGAAATCGTTATCAATTAGACAGGAATAATTCAGAGATAGCAAAACAACGCCCAGTATTAGTTATCGGGGTGAATGAGCGGTGTGATATGAACGGAAAATTAAAAAAGTCTCTGGATAAAGCGCAATCACTTCCAGATAAACATAAATCATCTAGCTTATCTTCCGATACTTACTCATCGTATGTTATACTACGAGACATTTTTTTCTCTGCATTCCCTTTTGATTATTCACCTCTTGGAGTATACGATGAATGGCTTGCTGGTGAGCCTGAATTTTATGTTAATGTACGAGACTATCTAGGTAATTGGTATGTAAATACTTATATGCTGGCAGGAAATCAAGAATTGGCAACAAATACTCTACACTACCTTAATACTGTTATACCTTGGCAACATTACCCGCAGACAATTAAAGTTCAATATTGGGAGGAAGATTTTTGGTTTGCTGATGATTATATGGGTGAGCATGATGTGCCATCATTTTCAGGCGTAAGATACTTTCAGGAAGCCAAATTTTCCGGGAACTATACTCGTCCATAGTCTTCAGTGAAGAATAGAAGAAATCGGAGCAATGAACTTCACAATCCATACTACAATGAATGCAGCGCTAAACCTCGTTGTTACTGAGTAGCAGTTTAACAAAGTTTTTTTACAATGTCTGTAAATTTAGTTTGCTAAGTCTTGATTGAATTACTTCTTGAGGCTGTTCTTAGAATTACGATTTAATTACAGCCTCATTTTTTTTGCCTTCCTTTAATATGAATCCCAATCTCAATCTAATGATGTATAAGAATATTATCATCTATTTCCTGTGTTTTCTCACTTATTTTTCTTCGTTTTCTTTTGAATTGCAAGCGAAGAATTGTGTCTTACACGACACACTGACAATTCCTTTGCACAATACGACAGAATTAAATAATACACTTGTCAGTGGTATTGGAATAGTCGTCGGGGATGCAACCTTAGGACGGGCTGCCATACAGACTATGTTAGGATATGCCCACAGGATAAGTAGTCTTAATGAAATAGAATTCGCCTTCAGTACTGCAAACTGGTCATATATGGAGCGTTCACCTTCTCAGTATGTTAATATGCTTGCTCAGTCCTCGTTTCATGCCGGAATGGATGTCTCGCTACGAACTTCAATTCAATCTGTAGCTAAACTGTCTTGGATTGTTGGTGCTACGGTTCGCTGGCATAATATGGCTTCCATAACAGATTACACTGCAACTCTGCCAACGAATTTTCTGCGCAGTGCTAATAGATATAGCCAAGGGTATATGCTAGGTGTTCATGGAAAACTTGATTATACATTGACACTTCTATCAAGTGCAGACTGTGTTCTACGTGGGCAGTTTTATGTCATGCCTTGGTCACTTCATGTTTTTCCTGATGAATTACCAAGACCTGATTATCGTTTTCCCGGAGTATCTGCAAGTATTTCGTGTATCCTTCGCATGGGCTTTTGACATATTGGTATTGAATATATGCCGAGAACTCGCAAACTATAAACATTTTCTAAGCAAAGCCGGAAAGTGTAAATGCTGTAAAAAAAACATAAAGCCGCTCTTTGCACTTGTCAAGATGTGGCGCAGGCCGAAGTCGAAGTCTGTGTTTACGGAAGAAGGTAGAATGCTAGCAAGCACGGCAGAAGCAAATCGCAACGGCTCGGCAATGCTGACCGCAGATGAGCGCGAAGCAAAAAAGCGTGAGTTTTTCGCCAAGCCGGAAGTGAAAGAACTATCCGCCGGACTGGAAGAAATCGCTCAGGCGGTTGCTGTGGCGGTCGAGGACAAAACCTTACGTGACCGCATCTATGCGAAGTGTATGGAAAAATTCGACGGTGAGACCAATGTGCTTTGGCAACAATTGGAAGCCGATGCGAATTTGCGAAGCAAAGGCGGTTGGAGCAAGCAGGTAGATGATTTGGTTGGTAAAGGTCGCAAAAACACGACAATTAAGGGCATCGGTAATGTGGATGCGGCAATCAAGAAGTTTGAGAAGGTAATGAACGCGCCGTTGCATCTTTTCTGGGCATTTCCTGAGAATTGGGATAGAAATACTGCGCCATTGGTAGCTTTTGTGCCGATGGATATAGACCCTGATAATAGAGAATTTCTACCGAGTTTTGATGCGAAAGGTAATCGTATTGAACTTGACAAAAAGGGAACACTCGCTAAAAAACGGGCAGTCGTTGTTATTACCTTTAACGAGCGCACAAATAGCGCCGGACAAGTCAAAAACAATGTTAGTTTTGCAGCTAAGTCGCTAGTACAACGGAAAGAATGGGAGCATAGCCTCCAAAGCGGCGGTATTTCCGGCGCTTCACGAAGCATAAGATTGAACTCAGTTACATTCCCCAATGGCATTCAAACAGGATTTGAAAATTGGTGGGAGGGTACACCAGAATGCATATATACGGTTCAATTAGGTGGCTCTCGTGATGGTAATAATTCGTTCTGGTGGCCATGGACTAATCATGCCTTAGGTGTGGGTAGTTATACTACCAGCACTACTTTTACCCCTAGTCGTACGCATAGTTTAATTCCTTCGGGTAATTTTGGAGTAGGACATGAGGATTTCATGTACCAAGTAGAATTTAAGTTTTATGAAGATGATAATATCGTTGGGGAATATGATATTTTTGATGATTGGATAGGTTATAATCATTGGACTGCTACGTCATCAAATGGTCCCGGTTCGCCAATTATAACATTACCTGCACCCGGCACAACTCATACTCCACCTGACCGAATCCTTTTTGGGACTATGCAGGCTAACTATACATGGCAATAAATTTTCGCATAGAGAGCTATGCACGAAAATTACACGAGTAAAATTTCATCACAAATATCGGAATATTAACAACTTGCAAAAAGTTTTATTCTGATTTTTTTTCTTCAACATTCTATGCTTCAACAAATCTTGCGAGTAGGCTGTGTCCTGGCATTCAGCATCGTAGGCAGTAATGGAACAGCCGCCGCAAATTCCTCCAGCAAACTTCTTGATTCGCCTGTGGTAGCAATACCACAGGCGAATCAAGATGCTGATACTTTACGCACTGACAAAGCCAACAGCCGTTTCGGATTCGGTTTGGGGACTATTGAAGGAGACGCATCGGGGGGAAGGCCTGCTTTCATCCTTTCTACCATGTTCGCCCAACCTTTATCGCGGCACACAGGATTGGAGTTTTCGCTTCATCATCAATCAACAATGCTATCCATGACAGGGCAAGCTGCAGTCAGAGGTTTTAGCTTCATTGCAACCACATGGAGCGGTGATTTTTGCCTTTACACGTCTCCTCTGTCCGGATGGCGGCAACTTCGTCTTGTAGGCGGACTCTCGTTTCGGCATCAGGCTTCTGCAAATACTTTCATCGCTTCCTACCAAAATCCGGCTACAGGTCAGATAGAGAATGATCGGGCATATAGCCACCAACAAGCCCTGTCAATGGGAGCAACGCTCAAAGCAGATATTGCTCTCTGGACGTTTGAACGCTCCGAAATTACATTACGCGGACAAGCATACATCTATGGCGCTCCATTTGTTGGTGATAATCCTGCTACGCCTAGAGGTGCAGCAGGCGGGGGAGCAAGTATCCAAATTTTGATTCAGGCGTATTTTTAACACTCCCTGTTTTCCTCGCATTTTACATTCTTAAGGGTCTGACAGTAACTCTAACAATTGTCTTTGTCATTAACGATTATGATTCAATATTTTATGCTCAAACGCCGTGCTGTATCGTCTCGCCTCGTTCAGTTGCTTTTTACACTTATGTTATGCTGCTCGTTTTTGCCGGGCGTATCTGCTTTTGCTTATCCGCAGTATGAACTCCATGATTCAGTGAAAGCTGATGCTACACCGTCTGCGCCGCTTGAGTATCGGCAGTATTTTGCCATTGGTGGTGGTACTGCACTCAGCGATGCGACGTTTGATAGGCTGGGCTTGCTGTATTCAATGATGTATGGTTTGCACCTCGCGCCTCAAAGTGATATGGAAATCTCCCTGAGTTTTACAGGTACAGACGGCGAGGGTTCACTATTTCTGCGACTTCTCACTGTGACAAATTTGGATATTTCCTATTTTTTTCACCCCTTTCCGTCTTCCGGTTTACGCATTGGAGCAGGGGTTTCAGGGAGGTTTCGGCAGTTTTATTGGACTGCGGTATCACCCCCAAATTTTAACACTCTTGAAGACCGTTCAGCAAGAGACCTAAGTATAGGCGCACACGTGAAGATTGATTATGTCGTCTATCAAACAGCAAGCATTGATTTCGGTGTGCACGTTCTGGGGCAGTATTTCTTTGCGCCGATAAGCGGAGAATATTCCCGCTTGGGTCAAGCTGTTACTATTCAGGACGTAAGACTACACAATTCGCGGCAAGGACTGGTAGGCGGTGGTTTCTTCTTTCGAGTGCAGTTTTGATGTCGGGTGTGGTCAATAAGGCATTGCCTAATTAACTAAAGTGCTGTTGCGAAACAGACATCTGCAAAGCAGTTTACCCCTGAGCAGATTGCGGAAATGTCGGTTGCTAACCGTCAGTTAGAATCCATGAGTATTGTAATAGCCAAAACGCTCGCCGATGAGAATATGCGCGGATGGGTGTATAGCAAGTGCATGAAAAAGTTTGATGGCGTAACAAATGTTTTGCGGCAACAATTAGCAGCAGACCGCTCAAGAAAAAGATATAGCATACCACAGATAATCGGAGAAACGCTCCGTAATGCAGTATTTGTATGCTGTTTCGATTGTGGGGCGTTGTTGTTTTGTGCCGGGGGGATTTCTGGAGTGATACCGACTGAGAAGAAAAACTCTCTGTTCATTTTCGGGAAATATCGTATTTTACGCGCTTTACAGATTGATATTCCCTTTTCCCATTTCCCTTCTTGTCTATGAAACTGAGTTTTACCCAAACCGCCTTTTCCGAAGCAAAATCTGATGCTTACGTCATCTTTGTTCCGAGCGACGAAAAACATTTCAAAGAGGCTCAAAAGCGCATTACTGCTGATTTTCCCGAAGCAAAGCCACTGCTGGATTCCGGTGATTTCAAAGCAAAGCGCGATAGCGTCGCAATAGTATATTTGAGCGGCAAAGCAAAATCCTCGCGGTTGCTTCTTGTCGGAATCGGTGAAGCCGAGAAAGTAACACTGGAAAGTATGCGCCGTGCGGCGGCTGCGGCTGCAAAAGCAGCGACAGGTAAAAAACTCAAATCCCTTGCTATCGCTGTTCCGAGCGGTTTGTCGCTGGATGCAGAAGGTTTCGGCGAGGCTGCAACGGAAGGATTGTGTTTAGCCGCATCGAAACTGACCCGCTATTTTTCCGACAAAGAACGTGCGAGCAATACTCTCGAAGCATTGACCTTTTACAGCGAAAACAAAAAAGCACTTGCCGACGTAAAAAAAGGCGCGGAGTACGCCGAAATCGTTTCGCAAGGTACATTGCTTGCCAGAACGCTTGCAAACACGCCCGACAATGATATGTATCCCGAAAAACTTGCCGAAGCTGCTCAAAAAGCCTGTAAAAATGCAGGAGTGAATATAACAGTGTTGGACAAAAAGAAAATCGAAGCATTGAAAATGCACGGGCTTTTGGCGGTCAATCAAGGTAGTAAGCGTCCTCCGGTCTTTATTGTGATGGAATACAACGGCGGTGGTAAAAATGACAAACCGATTATGCTTGTCGGCAAAGGCGTAACCTTTGATACAGGTGGTATTTCGATTAAGCCGTCGGCAGGAATGGCAGAGATGAAAATGGATATGCACGGCGCGGCTACTGTTATCAGCACTATCACGACGATTGCGCGCTTGGGCTTGAACGTGAACGTTGTCGCGCTTGTTCCTGCGACGGAAAATATGCCGAGCGGCAGCGCTGTTGTGCCGGGAGATGTGATTGTGTACACCAATGGCGTGAGCGTCGAAGTTGATAATACCGATGCTGAAGGACGCTTGATTCTTGCTGATGCGCTTCTTTACGCACAAAAGTACAAACCCCAAGCCTGCATTGACCTTGCAACGCTCACCGGCGCTTGCGTTGTCGCTTTGGGAACAGTTACAACAGGTATGATGGGAACGGATGCACCACTCAAAAGTCGCTTAAAACTCGCCGGAGACTACACACATGAGTATGTGTGCGAATTGCCGCTTTACGAAGAATACGAAGAATTGATTAAAGGCGACATTACCGACATCAAGAATGCAGGTGGGCGCTATGCCGGTGCAATTACCGCCGCACTCTTTTTGAAGCGCTTTGTCGGTGATATGCCTTGGGTGCATTTGGATATTGCCGGAACAGCGATGCTGTCTTCTGACACGCCCTATACGCCGAAAGGCGCTTCAGGAGTGGGTGTTCGCCTTTTGACTGATATGCTCCGCAAATGGAAATCGTGAAATAATATTCGATGAATACCGTGAGGCTCTTGCATCCAAGCAGGAGCCTCTTTGTTCCTTTTACATTCCTTTCTCCTTGTGTTATGGCTGCATGGCGCTTTGCTCCTTGCTTTGCGGCGTTTGTGCTACTGTGCTGGTGTGCGCCGCTTTTTCCTCAAACTACCTTTTATTCCCGACAAACAGGCGCTTGGAGCGCTCTTGCCACGTGGTCGCTTGTGTCGCATAGTGGCGCGGTTGCCCCTTTGCTGCCCGGTGCGACTGATACCATTATTGTCGGAAATGGACACACGCTCACGCTTGATGTGACGACTACGGTGGCGGATCTGCGCATTGTAAACGGAACATTGCAGTATGATAATGTCGTGGCAAGAATCCTGACGGTGAATAATACCTTGCGCATTGAAAATACCGGCATTTTTACCGTCCGAACAATGGGCGCAGGCATTGCCAATGCTCTTCTTTTGCGGGGGAATGTGGTGAATAACGGAACGTGGACGATGCGTCCGGTGGCGAATAGTGCTTCTTTCCGTGCCGTAACCGCCTTTTTATCTCCGTCATTGCAGACTATTACGGGAGCGCCGATACTCACGCGGCTCAATCAAGTCTTGATTAACAAAGGCAGTCGCAGTGCGGTTGTGGACTGCGCTATTTCCCTCGGAGTAGGCATTCCGAATAATATTGCATCCTCACAAACGCTGGATTTTTTCAATTCGGTCTATGGCACTGCCGGAGGGACGTGGCGACAAAGGGCTGGAACCATCACGTTTGACGACGGCATTACAAATTCTTCCGAACAGCGCATCGAAACGCCCGGTGCATTGCATATCGTCGGTACGGGAACGATGATTTTTGGGCAGAACGGCTTCGGCGCTTCGCTTGTTATGGATGGCGGAGAATTACTTTTCAACACAAGCAGTAGTGCGCCTTCCAGAATCGGCATCGCAACGGGAAATTCGCTCCTCTACACCGGAAGTGTGGACAGAAGCAGTTTTGTCTTGCAACAAGGCATTGTCGAAGTAGCGGGGCGTTTTGCAAGAAATAATCCGGGCAATATCATCTCCTATCGGCAAAGCGGCGGAACGCTCCTGCTTTGTGCTGCGGGCAGCCCAAGCATTGCCGGACGAGGAATGTTTGAAATTGTCAATGCAGCATCAGAAATGGTCATGTCCGGGGGGCTTGTCCTTGTGCGTAATGCTAATGCTTCGGCTTCGCTCGCACGCCCCGCAGATGTGTTTATCGGGCTTGGGGCAACGGCAACGATGTCAGGCGGCACAATCCAGTTTTCCGACCAAATGAGCCTTGCGAACCAGCGTTTTGATTGGAATGTTCCGACAAGTTTTATCTGGGCGAATCTCGTTTTGGGAAGCCCTTCGGCACGGCTTTTCCCCTTTGATGCCGCACAGAACCTACGGTTAAGTGGCAATTTTGTATGCAATGGTACATTCGACGGTACGCAAACCCGCACAGGCACTGCCGTTCAAACAATCTTGACCTTACAAGGCATAAATACACAAAGTCAGATTTTATCGGGGTTTGGAAGTATTGTTCCCTTCAATCTTACGCTGAATCGCCAAAATGCCGGAAGCGGAACGGCAGTTGCTCTTTTGCCGTTGATTGTACGGGGAACGGTAGATTTTCAAGAAGCCGGAAATACTGCGCCGCAAGTGCTGGAACTCGGCGCAAATGCTGACCTCACGCTGACAAGCACATCTCCCAGTGCTATTGAAGATGCAGGCGAAACGCGCTCCATTCGTACACGGAGCGGCGGAGGCAGCCTTTGGAGAGCTTTGGCAGGAAGCGGCGATTATCTTTTTCCTTTGAGTTCGCTTGGAAGCAGCATCAATCCTGAGCCGACATACACTCCGCTTGTGCTTAGGGTTTCGGGGGCATCGGGGCAGTTTGGTGTGAATGTGCATCCCGGCTCAAATACCGCACAAATAGGCGCTCATCGTCAAATTCCACCCTTTGCAAGTAGCTATATCCGTCGTCTTTGGCAGTGTCAGGCAATAGGCGTAAGCGGTGCGGCGCGGATTATTCCCGCATTTCCGAGCGGCTTTGGAGATATTGCCGGAAGCCCTGTGATTATGCGCTTGGCGAGGTATCGTCCAAATGAAACGGTAAGCGGCAATACATGGCTGTATGCCGACACAAACCAAACACAAAGCGCCGCAGAATGGAGCGGAGATTGGACATATATCGAAGCACAGAACCGCACATTTTTCAGCCGTTCAAGCGGGCTGTGGACAGATGCAGCAACGTGGTCATTTCTGTCGCATACGGGCGCAGCCGTTCCCGTTGGCATATTTCCTTCGCGTTTGACGGATTCTGTCATTATCGGTGGCGGGATAAATGGCGCGGGGAATCATGTTGTTTCGCTGAATACATCGGTTACGCTTGGCGCAGCAATGCTTGGCTCCGGCATACAAACAACGGGAACGCTGGAATGTACACAAGAAAATCGCCTCAGCGGTGGGCGATTTGTCATGGGTGAGCGCTCTACGCTTAGAATCGGTGCGCCACGCGGAATAGAAGCATTGCCGACGATCGAGGGAAATATCACGACGACGCTTGAGCGTCGGTACATTGCCAATGCGCAATATGAGTACATCGGCGCTGGTGAACAGGTCTTGGGAACAGGCTTGCCCAATAATGTGTATGCGCTTCGCGTGGCAAAGCCCGTAAATTCAGTGCTGAGGGCGGAGCGTTCAGTCGGAATTTGGCAGAATCTCAGCGTTGCAAGCGGTGTTCTGGACGCACAGGATTTTTTTCTGGGGAATACCACCACAGCGAGCGCAATGGCAGAAGCACGGGCGTTGGAGCTAGGTGAACAGGCTACGCTTCGCATTGGTGGAAGCAGAGGCTTTGCTGATGCAACGACAGGAACGGTGCGAGGTTTTGCGGCATACAACTTGCATGAACGCTCAACGGTTGAGTTTTATGGTGATAATCAAGTTATCGAGCCGATTCCGGCGGGTGCTTTCTTTGGAAATGTCCTTGTGAGCAATATCGGGCGCAAAACGGTTTGGAATCCTTGTGTAGTGCGTGGTAATCTTCGTATTCAAAACGGAGCGACATTGACAAACAATAGCCGTGAAGCGGGTTTGCGGGTGTTCGGGACGGTATCAAACTCCGCTTCATTGTTCAACAATGGTGTTTTGGATATTGGGCAGTAAGATTTTTTTTGTAACAGATTGTCTATTTTTTCACAAAGTTCATTGTTTATCCTATGAAAAATCTCCATCGTTTTTCTCTTTCAAGCCTGATATTTGCTTGTGTTAGTTTCTGGCTTTTAACAGCATTTCCTCATCAACATTTCGCTCAAAAGCCCGAAATACGGGCTGTCGGGGTAACAGAAGACGGGAAAGAGGTAGAATCGCCGACGCTTCAGGTAGCAAAGCAGAACTGCCGAACAGTGTATGCGCTGCCGTCCGTCATTGAATTTGGCACAAATTCCAGTCAATTACCCCAATCCTTCGTGCAGCTAACCCCCATCAGTACGGAAAGTTTTCGGATTGAGTATTTAGCAGGGGAGGAATTTATTGAGTCGCGCGTACTAAACATTATTGCCTACCGCATGAAAGCTGCGCCGTCGGAAGTGCTGACGCTGGCGGAAAACGACAATGCTTTGCCTCGCAGCACCGCCATCAAAAATTATCTGCAAACGGCATGGAAAATAGCACCGGAACGGCTTGTCAGCAAAGTAAAAAAGCAATTACCCAAAGACTGCAATTGCGTAGAACTCAGCAATGACGCTCTTTTGAAGCCGTTGGAACTTCTTGACACGTTCCGTGTTGCCTCGCCGCCGATTCTCCGTTTTTTTTCGACAGTAGCGCCCGCAGAAGAGAATTCCCAGCAATGGTCAATTACAATAAGACAAGATAGCAAGCCCTTGCGAAATCCTATTTCTGCTGCCGGCAATATTCGTCCCATTGTGGATTGGAAGACAAATAAAGAGAAGAACAGTATACCAACTACCAATTCCCCGCTTAAATACTCGTTAGAAGTGCGGTATCCCACGCTACCGAATCAGCGCAGCACTATCAACGAAATTGCCGTGCGGCAAAATTCCGCCACAACTGAGCGCTTCGAGATGCGTTTGGTGTTCAAAGCAAATGAAACTGACCTCAATGCAAGTAACCGTGCTGCCTTAGCGTTTTTCCGTGAAAAAGCCTTCGGAGAGCCTGTAACGACCATTATCATCAAAAGTTATGGTCAGACTGTGCCACAGACATCATCTCCAAATACGAAAGAACATGAAGCGCAGGCAAAACTCCTTCAGCAGCGCTTGAAATCAGTCGAAAAAGCATTTGGTACAGTGCTTGAGCAGGGCAAATATAGCGGAGGCGTTGCAACCGACATGAATTACAGTGGTCGGGACAAAGAAAGTGTTGTTTTTATTGCTGTGGAACGCCCGTTGAAATAATTCTTGTGAAATTTTTGGTAAAAAATTCTCGCAATTGTGTAACTTTTCTGGAATGATTCTGTTTTTCTTCTCAGATACAGGAAATACATGAAACTGTTTTACCCGGCAAGAGAGCCGCAATCGGCGGGAACTCTGGCTATCTCAAAAGACCATGCACCTGAGCAAACAGACGAAGAACTTTTTGCACTGGTGCGGGAAAATGCTGATGAACGTGCGTTCCGAATGTTGTATCGGCGTTATGACAAGCGTGTTTTTGCGTATTGTCTCCGCGCGATGAAAACCCGTGAAGCCGCAGAGGATGTTTTCCAAAGCGTTATGACGCTGGTATTTGAAAAACGAGCGTCGTTTTCCGGTGGAAGTTTTGCGGCGTGGCTTTTTACGATTGCACGCAATCAAACGCTCAATCATAAGCAAAAACAGCGCATTACAACAGATATTGACGATATTTCCTATACAATGAGCGATGAAAGCGACCGCACAGGCGAGGATGTGCTGCTTTCGGATGCTCTGAAAAAAGCAATTGCTTCGTTGCCGGAGGAGTTTCGCGAGCCGCTTGAGCTCAAGCATTTTGACGGATTTCCGTATGAAGAAATTGCTGATATGCTAAAAATATCGCTCTCGCTGGCAAAAGTCCGCGTTTTTCGGGCAAAAAAAATGCTTCATGAAGCCCTCAAGCCTTATCTGCGTGAGGTGCGACCAGAAGAAGAGAACGATGAGTAGAAGCTCCCCATTATGAAGGGGGGAATGGTAATATGATAACTACTACTCTTTTGTTACTGTAAAGCTAGTATTTCTCAATATATATTGACCGTATTGGTAGTTTGTACTTTCTTGCAATAAATCACGCAGTGCTGTGCGAGCAGGGCGCACACTGCACAACCACGAAATACCATGAACAACGAAGAACTTTTGGCGCTGTATCTGGACGGTTCGCTGACGGAGGCACAGCGAGCAGATTTTGAGCGCCTTTTGCAGACCTCACCGGCATTCGCACAGGAAGCCCGTGAATTCCTGACAATTCAGGATATGCTTGTCTCACCGGAACAAAATGACGAGCGAACAGCAGCCTTTTTACGCAAGGTTGAAGATAATCTTGCTAATGTTGTTATTGCTGCCGGTGCGGTTGCGACAGCCGGAACAATTGGCGCTGCTGTGGCAAAATCTACTGTTGGAGCAATAAGCAGTAGCGCTGGCGGGGGCGCGGTGAGTAGCACCTTGAGCGGTGCTGTTGGCACGGCTGTTGGCACAAGTGTCGCAGCAGGCACAGCCGCAAAGGTAGGAGCAAGTGCTGGTGCGGCTTCATGGGCAAGTTCTTTGCTTTCTTCGATATTTGCTTCGACAACTTCAATGGTCGTTAGTGCTGGTATTGGTCTTGCAACTATAGCAGGAGGAGTAGCAACAGTACAATATGTTACAGAGCGAAATGCAACGCCTTCTTCGGTACAAGAACAGGGAGACGAAAGATTAAAGGCTGAAGGTGATGTTGCGCCATCAGACGCACGAACAGCTCTTCCGGCAGAAGTACCAAATCCCAATACTGAATCAAATACGACAACAGAACAATCATCTTCACAAGCTGCAAGCACAGTAAGCAACACCACGCTTTCAAGCGAAAGCAAGACCGTTCAAGCAGGCACGCAAAGAGAAAGTGGCGTGTCTGCTCAGACAAACGAGAGTTCCTCTGGTGCGAAAGCTCGTGAATATAGCGCTCGAATAAGTGGTAATAATGGTCAAGCGCGGTATGCAGCAGCTATTACTGATTACACAAAGCAATTGCAGGCAAAAGAATCTGCGGGAGACCGAACCGGTGCCGCATTTGTTGAGAAATCACTTGGTGTGTTGCTTCGTCAAAATGGTCAGCTGCGCGATGGTCGTTTGCATTTAACAAATGCTGCTAAGGCTGCACAATCGCTTGGCTTGCAAGAACTTGAAGGTCAAGCATTGGCTGAACTTGCACTTCTAGAGCTTGCTGAGGGGAAAAAAGAGCGTGCTAGACAAGGTTTACAAACTGCAATTAGCATATTACAAAATGCTAAAAGCACTACCATTACTCGTTGGCAAAAAGAATTAGAAAAAATTGATAATAAATAATTGCAATAAACGTATATTGCAGTTCAGGTGTCAAATACATAGAAAATGTACTATGCAAAACAGATGATGATTGGCATCTCTCATGGGGAATTTGTAGTCCGGTAGGCACAACGGGCTACGCACGATCACCAATCAAAAAAACACCTCCACCACTAACGGTAGAAGAATTAGGCACACTTCTTCTACCGTTTTTATTTGAGTGCAAAATTTTTAGTCTCAGCTAAAAATTATTTTCATATTTACTAAATAAAATGTATATTGGTTATGTAGTTCTTGCATAACTCATTTAGCAATGAAACAATAAGGGTAGAATCATGGAAATAACAAATAATCTCTGGTTTGACGTTGCCGTTATCATGTCCGTTTTTCATGTTGGCAACCTCTTTTTTGGGCATTTTGAATCCCATAAACCTGCTTGGAAGCGTTTATTAAAAACTGCGCTTTTTCTGGCGTTTGTTCTTACAATGACGCATTATGGTCTCAGACTATGGGCGTATTTCCTTATCGTTAGTTTGGGGGCAATAATGATTGCTTACGTTCATGGTTATTGGTTGCCCAAAAATGGCGTAAATGGTTGGACCGCTGAACCGAAAGAACGGTATTATGAGCTTATTGGACATAAAGCAAAAAGCGTACAAGCCGATGCTTGAGCCTGCATTTTTTTCTTTTTCAAAACTCCAGCGTGTAAAAACTTGTGTTTTTGCATAAGAAACAATGACCTAACGGCTGAATCTCTTAAAATATTATGCTCTTACCCTTTTTATTACTTTGCCGAAATACCAGTGCGTATCTTCTACGACCATGGTTTGCCTGTGTTCTTCTGCTTCCATTGTTCCCAAATTCATTTGTCATGCTTTGGGGGCAAGAAACGCCTGACGTAGGTACAGGAACAATAAACGGTAAACTTTCTGCAAACGGTTCTCCAACGGGCTTTGCAACGGTGAGGCTTCTCGGTACGAAACTTGGCGCAAAAGCTGATTCTGCGGGGCATTTTCGTATTCAAAATGTTCCCGAAGGCGCATACACACTGGAAGTAAAACGGCTCGGTTTGCAGACTTTGAGAAGTAATATTCGTGTAGAGCGCGGACAATCTCTCACGCTGAATCTTACGCTCCGCGAAGATAAACGCACGACTGAAAAACTTGTGGTAACGGGAACATGGCGTGAAACTGTGATTTCGGAATCACCGGTCATGGTGGAAACTTATACGCCGACGTTCCTGAAAAAAAATCCCTCCTCGTGTTTATTTGATGCGCTCCAAACTGTTAATGGTGTGCGACCGCAGGTAAATTGTAATGTTTGTGGTACGGGCGATATACGCATCAACGGGCTTCCGGGACCATACACGATGATTACCATTGATGGAATGCCGATTGTAAGCGGTTTGGCGACGGTTTATGGTCTGAGTGGTATTCCCAGCGCATTGATTGAACGTGTAGAGATTGTGAAAGGTCCGGCTTCGACGCTCTACGGTTCGGAAGCTGTCGCGGGTATTATCAATGTCATCACGAAAAACCCACAGCGTTCTTCACGTCTTGCTTTTGATGCCTTTTCCACATCATGGCTGGAGCATAATATAGATGCCAGTGCGAAATTCGTTCTTGCCGAGCCGGATTCTGACCGCACCTTGTCCGCCAAGCCCTTTGCTACGGCGCTTGTGGGGGTGAATTATTTCCATTTCAATAATCGTGTGGACAATAACAATGACGGTATGATGGATATGCCGCTTCAGAACAGACTTTCAACATTTACAAAATGGACGTTTGACCGCGAGGACAAAGGCGAAACATCATTCGCTGCGCGGTATGTGTATGAAGACCGTTTAGGTGGGCAGATGAACTGGCAGCCGGAATTTCGCGGTGGTGATAGCGTATATGGTGAATCAATTTATACAAACCGCTTGGAACTGATGGGTGTATATCAACTCCCGATTCCGCATGAACGTGTGATGCTGCGCGGTTCATTCAATCATCATCATCAAAATTCGTATTATGGAACGACGTTTTATCTTGCTACGCAGCAAGTCGCTTTTGGACAACTTACATGGGAAAAAACGCTCTGGAATGCTCACCAATTCTTATTCGGTCTGGCAACACGCTACAATTTTTATCAAGACAATACTCCGGCAACAAACGATGCTCAAGGTCGCCCGATGCCGCAACAAATAGTGCTTCCGGGAGTGTTCGTTCAAGACGAAATTACTCTTGCGCAAGACCACACCTTGCTTTTGAGCGCTCGCTACGATTATAGCACCGCACACGGCAGTATTTTCACCCCGCGTCTGAATTACAAGTGGAATGCCGGCAATGACGATATTTTACGGCTTTCGGCAGGTAATGGCTTTCGGGTGGTGAATCTTTTTACCGAAGACCACGCTGCGCTCACAGGAGCGCGTCAGGTTGTGATTGCCGAAGCACTGCGCCCCGAAACATCGTGGAATGTGAATGTGAATTACAGCAAGACGCTCCAAACAGACGCATTTGCGTTGAATCTTGATGCTGCTTTGTTTTACACGTATTTTACCAATAAAATTATTCCTGATTACGACACCAATCCCGAAAAAATTATCTACCAAAACTTGCGTGGTTATGCGGTCTCGCAGGGTGCATCTCTGAGTGCGGCGATGAATTTTACGGATATTCCTTTAACGGTGAATGTCGGTGTAACGGCAATGGACGTGTTTGATATGGAAGATGGTGTACAAACGTGGCAAGTCCTGAGTGAGCGCTGGTCGGGAACATTTTCAGTAAGTTATGCAGTGCGCGAATGGGGCGTTTCAATGGATTATACCGGCTCGGTGATAGGTCCGATGAGGCTTCCCGTTTTTCCGAATGACCCGCGCCCCGAAATTTCCCCCGTGTATAGTTTGCAAAACATCCAAATCACAAAAAAATTTGAGGATGATACCGAAGGGATTCTAGCCGGAGTACCGCTTGAAATCTACGGTGGCGTAAAAAATTTGCTGAACTATACGCCGCCTGCAAACGTCATAATGCGCCCTTTCGACCCTTTCGACAAGCGTGTGAATGATCCTGTTAATAACCCGTTTGGCTTTACCTTTGACCCCACATACGCTTATGCGCCGTTTCAGGGCATACGGGCTTTTTTAGGGGTACGCTGGCATTGGGAATAATGCGGAGATGCCGTGAGTTTTTTACTTCAGCATCTAAAGTAGTGAACAGATTTTTGTTGTAAAAACAAGAAAAGTTTTGCGTAAAAACAAATTTCCCTGTACATTGTGAAAATAAACAAGTACAAAAGCAGTTTTTTTTGCATCAGTGTTATTTTCATTTCGGGAAAGGGTGTTTATGATGAAACTTTTACTTTTCTCTGACCTGCTGCATTCGTGCCTGATCCAGACTCGCATGATACCTGCGATACGCACGGGCTTTTTCTGCCTTTGTTCGTTGTCTTTGCTCATTTTGCAATCGTGTGCTACGGGGTACTTCTACCGTGCACCAAATCCAACGGTTTCGAGCGTTGGAATAATGAACATCAATTCGTTTGAAGGCGCACATACGCTTGGTACGGACAAGGCAGAGATAGGAGCAATGCTTTCTACACCGCTTGAAATTGTCGGTAGGGCTTCGCGTTTGAATGACGCGGTAGAGCCGCCTCTCCACGCCGTCTCTGCACGTGCGAATGGTTTTGTTGTGCCGAGTTTCGCTATGAAATATGGGATAAATTCTTCGCTGGATGTGGGAATGAATATGACGACTATTTTTCTTATCACAGGCATTAGCACAAAGTTTTATGCAAAATGGAATATCCTCGACACCACCTCAACACTGGCGATAGCTTTGATGCCGTCTGTCGGTTACAGCCTGAATTTTACGAATATTGCTGATGCTAGTGGTGAAGCAAGTGGTGGTGCAGCTTTAGGAGAGATTGCGCTGCCTATTTCCTATGCCGTGCCTTCAGGAAATTTTTCTCTCAATCTTACTCCCCGCTTGACATATCTGAATTTTCAGATGGGTTATACGATTGAAAGCACGATTTATACGATGGTGGGTTCGGGCGGAGTGCTTGGAATGCCGCGTACTGTGGCACGTGAAGGTACATTGCAAAGTTCAATGCTGCTTCCGGGGGCATCCCTAGGGATGAAGTTTTTCCGTATGGTCTCGGCTGAACTGACACTACTACAATCGGGTAATACATTCATACCGCTTTTCGGGCTAAGTTTTCAAGCGTCTTTCACGCAGTTATTCAGTTCGCCGTATTCTGTGCGCTAAAATGATGCACATTCTTCATTACAAACCTTTGTCATCATCCTTTTCATCTGCGTGAGATGTTGTACAATTACCCGCCTTGCAGTTTTTTCGCAAGGCGCTCTTTAACAAAAAGTTCGGTAATAGCGTTAAGCGTAAAGGAAACGATAAACAAGAGAACTCCCAAGAAGAAGAGAATACTGTAATGCGCCGAACCCCAGATAACTTCGCCCATTTCTGCGCCGATAGTGGCAGAGAACGTCCGAACGGGGTCACCGATGGATGCTGAAACCATAGCCGCATTACCGCTTGCCATAAGCGCAATCATCGTCTCGCCAAACGCCCGTCCTATCCCAAGTAGCACTGCCGCAAATACGCCCGGAAATGCTGCGGGCAACATGACTTTGTAAGCGCTTTCCCACTGCGTTGCGCCCATTGCGAGCGAGGCTTCCAGTAATGATTTCGGGACAGCCGAAAGCGCATCTTCGGTAATGGTAAAAACAATCGGAATGACCGCAATTGCCAAGCCAATACCGCCGACAAAGGCGTTTAGACGAAAATCAAATCCAAAGAGACGTTGTAATGCGGAACCGACATACAGTAAGCAGAAAAATCCAATCACGACTGACGGGAAACCCGCTAAAATTTCTACCATCGGTTTAATAACTTCTCGTAAACGATTCGGTGCGAAAAAGACGGCGTAGAGTGCGGCTAAAATACCGAGCGGAGCGCCAATTAAAATCGCTACAAAGGTTGTTTTTGCTGTCCCGATAACCAAGGGCATAATACCAAATTTGGGTGCTGTCGAAACAGGCTGCCAGATTGTACCGAGAATATTTGCCAGTGTAATTCCTTCTTCCTCTTGTTTTGCTACTTTTCCGGCGTTATCGCTTTTGATGGTTGTCGGCACGCTCACATCAGGATTATAAACCTCCGGGAGAAATTCCTCCGGTGCTTGCTGTTCGTTCAAAATAACATCAGGATTATAGATTTCCGGTTTGAGCGAAAGATCGGTGCTATTTGTCGTTGCATTGGTAGCCGATTGTGAAGTAGGGGGGTGAGAAAATGTACCCATCAACAGTGGGAGTGCTTCCCGCAAGACAAAGAGCAAAATGAGGAAAATCAGCACAACAGCAAAACTTCCAATGACGGTAATCATTCGCTCAATAATGCGTTCTCCAAGGTTATTTCTTGTCCGCCGAAAAGCGTTTTGCTCTGCTATAGAGGATGTAGTACGTTGTTCCATACTGGGGGAAATACGATGTGCAATGCCTGTGGTAGGTGGATATTTGAAATGTCAATGAAAGGTCAATTCAAGAAACATTAAAACTTCTTTGTCGGCAAATACCCGACTTCACTGACAACGGCTTGACCTTGCTTGCTGATAACCCAATCAACGAACTGTTTAACCGCCCCATTGGGACGCTCTTTCATGTAAAAATACAAGAGCCGTGAAACAGGATAATTACCATTCAAAATATCTTCTTCTTTAGGCAAAACATAACGACTGTTTTCGCTAAAGGCTAGCGCAGCAGGTTTCACGCCACTTGAGTAAGCAATACCGCCAAAACCAATCGCATTGGGATCTTTTGCAACAGCATTGACTAATGCGCCAGTGCCGACCATATGTTGCGTTTGCGGGGCAAAATCTTGTTTTTGCAGAACATGCTCTTTGAAAAATTCATAAGTGCCGGAATTATTTTCGCGGCTGTATAACACGATTTTAGCATCATTACCGCCTAGTTCTTTCCAATTAGTAATTTCCCCCGTAAAAATGCGTTTGACCTGTCCGACCGTAAGGTTTTGTACGGGATTGGAGGTATTCAAATATACGGCAATTCCGTCGCGTGCCACGCGGATTTCTAACCCGTTGTACTTGTGTTTTTCACGTAACTGTTTGACTTCGCTTGATTTTATGGGGCGCGATGAAGAGCATATATCGGTCGTGCCATTGATAAGCGCAGAAATGCCCGTTCCTGAGCCACCGCCTGTGACTTGAAATTGCACTTTAGTTTTGTCGGGGAACATTTCCGTCCAGCGCTGGACAAGAATAACCATTGTGTCGGAACCTTTAATGGTAATCACTGGTCGTGATGCGCCGGATTGGGCGAAAATCGTTCCGATGAATATTGGAGCAAAGAACCAGAAAAGTGTTGCTACCATCCGCGTAAAAACAGCCATAGTACAAGCAAAAAGCGTAGAATAAAGAAAAGAAGAAAGTAGAGTAAGAAATTGGATGCCGTGAATATTGATGCGGTTCAGAGAGAATATCATCAGAGAGAATATCGTGGGTGTACGGGTAGTTGTAATGCCCAAAACGACCATTTCTTTGCATATTCAATATTCTTCAATATTCGACAAGATTTCCAAGCGGCGCTAATTTATTACTTTTTATGGTCAAATAGCAGATGAAAATAGGCGGGAGATATTACGATTTGATAATACGCACCAATGGTTGCGCGGCGCGAAGCGTTAAAAAAAACGAAAAAAAAACAGCCCCAACGCTATTTGAAATGAGGCGTAGGGGCTTCAACAATTTGAACACAAAATTGTCGGTGACTACTATATGTAGTTGGTTCATCATTAATAGTTTGCCAATGGTTTTACCATCTCATCAAATTGGCTTCATCCACATAGACGGTGTGCTTTGTGCGGAAGAGTGCTAGCATAATTGCAAGTCCGACGGCAGCTTCAGCAGCAGCAACGGTCATGACGAAAAAAACAAAAATTTGTCCGGCGCTATCGCCCAAGTAGCTGGAAAAAGCTACAAGTGTCAAGTTCACAGCATTGAGCATAAGTTCAATAGACATGAAAATCTTGATAGCATTGCGGCGCATCAGTACGCCAATTGCGCCAATACAAAAGATGACCGCAGAAAGGACAAGATAATATTCTAAAGGTATAGACTGAGGCATGATGATGAAAAAAGGAAGTGAATGGTTTAGTTGTCTAAATGACGTTTTGCAATGACGACTGCACCAACAACGGCAGCTAACAACAAAAGCGAAACAGCTTCAAAAGGAAACAGATAATCCGTGTATAAGACCCGACCTAATTCGCCGACACTGCCTACTAATGTTGCCTTGGGAGGGAGTTCTGTATATGTGCTTTCTTGTCCCATAAGCAATGCTAAAAGTTGCAATGCCAAAACACCGACAAAAACGACAACTGCCAAGGGGCGTAATTGTGAGGCTTTGTCTGATTTGGTTTCCGCACCTAAATTAAGAAGCATAATGACAAACACCACCAAAACCATGATTGCACCTGCATAGACGAGGATTTGCAAGGTTGCCAGAAGCTGTGCTTGCAACGTCAAATACAGTCCCGAAAGGCAAAAGAAGTGCGAAATAAGGCACAATGCTGCAGGAATAGCATTTTTGCGGGTTATCATTAAAATTGCTGTAGCGATTGCGCCCGCAGCAAATACGAAAAATGCACCGGTGGCAAGATTCATAGTGATAGCAAAAACAGAAGGTGATGAAATACAGTGTGCAATATAAAGCGTTTATGTGGCATTGGGAGTGAAGAGCTATATAAAATGCGAACACGTTATTGCTCTGTAAACCCAAAAAGAACGCGCACAAAGATACAAGAAAGATTGAATTTTTTCATGTTTTTCTGCGAGAATTGTTTTTTTGAATAGCATGACTACATTCTTTGGGGGAAATTACTCCGGTAGAAATGACGAGAGTATTGTAAAGAAAGTACCTCTGTCTCCTTGTCGTGAGTTCTTGCCGTGAGTTCTGGTGTACAAGTAACCCTGTCCCTGAATTTAAGACCGGTAAACACCGTCATTTTTCGTATTTTTGTCGGCATGAAACCAACCACCACTATATTCGATGTTGTTATCATCGGCGGAGGCGCTGCGGGGCTGATGTGTGCTGCTGTGGCAGGCAAGCGCGGGCGCTCGGTTGTCCTTATCGAACACGCCGAAAAACTCGGTAAAAAAATTCTTATTTCCGGTGGCGGGCGCTGTAATTTCACCAATATCCACGCTTCTCCGGCAAACTATCTTTCCGAAAATCCTCATTTTTGCAAATCCGCTCTTTCGCGCTACACGCCGCAAGATTTTATCGCATTGGTCGAAAAGTACGGTATTTCCTATCACGAAAAAACGTTGGGGCAGCTTTTTTGTGATGATTCGTCGCGGCAGATTGTCAAGATGCTGGAAACAGAGTGCCAAAGCGCCGGTGTAGAATTCAACTTACAAACATCCGTTGAAAGCGTTGAGCGCACGACTGATGACTCTTTTCTGCTTACAACCTCGCAAGGCAGTATTGAAACCTCTTCGGTGGTGATTGCCACAGGTGGCTTGTCTATTCCGAAAATGGGTGCGACGGATTTCGGACATCGCCTTGCTAAACAGTTCGGTTTGCGCCTCACGCCGATGAAACCTGCGCTTGTACCAATAACATTAACCGAATCTCAGGAACGTGGATTTGCCGATATTTCCGGAGTGTCGCTGGATGCCGTTGCCGGATGTCGCGGTGTGGAATTTCGTGAGCATATTCTTTTTACGCATCGCGGACTAAGCGGTCCGGCTATTTTGCAAGCATCGTCCTATTGGGAGCGTGGCGAAACGATGACCCTGAATCTCGCACCAATGCTTGATTTTGCCGCTCTTTGGCAACAAGAGCGCGGTTCTAAGGCGACCTTGAAAAATATTTTGGCGCAACATTTTCCCAAGCGCTTTACAGAAACATTTTGCGCTGCTTACGCTGCCGATATAGCTGACACGCCATTCTCCAATCTTCCGCTTAAAGGTTACACCGCCCTGACAGAGCGTCTTCAAGCGTGGGATATTATTCCCAATGGAACGGAGGGGTATGCCAAAGCAGAGGTAACCGTCGGTGGTGTAGATACAAACGAATTGTCCTCGAAAACGATGGAAAGCAAGAAGATACGGGGACTGTACTTTATTGGTGAAGTTGTTGATGTGACGGGGTGGCTTGGGGGCTATAATTTTCAATGGGCATGGGCATCGGGAGTAGCGGCAGGACAGGTAGCGTAAAGGGTAGAGTAGGTGTTTGTAAAGAGTGTTCCAAGCGCCTTACGTTTTCACAACATTAAATTTCAGTTACACAAGATTTTTCCTTGTCGAAGAGTAGGTATTCTCATTAAAAAATTTGTAACTTTGCCGCGCAGAATCCACAACTCCCTTCATTAATACTGTTCTCATGTCCACAAAGCGCTTACTTGGTTTATTTGCTGTTGGAGCTGCTACTTTTGCTGTCGTCGCTATTGCGGGGTTGGTATTGAGTACAATGGGGACATTTTTACTTAATGGTGTACCACACCTTTCGTGGCAGTTTTTAAGCGAAGCTCCTCGAAACAATAACACCGAAGGCGGTATATTTCCCGCAATTTACGGTACCACGCTACTTGTGTTGGTAATGTCCATTCTTGGTGTGCCTATTGGGACAATCACCGCTATCTATCTGAACGAATACACCCGCGCTGGAACTGTTTTTCCTCGTGTTATTCGCTTTGCTGTCAATACCTTAGCCGGTGTTCCTTCGATTGTCTTTGGACTTTTTGGCTTAGGCTTTTTTGTGCAGTTTGTCGGGGGTGGAATGGATAAACTTTTGGGTAATAATGAAGCAATATGGTCTAAACCAGCACTGCTCTGGGCTGCTGCTACGCTTGCCGCTCTGACGCTTCCTGTGGTGATTGTCTCGGTTGAAGAAGCACTGAAAACTGTTCCGCGAGAAATGCGAGAAAGCAGTCTAGCGCTTGGAGCAACGCGCTGGCAGACAATTTGGAAAATCGTACTCCCAAATTCTACAACGGGTATTTTAACGGGTGCAATTTTGGCAATCGGGCGTAGCGCCGGAGAAGTCGCACCAATCCTTTTTACCGGTGTTGTCTATTCTTTGCCGGAATTACCGAACGGTATTTCCAGTCAATTTATGCACTTGGGCTATCATTTGTTTGTTCTTTCTACCCAATCACCGGATGTTGATAAAACCTTACCCTTGCAATATGCAACAACGCTTGTTTTGCTCTTACTAACTTTTACGCTGAATTTTGCTGCGACTTTTATTCGCTCTCGACTCAGAAGCAAGCAGATACGCTAATCAATTTTTTACTCATGGGCAAAAAAACACTCGAAACAAAAATCCAAGCAACGGATTTAAGCGTCTATTATGGCGCGAAACAAGCACTGCACCGCATTTCGCTTGATTTATATGAGCAAGAAGTAACGGCGTTTATTGGTCCGTCGGGGTGCGGGAAATCCACCTTTTTGCGCAGTATCAATCGAATGAATGACCTCGTACCGACAGCGCGGATTACGGGTCAGCTAAACATTGATGGTGTAAATATTTATGATGGCAGCGTTGATGTGGTAGAACTCCGCAAGCGCGTCGGGATGGTGTTTCAAAAATCAACGCCGTTTCCGAAATCTATCTATGAAAACATTGCCTTCGGACCACGATTAAACGGCATTACCGACCGCAAAGAACTTGACCGCATCGTCGAAGAAAGTCTGATTCACTCAGCGCTGTTTGATGAAGTGAAAGACCGTTTGGATGCTTCGGCAATGGGGCTTTCCGGTGGGCAACAGCAGCGTTTATGTATTGCGCGGGCAATCGCCGTGAATCCTTCTATTTTGCTCATGGACGAGCCTTGCTCTGCACTTGACCCGATTTCAACGGCGAAAATTGAGGAATTGATTTTAGAATTAAAAAAGCAGTACACAATTGTTATTGTTACACATAACATGCAACAAGCTGCCCGCGTCAGTGAATATACGGCATTTTTTTACATGGGACATTTGGTAGAATACGGGAAAACTCGTAAAATATTCACCAATCCCAGCAAAAAAGAAACGGAAGATTATGTAACCGGACGTTTCGGATAATGCAGATGTTTCACGGTGTAAAAGCGAGGTGTGCTATGACTTGGAAGTATATTGTTCGCGTATGGTGTCTCAGTGTTCTTTGCGGTATAATGCTTTCGTCATGCTTTAATTGGCGGACAGTACAGCATCTTGGGCGCTCATATCCTGCCGTTCAAACCGTTGATGTAGTCTATGCGGAGCGAGATATTAAAGCCTCTAAATATGAATATATGGGGGAAGTATTTATCTATTCCGGTGCGACGATATTGCCACCGGATTTAGAGCCAATGCTTATAGATGCGGCAAAACAGCGAGGGGCAAGCGCGATTTGGATTAGCTACAATATGACTTCGCAAAGTTCGGCTGATAACTCTATGTATATTGCACCTATTCTTCGCGGTCGTTTAATTCGTTATTTGCCGTAAAGCTCATCAATGTTTGTTTGTTGCGGTTCTTGGATGTTTCCTTTTTATCAACATTTTCACTCATCTTTTTTCTTAGGACTCATGCACAGGTCATTTGAAGATAGCTTAGATAAACTTCGCACGCGGCTTATTCGTATGGGCAGTATTGTGGAAGAACAGGTAGAATTTTCGTTTCGTGCGGTCTTGAAGGGCGACGAACAAATAGCACGGCTTGTTATGGAGCGGGATGACAAGGTTGATAAATTGGATATGAAAATTGACAAGCAATGTCAGAAGATTTTTGCCTTGCATCAGCCTGTCGCAAGTGATTTACGGCTTCTTTTGGTTGCGCTTAAAATTAACAATGAGTTAGAGCGTATTGGTGATTTAGCCTTTAACATTTCACGAAATTTACTTGAACAGCCTCATTTGCCCCAATTAGCAGAACAGCTAGGCTTGGAGCGCCTTACGCAGGGTGTCCACACAATGGTCAAGGGAAGTTTGGATGCCTTTGTGAATAATGATCCAGAACTTGCCTATCAAATTATGCGGACGGACAATCACATTGATTCGCTCACGAAAGAAATTTTCAGTGACACGATTGCTTTGATGAAAAAAGATAGCTCTGTGATAGATCCTGCCGTTGGTATGTTAATGGTACTCAGGAATTTAGAGCGTATGGCAGACCAATCGGCAAATGTCTGTGAAAATGTCATTTTTCTTGTGGAAGCAAAACTTGTGCGCGTCAATCACAATGGCGATGAAGAGCAATCGTTTTCACCGGAATCGGATAGAGATGACGATTAACGTTTGCCCAAACGAGCATCAAGCACAAATCAAGCGCACGCCCTTTATGCTGTGAGTCGCTCTAAGGCTTCGCGGTATTTCGCCGCAGTTTTATCGAGAATTTCTTGTGGCAATGTGGGCGGTGGGTATTGCTTATTCCAATCCAGCGTTTCCAAATAATCGCGTAAAACCTGTTTGTCAAAATTCATTTGTGGTTTACCCGGTTGCCATTCTTCCGCCAGCCAAAAACGGGAAGAATCGGGTGTTAATGCTTCATCAATCAAAATAAGTTCGCCATCGGAAGCAACACCAAATTCAAACTTCGTATCGGCGAGGATAATACCACGCTTGGCGGCGTAATCGGCTGCGAAAGTGTACAGTTGCAGGCTGAGATTTCGTGCTTTTGCTGCGAGTTCCTGACCGACAATAGTTTCAGCTTCTTCAAAGGAAATATTTTCGTCATGTCCGGTTTCGGCTTTGGTAGCGGGCGTGAAAATTGGTTCTTCCAAACGAGACGACTCTTGTAAGCCGCTTGGGAGCTTGATTCCACAGATTGTTTCTGATTGTTTGTACTCCTTCCAACCCGAACCGGCAACATATCCCCGTACAACACATTCAATCGCCAAAGGTGAAGTCTTTTCGACGAGCATAGAGCGTCCTTGTAGGTCGTCGGCATATTGGCGACATTCCGGCGGATATTTTTCTACATTCGTGGTGATGAGATGATTCCGTACGATATGGCGCGTTTTCTCAAACCAAAAGAGCGAGATTGTCGTGAGAATAGAACCTTTGTGTGGTACAGGTTGCGCCATAACGACATCGAAAGCGGATATGCGGTCGCTGGCAACCATAAGCAGGCTGGAGCCGAGGTCATAGACATCACGGACTTTGCCGCGTCGGAAAAGTTGAAGGTCGGGGAAATGGGATTGAATCATGGAAACAATGTCAAGATGTGTGATGGTAGTGGTGAAAATGGCGAGCGTAAGCTGAACAATACTATTGCAGCGCCTCTCTGACAGTGCTAGTGTAGCTGCGGCTGACTGGAAATAATTCTTCAATACCACGCAAACGCACGAAGTATTTTGTGTTATCCAAACTCAATTCTTCGACAAAGCGCTTCTGGACAAGTGTAGAGCGGTGTAGTCGAAGAAAAATACTCGTCGGAAGCGATTCCGCCCATTCTTCCAATGTCTTGCGCATGAGCGCCGTAGAGCCGTCTTGAATATGGAGTTCGGTATAGTTGTCGGCAGAGCGCACAAATACGATGTCACTGACAGGTACAAAGCGGCTTTTTGCCCCAAATTTCAGGAGCAATTGGTCCTGAGCCGTCAGTGCTTTTATCGGTTCTTTGGGTGGTTCGTTTGTTTGTGCCGGAATTGCTGCTGTTTGCTGGGAAATACCGGATTGAGAGCGTTCCAGTGCATTGGCTCGCAAGCGGCGTAAGGATTGTTCGAGACGCTCCGGCGAAGCAGGCTTCATAATGTAGTCCAACGCATTAACCTCAAAAGCACGGATGGCGTATTGGTCGTATGCCGTGACGAAGACCACTTTTTGCATATCGGAAATATCAGACACAAGGTCAAACCCTGTGCCGCCGGGTAATTGAATATCCAAAAAAATACCGTCGGCATCGGGATGAGACGCAATAGCTTCACGCGCCGATTCCAGCGTATCAGCTTCGGCAATAATGTTAACGCCGCCACATTCTTCCAGCGTGCGTTTGAGCGTATTGCGTACGCGCCGCTCATCGTCAATAATGATGACTTTTACGACATTCATCATACCAAATGGCTCACAATAGGAAATATAAAAAGATATTCGTAACGTACACCGTGTGAATTACTGAAAACTCAGCGCCCGCAAAATACGAATTCTTCCGCCAATGACCGAAGGGATAAGTGCTGCCAGTGCGCTCATACTTACGCTTACTCCTAAAACAAGCGCGTAATGCTGCCATGCAAATTCAATAGGAAGGGCGGAAAGAAAGTAGATGCTACCTTTCAGTTGGATAAGATGATACTTTTCCTGAAGAGCGCATAAACAAAGGGCTAGAAAGCATCCCGTTAAACTGGCGCTTGTTCCCAATATCATGCCTTGCATAAGAAAAATGCGTGTTATTGCGCTCCGTTTCATTCCTAACGCTCGTAAAACCCCGATAGAAGACATTTTTTGCACAACGGTCATAAACAGTGTAGCGACAATATTAAATACCGCTACAATCGTTATTAAACCCAGAACGAGCGGTACAGGCTGCTTTTGGAGGTCAATCCATGCAAAAATATCATTGTACTTTTCATAAACGGTCTGAAGAAAAAACGGATATCCCAAAAGTTTTTCAAGATTCGCTGCATCATCTTGAATATGCGTAATGTCGTGGAGTAATACATCAAAACCGCTTGCCGCATCGTCGGGAACACCAAAAAGAGTTGCGGCCTTCGCAAACGGGATATACACATAGAGTTCATCGAAAGAGCTCATGCCTGTTTCGTAAATACCAACGATGGTAAACTGTTCAATAACAGCGTTTTGGAGAGCATTTTCGGGTGTTGTTGTTTGATTTGTTCCTTCGGCAAATGTTTGTGCGGTGGCTTGGTCGGTGGAGTAAATTACCAATTTTTTTCCGCTCTCCAGTCCGAGTTTTTGGGCGAGTTTGCTGCCGATAATGATTTCACGAGCATCGGGTGAGGAAAAGGAAAAGTTTCCCGTGAGCATATTATCCCGAATTCCCCCGACATCGCTTGCCGTCTCGACACCCCGCACCATTACTCCGTCCATAAATGTTTTTGAGCGCGCAAGTCCTTCTGCTTCAATATACGCGGAAACCGCACGGATATTGGGTTGCGATGCGATTCGTTCTAAAACGGATGCCTTTTTTATCAAAATTTTTTTGTTGAAGCCACGTACTTCTATGTGCGCGGTAAATTTCACGGCGTTCGCGTTTAATTCTCGCTCAAATCCTCCTAAAATTGCGAGTGCTAAGATGAGTGCCATACTGCCCAAAGCAACGCTTGCAAACGCGACGACCGAGGCAAAAGCAAGTAATTGTCCGCCTGATGAGGATGATTGTAGATATCTTCGTGCAATAAAAAGAGCAATGTTCATTCTTTCATCCTTCTTCCAATCTCATTATCTAAGATAATGCCGCAAACATTTGGGCTACTTTTTGCCCGTCCACACCGAATTTTGCTGCCGGAATTGCCATAAACATTCCCTCGGCTTCTGCAAAAACGGTTTGTGTGTCGTGCAACGTGCCGCTCATGGTAGAGCGCATAGTGAGGCGGGGTCCGTCAATTTCCAGTGTCGTTTCAATAGTGGCTTTTGTACCGATGGGAAGCATTTGTTTGTAGGAGGTATTGAGCCGCATCGCCAAAACGCCATGTCCCAGTGTCCATGCCGTAAATATCATTGCTTCGGAGAACGCAGCCGCGACACTGCCACTATGGGCTAAACCCGGCGGACCTTCGGTTTCTGCGCCAAATTGCACCCGCATAACTAAGCCGCCTGTATCAGTGCGTTTGAAGAACTCCACTGACAGGCGCGATGCAGCATCTCCGGCAACATAAGAACGTTTGTCGCCGAGCGCTTTGAGCATATTTACAGGAATAAGAAGGGATTCGTCAATCATACTTCACCACAAAAATGACACCTGAAAGACCGCCTCAGTTCTTGTTATTCGGCTCATTGCCTTGCCGAATACGCAGCACAACTTACATTTTCGCAGGCTTTTCTGCAACAAAATCTTTCGCATATACCCATAGACAGTGTTTCGCATGATTGCTGAACGGAAGCCTTATACAAACCTGTACAGCCTACACAAACGGTTACTCCCCTTTTATCGTCAAACACGCCCAAGTCGCAAATGAAGTTTCCATGAGACGGGAAGCGGTATGTCGGGATTCTGCCAGACACTGCGCAATTCTGTTTCTACCTCATCAAGCGGGCTTTTGCCGTGTTGTTGTTGATAATTTGCCACCCCCGACCACGACCGATAATATCCCAGCACATCTTCCAGATTCCACAATGCTTCCATGTAAAAATCCGGCGCGTTGATTTCTGTAAAAGGGAAGGGAATTGTACGGTATTCTTCATCAACCCATTGGCGTTCCGGTGGGAAATACGAGCGCACACGAGCATAAAAATTACGCATGACAGCATCTATTTCCGGTGTGATGGTGCTGTGGGTATAAGTCCAAACAGCTAACAGTCCATTCGGGCGCACAACGCGGCGTACTTCGGCATAAAATTGCTTCCAATCAAACCAATGCAATGCTTGTGCTACCGTACAAATATCTACCGAAACATCTTCCAGTGTGGAATGTTCTGCAGGCGCAATGCGATATTCCACGCCATGCGATTGTTCGGCGGCAGCGATTTGTTTCGCGCTTGCGTCGGTCGCAATGACACGTGAAAAATGCTTTGCTAAGGCGAGTGCAGCTTGTCCGTTGCCCGTAGCGCAATCCCATGCACACTGCGCATTGGGAACGTTTTCGGCAAGAAACTGAAATAGTGCATCGGGATAGCGCGGGCGGTGGCGCGCATAATCGCTTGCTAACGAGGAAAAATGATCTTTGAAGGACATAATGGTGTTGAGATTTACGGTAATTCCCGCACGACAAAATACGTTTTCATCAACCCTTTACCCTTAACTTCAATCATACCACGTTCTTCAAACTCAAAGCGGTCTTTCAGGGCAAGATAGGTTTCTTCGCTACAATGGAGACGATTTGCCTCACCACTTGATTCCATACGGCTTGCTGTGTTCACGGTGTCGCCCCAAAGGTCGTAGGCGAATTTTCTCATACCGATAACGCCGGCAACGACCGCTCCGGTATGAACACCGATACGAATGCTGATTTTTTCATCGGTATCGGCGGTTAAATCGTGAATTTGTCGAATAGCTTCTAATCCCATACGGACAACCTGCATTGTATGATGCTCCATTGGTTCGGGAAGTCCGCCGACAGCCATATATGCGTCACCGATAGTCTTGATTTTTTCCAACTGATACTTTTCCGCCAAATGGTCAAGTGTAGTAAAGACCATACTTAAATTTTCAACAAGATGTTCCGGCGGAATACGAGCGGACATATTGGTAAAACCGACAATATCTGCAAACATGACCGTAACACTCTCAAATTTATCGGCAATAATTTTTTCACCAAACTTTAAGCGCTGAGCAATTTGTGGCGGCAAGATATTCAAAAGCAAGCGGTCGGACTTCTGACGCTCTTCTTCGATAACTTGATTTTTTTCCTGCAATTGCGAATTTGTTGCTTCAATTTGGATATTTTTTTCCTGCAATTCCGAATTGTTCATCTCGATTTCTCGTGCCTGCTCGTCAAGAATTTTGACCTGACGCTGAATTTCTGCCGTGCGCTCGTCCACCAGTTTCGCTAATTCTCGTTCGCGCTCTTTGGCGACTTTTAGCCGCCATTGGAGAAAACCCCAAATGGCAGCCATTAAAACGAAAACGCAGAATATCAAAAACCACCACGTTTGATAAAATCTGGGAAGCAATTCAACACGCAGTTCTGCACCGACATCGTTCCACACGCCGTCATTATTGCAGGCTTGGACGCGGAAGACATACTCGCGTGGCGAAAGATTCGTGTAATAGGCTTCACGACGTTTGCCCACTTCAATCCAATCTTCCTCAAAGCCTTCCAAACGATAGCGAAAACGGACATTATCGGGAAAGAGTAGGCTTAATGCCGTGTAGCGAATAGTAATACGTTCTGTTCCGGTACGGAATTTTAGGGTGCCACCGTCATCAGGCATGGGTAATACTTTGTCATTCGCTAGAACTTCTTCAATCACTACCGGCGGTACGATAGTATTGCGTACGAGGCGTTCCGGTGCAAAGCGTACGACACCTTTCATCGTCGGGAACCACATATCGCCATTGTCGGCGAAAAATGCTGCGGGTTGGTTGTTTCCGTTACATTCTGCACTACGCATTCCATCGCTTTTGCCATACGACATGACTTCGACTTGCGAACGTTGTCCGGCTAAAAATTCTCGAATTTGTTTTTTCTCGATACAATAAATTCCTCCAAGTGCTGTAAGCCAATAATTACCTTGTTTGTCCTGAATCATTTGGCGTGTTGCTTCTTCGGGTAGTCCGTGTTGTTTAGACAGAATTTTGAGTGTCGGTTTTGAGCCTTCATTGGTGGAAGTCTCTTGATTGCTACTTTCCTGCCATAATGCTATGCCAAATTGTGTGCCAATCCACATCGTACCGTCATCATCCGCGGTAACGTAGAGTGCGGAATTGCTGGGTAAACCTTGCTTTTGGCGGATGGCGCTCATTGTTCCGTTGGTATCGATAATATTCACACCACCGTCGCGGGTGGCTATCCACAAGCGTTTGCGGCGGTCTTGGGCGATGTTGAAAATATAATCACTTGTTAATCCTTCTTTTGTCGAAAAAACAGGTGTCAGGGTTGGTGAGCCTTGTGCATCGTAATCAATGCGCAAAAGCCCGCCGCCGAATGAACCTACCCACATCTGTCCGGCATGATCGCGGTAGAGTGCTCGGATGATATTGTGCATAAGGTCACGGTCGCTGGTATGCTGTGTAAATGTACCATTGTCATATCGTAGCAAACCTAGTCCAACAGTACCAAACCAAACGCGCCCTTTGCCGTCTTCACCAATAGCCCGCACAAAAGCACCTTCAGGGAAGCCTTTGGTATTGGTGTGGTCAAAATGGCGTGGTTTATCATCTTGAACAAGCGTAACGCCGGTATTATAGAAACTTCCCAACCATACGCGCTTGGAGTGGTCTTCAAAAACAGTGGAGACAATTTCAGGAAAATTTTCCTTCTTTCCGAAGACTGTAAATTTCGGGTCTTTGATGCGGTCTATGCCGCTTCCGCCCGCAGCAATCCACATACTGCCTTCGTAATCTTCGCAGAGGGCAAGAATCGTATTGCTGGAAAGTGCGGTATTACTTGTATTAAACAGCGTCAGCCCGTCATTCGTAAATCGGTGAAGCCCGTTGCCAGTACCAATCCATAATGTACCATTACGATGAACAATTAAGCTGGAAACCGCATTGCTGCTGAGTCCTGTGGCATCGGTGAGGTGTTTGGTCAGCATGCCGTTTTGCCAGCATTGTACCCCACGCGAAGCCGTGCCAATCCAAACTGCTCCAGTGCTGTCGGCTGCCAGCGCTGTAATGACGTTATCGGCGAGTCCGTTTTCTTGAGCAATATGGCGTGTTTGACCGTTTTCTATCACATAGATGCCGTTTTGTTGTGTACCTATCCAGACGCGATGTGCTTTATCTTCGGTAATAGCGGAAATTTCTACGGTGGGAATATTGGTAATAAGTTTTGGTGTGGATACCGCGCCCGATTCAGATTCTTGTAGCGTCAGAACACCATTTTGTGTGCCCGCCCACACAATACCACGAGAATCTTGATAAACTGTCCGAATAAAGCTATATGTTTCATTTGTATCTGTGACGTGTTGGGTGAATTTTCCACGCCAACGTCGGTAGAGTCCATTACCACCTGTCCCTATCCACAAAGCGCCATCCCGTGCTGCATAAAGCGATTTTATATCCATTCCGCGCAGCCCTTTGGTATTCGTTGTGTCGAGAATAAGAAACCGCGCCCCGTCAAAACGTAATAAGCCGGATGATGTGGCAACCCAGATATAGCCGTCTGTTGTTTGAGCGATGCTGACCGGCGCTATATCTTTCGGCAAAGGCGGTGAGCCGCTTTCGCTTGTCCATGAATCGTAGAGATATTGCGTTGGGAGTTTAGTTGGCGAAAGGCTGGGGAGGGATGTCGGCTTGGTGTATGGAGAATCTTGTGCTGATAATATCACCATGAAAAGGGAAAGCGCTCCAATGCTTGCTGCTGTGTGGATATGCCTCATATACTTTTGCTTTGATAGCAAAAGTACTGTGCTGATAAAGGCTGCAATGTGGAAGAAGAAACTCTGAATCACGCTTGTATGCTGCTTGTAAAGGTGCGAGTAATTGTGCGGAGGGCATCGTTGGGGTACTATGACGAAACCAACAATTAAAACCGATATTTGCTGCACCGAAATTTACCACTTTGTTCCCCAATCAACCAAGTGTAAAATGTGCAGCATCGGCTTTTTTCGAGAAAAAATACATTTTTATCCATGAATACACTTGAACTAAAAACAAAAGTCCTTGCAAGATGAACTGCTGCAAGGACTTCATAGGTTTTTTTTGCAATGGTTGGATTCTGTGACTATTTGGGATGGGCAATTACACGTTTTCTTGGTCTTGACGAACAAGTTCCCGCGCCATGCGAACAGCACCGAAGAGCGGTACTGCTTTGGGTTCAACGACTTTAAGACCGTCGTGCTTGTTGATGCCTTTTTTTACCATTTTTGCCAAGATTGTATCTGCCTCCATAATTCCACCAACACAGGCAACGGGAACTTTTTTCCCTTTAAAGTATTTGCCATACAGTGTGGTAACATTTTCAATCAGATTTGATGCCGCACGCTCAATAATTTCCACACAAACTTCATCGCCATTGGTTGCACATTCCATAACAAATGGCGTAACGGTAGAGTAGTCGAAGGCTCGTTCATTGTACGCGGCGACAAAAGAGCGTGGAACGTCGGGGTTAATGGTCGGGAAAAATTTAATCATCATATCGGCAAATGCCGTCCATTTCCCGCGTCCGTCAAATGCACGTGCCATCGCCGTCAAACCTTCGCGTCCAATCCACGCGCCGCTTCCTTCGTCAGACAATTCAATGCCCCAGCCGCCGCAGCGCACAAAATCTCCCTTGGGAGTTTTCGCAATCGCAATCGTGCCTGTACCGACTATCAAAACGATACCGTGTTCGCCCTCAAAAGCCGCATCCAGCGCGATTGCGGCATCGCTGGTGACGACGAGTTTATCAATATCAATTTTGCGCTCTCGTTTTGCAAGGAGCGAGATAAGTTGCTGTGAGCGCAGTTGCTCCTCTTTAAGCCACGTTCCCGCCAAGCCGATAAGGACGGCATCAATTTCACGATTGGGCAATTTCGCCATCGTGATAAGTTCGCTAATCAGGTTCAGAATCCGTTCTGCGGATTCCACCACGCCGACAGTACCAACGCGGGCTGTGCTAGTCTCGGTTTGAGCCAACTCTTTATCGCCTTTGTAGAGAATACCGCGCGTTCTTGAGCCGCCGCCGTCTATGCCGATGATTGTTGGTTCGTAGGCTTTTGCCATATTGCTGCTCCACACAAATTGTTTGAAAAAATAGCTGATCAAGCCAAAAAAATTGGAAGATTGTGAACCCGGATGAAGCCCGGATGCTGCGGATTAACGCCGATAGAGATATGGAAATATTCCGGTAAATACCGATTTATTTCTACATCCGCCTTCATCTACAGAATCCGCGTTATCCGCGTTCAACATTGACGAAGACCTAACCAATGACGAAAAAAATAAACGCAGACAAAAACCTCTGCGCTACAAGATTACGATCCTTGCGGTGGACTCCAATTAGCACGTTTCCAGCGCACAAGTTGAATGTCCACTTTACCAACGATAACTTTCATTTTCGCACGAATCGGGACGCGGGCTTCGTCGTCGCTGAACCATCCCTCGAAATCTTTTTCCAAGCCGTAAATACCCTTCCACTTTGCTTCACCTTTGAAATAAAGCGTTTTAACGGGATATTTGACGTTATTGAGCGTCAGATTTTCCCGCTGAATATCACGGAAATTGATAAGTGTCTTTGAAGTGTCGCTATTGATAACGGTGGGGACATTGACATAACGCCCGCTTTTGATAAATTCCCGTGCAAAGAAAAAGAGTGATAAGCCGTCGTTCCAGCGTTTGGGAGAAAGAATTTCAAACTCTTTCTGCTTGGTATTTTTGATGCCTTCTTCCACAAGAATTTTGCCTTGCGGGGTCAGGAAATCATAACGCGTATATTCCCAGCCCGCTTTGGTTTTGCTGCTGGCGATAAATTGATGTGCGTATTGGGCAGAAGCGTCCATCCACGTTTCAAAAACGGAATGAAACTCGACAAACGGAATTCCGGGAGCGGTGTCGATATCCGCTTTGGCTTTGAAAATATTATTGCCACGCAGAGTGTCAGCGCGTTCAACGGTCATTTTAATCGTACCGAGTAAAATTCCCAAGTAGGACACTTCGTATTCCAGCACTTCGCCCGGCTGAAACATCTGCGCTAGAGAGCGCACCGGCGCAAAACCAACGGCAACAGTTACTATACACAACAAAAGGCGCGAAGAAAAACGAGAAAATGCGTTCATGGGCATGAAAAAATGTGAGAAAAAATCGTTCAAACTTACGGAAAACTTTCTAAACGAGAACGGAAGAAATGCAGGGAAAGATTCGTTGCAAAACCAAAGTTTTTGCTATATTTCCGTGCTTTGCCGCTTTCTGCTTGGATGAACAAGCAATCAAAAAAGTTTATGGTGTTCATTCATCCAAATCAAACTACTTCAATAAATCCTCTCTCTGTTACGACAATCGGAAGGAATATTCATGCACTTCGTCCCTCTTCAGACACCTCAACGCTCTTTGGGAAAAGGCGTATCAACAAGTTCGGCGCTGGGTTTTGGTGCCGGGCATATTGGTGGAACACAAATGACCGAACAAGAAGCCGGAACATTACTCAATCGTGCCGTTGATTTAGGCGTTACGCTGATTGATACAGCACGCGGCTACGGAATGTCGGAAGAGCGTATTGGGCGGCATCTGTCTTATCGCCGGAAAGATTTTGTGTTGGTTTCTAAATGTGGGTATAGTGTTCCCGGCTACGAGGATTGGACTCCCGAATCTATTCGCGCCGGTGTGGATATGGCGTTGCGGCTTATGCGCACGGAATATATTGATGTGATGCTTCTGCATTCTTGTCCTCGTACGACATTGGATAAACCCGGTTTGATTGATGCTTTGGAGGAAACAGTGCGTACCGGAAAAGTCCTTGCAATCGGCTATTCCGGAGAAAATGAGGATTTGGAGTATGCGCTGTCTCTGAAGCGTTTTTCGGTGATTGAAACCTCAGTGAATCTTTTTGACCAACGCGGTATTGGGAGCATTTTGCCCGTAGCGCGTGAGCAAAACATCGGTGTTATTGCTAAGCGTCCTTTAGGCAATGCTCCTTGGCGCTTTGCCGAGCGTCCGTTGGGGGACTACTGCGAACCGTACTGGGAGCGTATGAATACAATGCAGATGAGCAAAATTGTTGAACAAAGCGGTTTGGCTTGGGACGAATTAGCGTTGCGATTTAGTACCTTTACCGAAGACGTAAGTACGGCGATTGTCGGTACAAGCAGTACAGCGAATCTTCAACGAAATGTTGAAATGGTCAATAAAGGCGCGCTTTCGGAAGAAATTGTCCAACAAATTCGTACTGCGTTTACTACACACGACCATAACTGGATTGGGCAGATTTAACGTACGTTCCTCGTCCGGAACCACGATACCTGAGGTTATTGCTGCAATTACTGAAACTTTTCATATTTGTATGTTATCGTTTACCAACACAAGCACTCTTCTGGCTATTGAAAGCTCTTGCGATGAAACTTCTGCGGCGGTCTACATCGGCGAAGAATTAAAGAGCAACGTTATTTCTTCGCAAATGTTCCATACCAAATTTGGCGGTATCGTGCCGGAATTGGCTTCCCGTGCGCACGTGCAGCATATCACGGCTGTCGTGCGCGAAGCTCTGCATGAAGCAGGAATTGGGATGGAGCGCGTAGATGCTGTGGCTGTTACACAGTCGCCGGGGCTTGCCGGTTCATTGGTCGTCGGGACAAATTTTGCTAAAGGATTAGCACTGCGCTATAGTGTGCCGATTGTCGCGGTGAATCATATTGAAGGGCATATTTACTCGGCATTTATCGAACATAAAGAAATTGCTTTTCCGTTTTTGGCATTGATCGTCAGCGGTGGACATACGTCACTGTTTTTGGTAGAATCATTTGAACGCTACGCAGTAATCGGCTCAACAAGGGATGATGCGGCTGGGGAGGCATTTGACAAAATTGCTAAACTGCTTGGATTAGGTTATCCGGGGGGGATTCATATTGATCGTTTAGCAAAAGAGGGTAATGCTGAAGCGATAGCGTTTCCGCGTAGTATGATGCGCGAAGAGAATTTTGACTTTAGCTTTAGTGGCTTGAAAACTGCCGTTAGGACGTATTGTCAAAAAACACTGGCTGCACCGCCGAATGATGAGCAATTGCGCGATATTTGCGCTTCTGCTCAAGAAGCAATCGTAGATGTCTTGGTGTATAAAACTCTTCGTGCAGCCCACCAATATGGCGCTCAGGATATTGTTGTGGCGGGCGGCGTTGCCGCAAATTCCCGCTTACGCACCAAACTACATCGTGCCGTCGAAGAACCGAAAAAGCGAATCTTTATACCCGCAATGAGTTACTGTACGGACAATGCTGCCATGATAGGTTGTATCGGGCGTGAAAAACTTTTGCGAGGTGTAAGCAGTCCATTAACTTTTACCATTGGTGTCGGTTCGTTACGGGCGAAATATCGTTAAAATACAGTGCTTTGGGGTAAATATCCAGTCTTGAAATCGGTCTTTTGTTGAACACTGACGGTGCGCACTGGGCGTATAAGAAATGATTATCATAATTCCAATGCCGACAATTTTTTTGTTGCGCATATCAGCATTGATAAGCGCAATCAACGTTCAAAAAAGACTTGAATGTGAAGAAATCTGATAACGACGAAGCCTCTACAAAATCATCTTTTCAATCGGTACAACCAAAATTCCCTCCGCACCTGCTTCTTTCAGCTTTCCGATAATTTCCCAAAAGGTATCTTCGGGAACGACGGAATGAACGGCATTCCAGCCACTTTCCGCGAGCGGTGTAACAGTAGGACTTTTGATACCTGGAAGAAGTTGCGTAATCGCCGAAAGCGCTTCGGTTCTTGCGTTGAGAATAATGTACTTATTCTTTTTTGCTCTGCCGACAGACTGAATGCGGAAGCGCAAATCATCCACAATTTTTTGTTTTTCCGCTGAAAGAGGGCGTGAAATCAAGACTGCTTCGGAGCGGAAGATGGTTTCGACTTCTTGAAGCCCGTTACTGAGCAGCGTAGAGCCGGAAGAAACAATATCGCAAATTGCTTCGGCAAGCCCGATGCTGGGCGCAATTTCGACCGAACCACTGATTTCGTGAATTTCTGCCTGTACGCCGTGCGATGCGAGGAATTCCTGCAAGATATTTGGAAACGACGTGGCAATGCGCTTTCCGTGTAAATCTTGTATGGAAGAATACGCTGCGCCTTTCGGTACAGCCAGCGACAAACGGCAGCGCGAAAAGCCTAGGCGTTCGATAATTTCTACCGGACGCTGCAAACCGGCGCGTTCTTCGGCAATGACGTTTTCGCCGATGATGCCAACGTCTGCAACGCCATCAGCGACATATTCGGGAATATCGTCATCGCGGAGAAAAAGAAATTCGACGGGGAAATTATAGGCGGCAGCTTTGAGTTTCCCGCCTGATTTGGCAAAGTCAATGCCGCATTCCTGCATGAGTTCGAGGGATTCTTCGGTTAAGCGTCCTGATTTTTGGATTCCTATTCTGAGCATTCTGTTGTAAATGGTGATGTGTTGGCTGAGTTATGGTTTGTATGGTGAATTTAGTACAAAATTCTCACGCGAATCGTATTGCTGACTTTCTCTAAATCTTGGAGGAGGGACTCGTTGTATTCCTTGTCCACATCCGCGATAACGTAGCCGATTTGCGGGTCTGTGCCGAGATATTGCGACAGGACGTTCACAGAATTTTGCGCGAAAATGGTGTTGAGCTGGGATAATACACCCGGTACGTTTTTGTGAATGTGCAAAAGTCTGTGTGTGTTTTTGACCGATGGGAGTTGAATACGCGGGAAATTCACCGATGCAAATGTGCTTCCGGCGTTCATGTATTCCACTAATTTCCCCGAAACAAATTCGCCGATATTGTACTGTGCTTCTTCGGTACTACCGCCGATATGCGGCGTGAGCAGGACATTCGGCATTCCCAAAAATGGCGAAGAGAATGTTTTTTCGTTGCCTGCCGGTTCGACAGGAAAAACATCCATAGCAGCGCCGGCAATTTTACCCGAAAGCAAGTGTTTATGCAGCGCGTCAAGGTTTACGACGTGTCCCCGGCTGAGGTTGATAAAATGCGCACCGTCTTTCATTATCTGAAACTGTGCGTCGTCTATGATGTTGGTATTGTCGGGATTGCCGTCCACATGAATCGTTACCACATCCGCAACCCGCAGCACATCTTCCATCGAAGACATTTTCACAGCATTGCCGATGCTAAGTTTATCCACGCTGTCGTAATAGTACACCCGCATTCCCAGCCCTTCGGCAAGCACCGACACTTGCGAGCCGATATTCCCAAAACCGATAATGCCAAGGCTTTTGCCGCGCACTTCCCGCGCACCGACGGCAGATTTCACCCACTCGCCCGCATGAAGACTGGAGATTTTGCCATACAAGCCACGCATCAGAAAAATAATTTCGCCGATAACCATTTCCGCCACCGAGCGCGTATTGCTGTACGGCGCGTTGAAGGCAGGAATACCGCGCAGTGCTGCGGCATCGAGGTCAATTTGATTTGTGCCGATGCAGTATGCACCGATTGCTTGCAAATGTTTGGCATGGTCTAAAACCCGCTCCGTTACCTGCGTCCGAGAGCGTATGCCTAAAAGCGACACACCATCAAGCGCTTTGATTAAATCGTCTTCGTCTAAGCCTTGTTTGCGGGTCTCGATTTCGACTTGTTCGCCAAAATTGGCATTTTTGAGGATTTTTACCCCTGATTCGTGGATGTTTTCGAGTAAAAGAATTTTCATAAATGAGTGTTTTTGTGAGCGACTAAAGCGGTTTGGTTTGCGATTCTCTTTCGTCGATTCTTTTTCGTCATCATCTCGCTATAATCTTCTCGCATAATAGTTGATGAGAGTATAAGGAGAGTCTGACCTTTGCTTGGCTACGAGTCAGACTCTCACGAATTTTTTTTATCCTTTATCCCTTTTCCCTTCTTAGTGTTTCCCATTCTTCGGAGCAAGTTCCATGCGGTGTTCATAGACTTTCTCGAAGGCGCTCACGAAATCGTCAAGGTCGGCGCGGCTCAGTTGAGGGCGCATATATTCATGGTTGAAGAGTCTGTTATAGTGCATATCTTCAGTAACGGGGCAAAGACCTTTACCGTAATTCGGCTTGCCGTCGTAGCGCGGGCAGTTGAAGGAACATTTTGTGCCTTGCATAGTCTGGTACATCGGCTGCAAATAGAGCGGTTCTGTATAACCGTAGCCCAGCAAACTTCCCGTCGTTTCGCGTAGGTGCGCTGAGGGCAATTCTGCTTGGACGGCTTGAATAAACGGGTTGCGGTGAACACCGACGATATCGGCATCGAACTGAAATGCCTGCTGGTAGTACACATGGCGGCTATCGCGCTCCACAGGCGGTGTGATACCGGGAAGTTGAGCAAGTTTTCCGGCAATGTAGTGGCAATTTTCAATGCGTTCCGCAACAAGGCTTTCCAAGCGGTCAAGTTGCGTAATGCCGATAGCGCATTGCATCTCGGTCAGACGATAATTAAAGCCAATCATGTTGGTAAAATCGGTAACGCCCTTGTCTTTAAGCGAGGTTTCGGCGTGGTTGCGGATAAGTTGCAGCTTTTCGGCAAACGTGTCGCTGTTGGTCGTAATCATGCCGCCTTCTCCGGTGTGGATATGTTTGTGGTAGTTCAAACTAAACACGCCCATATCGCCAATTGTCCCGACTAAGCGCCCTTTGTAAGTCGTTAGCGGGGACTGAGCGCAATCTTCAATCACTACCAAATTATGCTTGCGAGCAAGTTCCATAATCGGGTCCATATCCGCCGCATGACCGAAAATATGCACAACCATAATCGCTTTGGTGCGCGGCGTAATGCGCTCTTCGATGCTTTTCGGGTCGAGTGTATAGGTCTGGGGGTCAATATCGGCAAAAATCGGTACCGCGCCATACACCAGCGCACAAATTGCCGAAGCGCTCATCGTATAAGGCGAAACGATAATTTCATCACCGGGTCCCAAACCAGCCGCACCAACGGCAGCAAATAAGCCGCTTGTGTTGGAATTAACGCTCACGGTATGTTTTGCGTTGAACATTTTCGACCATTTTTCTTCAAACTCACGGACTTTCGGACCGCCAAAAAAATCATCCATCCAGCAGCCCAAAAACTGCGAAAGATTGCCGGAATCCAACACTTCCATCGCCGCTTTTTTCTCAGCTTCAGTGATGGTGTTGTAGGCAGGAAAAAGTTTCGTGCGGATGGGCGTACCGCCATGAATGGCGAGTTTGCTTTTGATTGCGATTGTCGCAGACATTGGTATATCCTTTGAAAAGTGAAATGGGAATCTGTCAAAATAAAAGTTAGAGAGCCGAGCGCAGGTCTTCAATCGAAAGCCCTGTTTGGCGCATAATATCTCTCAAGGTGCCGATTGCAAGTTCTTTATGATTAGGGATAGTTGCGCGGCGATACGGTGCGACTTTCTGGCGTAGAATAATATGACTACCACTTTGCCTATCGAATTCGTAGCCATGATTTTTCAAAACCCTCATTAAATCACGTGCGGAAAGCACAGGGAGCTTCTCACTCATACCTCAACCATTTCCTCCATAATCGGTGGAGGAACAGGGTCGCCGTGGAATCGTAAACTTTCCAAGTATAGGGAAATTGCATCTTTAATATTTTCCAATGCTTCTTCCTTTGTTATGCCTTGCGTAACGCATCCGGGAAGGCTTGGAACAGTAGCGATAAAGACATTATCTTCATCTTGCTCAAGAATAACGCGATATTTCATGGTTGCTACTCAGAAAGTTATTGTGAAAGCGAAGAAAGTGCTTGCATACGTTTGCAAAGACGCAAGGTTTCAAGCGCTGTTTGACCTGTGCTTGCAAGCGGCTTCTTGCCTGCGAGGTGCGCATACATTGCGGCAATCGCCGATTCCATTGCCGACGAAGCATTAATCCGCTTGGTTTCTCGTTCCGAAAACTCGTGGAAACCAGGATACGTTTCATTTTCACGAAGTTTTGCTACCGTCAAGTATGAACCGTTGAGTTCTTCCAGCTTTATGCCGGTATTTTCAAAAATGATTTCCAGTTCAATCGGTGACATCAGGCGCGAATCATAGCCTTCTATCATTACGGGAAAGTTTCCACCCTCTGCAACGCCTGTTTGCATAAGGGCTGCAAGCGAAAGCGTCAAATCATCGGGCGTGTAATCTTCCATCTTACTCAAAATTGTTCCGCCAAGAAGTAGGGGTTTTGTCAGCATTTGCAGCAAATCCACAAAGTGCGAGGCATTATGTAGAAAGCCTTTGTAATACTTCATCCGCGCCGAAACAACACTGCCAAACTCGCCGGAGAGCGCTTTTGTGCTGAGTTCTTGGAAGTCCTGAAGCCAGCGCCGCGAATAATTGACGGCAAGTGGAATACCTGCATAACGGTACAAATCAACCAGCGTAAAAGCCTCGTCCAGATTGGCGCTGAGGGGTTTTTCACAAAAGACTAATTTCGGTTCAAGTTCCAGCGCACCGCGTAAATACTCGGCATGCGTATGGTCGGGAGTGCAGATGCTGACGACATCGAACAGAGTATCTTTCACATCGTCTAAACACCGCCCGACGTGCGGAATGTTCCAAATTTCGGCGGCTTCTTCAGCGCGTTCTATTTGTTCATCAATAATTGCTTCCACGCGAAAGCCGCCATGCCGCAGAAAACCTTTGACGTGCGTAAAGATGTCATCGCCTTCAGGCGAATCGAAGCGGTGGGCGATATTGCCTGCACCGCAGATGAGAACGGAGAATTGTTGGCTCATATTTTCCCTCCGTAGCGGTTGATACGCCTATCAATTTTGCGATAAAATTGGTCAAATGTCAAACACGCTATTTTGTGCGAATCTATCAGAACATGATTTTGCCGCCATCGCAAGCGACGCCTATTTTGGTCGTCCAGAAAAGCATCACGACCAATAACAAGAATACCTTCAATTTCAATTGTTTGTGAGCCGAAAGTATCCTTCAACAAAGGATTATGCTCCATATAATTCAAATGCTCGAACCAGTCTATCAGTTGGCTAAAACCACCTTCAAAACGTTTTGACCAAGTATCATAGCTGCGTTTGCTCTTTGTGAAAATGCTGGTTTTTAAGGCATCTTCAAATTCAATAAAACAAAAACGATGCTCTACTGAATCACCAATAACAGCATCTGCACGAAAATTACCAAGTTCAAACTCAAATTTCAGGCAATCACAAGCATTAAGAGAGTTAGGCGCAAATCCAAATAAGTGTTTCCATACATCCAACTTTGCTAGTACAGTCTGCTCTTTGAAGGTCGGATGATTCGTCAAAAATTCTCCGAATGCTTGTAATTGCTTCCTAGCCTCTGATATATCGGGTACAAAATTGTTCAGCCTCATCGTGTGCGTACTCCGTGTGAGTGGGCGTGTTCTTTGGAGTGTGGAGGAACTTCTCTCGAAGAGATGGTTGTTGTTCCACCTACTTTTATGAGATTTTTCCCTTTCGCTTTATGATGATGTATTACCTGCCAGCTCTTGTTTATCAATGCTCTGCGTGATGTCTTTCCATAACGGTTAGGTTTGGTTTTAAGAGAAACATGGGGAATTTTTGTGAGATCACGCTCCGACAAGGCTTCAAAGTTTTTTGCGCGAATAAAATCTTCAATAATGAGATTATCATTATCATCGGTAATAAAAAAAATATAGTAGTCATTTATCCTTGCAACCCGCTCTTGAATGTCATCTAAGACATACTGTCTGTGCATCCTCGCTTTGGCTCCAGAGAGGTATTCAATGCTTGCTTCTAGTCGTTTACGCTCTTGCGGTGGAACGGCATTAATCACCCACTGTGCTTGGTCGGAAAGTTGAACATTCAACATAATTTGACCTCAAGAAAAAATAGTAAAAAATTTACAAGACCTACACATCCTCACGCTCAATTGGCATCGTCATACACCGCGCTCCGCCTAAGCCGCGCACAAGTTCCGAGCCGTCAAAATCCAGCACTTCCACACCTGCATCGCGCAAAGCCGCATTGGTGCGTTGGTTGCGGTCATAGCCCACAACAACGCCCGGTGCTATCGTGAAGACATTCGCGCCGTCGGTGCGCTGTTCGCGGTCAGCATAGTATTTATCGCCTCCGGCTACTTCGATAATTGTCAGTGAGCCAAATTCATCGCGCAGTACGTCCATAAACGTCCGTCCTTCGGTGTGGAGTTTATAGCCTTTGTCATTGTCGGCGACCTCGTACAGTCGTGTTTGCGGGGATTCCATAAAACTCCGTTTATGAGCGCAAATCCTTTGCGGGGCTACAATCGTGAAAACCGTATCAAGGTGCATATATTCTCGCTTGGGAGGCACGAGGACTTCATACACACGCTTCACAGAACCACGCCTAAAAAGATTCGATGCCATTCGCGCAATGGCTTCCGTGCTGGTGCGTTCGCTGCAACCGACGGCGATAGACTCTTTATTCAGAACAATAATATCACCGCCCTCGACCGAACTGTATCGCTCATCGTTCTCTGTTCCATAAGCGAAATCATCCTTTTTCAAAAAGCGCGGATGAAAACGAAAAATATTCTCAATCAGCAAGGATTCACGCACTCTGGCGGGGTAAAACATATTCGACGAGATGATGCTATTGCCCACAACTGCCGCCGGATCACGCATAAAATATGCATTCGGCACCGGCGAAATCATCATCCAATCATCCGGCAAATACTGACTGACCTTGAAACCCCTCGCCCGTGCTTCATTTGCACGAAGTCCCGCGAGCAGCATCGTCGCAAGCTCCGGCGTAGGAATCTGCATGAGGTCGTTCATAATGCTTTCGCAGCGCTCCAAGGCAACGACAGCTTCGAGCGTGTCATACCGAGCGGCTTCGTCGCGGAGCATTTCCTCCAATAATACCTCCATATACAGTATTTCCGCGCCCTTGGAGCGAATAAGTTCTGCAAAAAGGTCATGCTCTTTCTGAATTTTTTTCAGATAGGGAATATCCTCAAAGAGATATGTGCGGTAGTTATCCGGCAAAAGGCGGTCTATTTCCGCGCTGGGGCGGTGCATGATAACGGTTTTGAGCAATCCGTATTCAGACGTAACGTTGAGGCGTTGTGTTGTGGGCATTGGATGGAAAAATAGTGTTTCCGGATTCGGGTTCTGTGTTGTGTTAGAGACTGTGTGAAAACTCAAGATTCTGTCCTTTTTCCCTTATCCGCCATCCTTACGATGGCACTTCTTCCCAAGGGGAGGGAGAAGGAGAAAGAAAAACGGCTCTGTATCGTACTTCCTCTCCCTTTGGGAGAGGATTGAGGTGAGGGGAAAGGGTTTTCAAACAACTCTTAGAAATGCCGTGCAAAATTCTGTACAAAAATACCGCTAAACTTTTTCAGGAACAAAAATCTCTGCCAGCATACACCGCGCAGAGCCGCCACCATACCGTTCAATCACATCAAGCGGCGCGTGAACGAGCAACGAATCCCGTTCCAGTGTTGCTTTTTGTTCCGGCAAAAGGGCGTTGTATGCCCTCGTGGACATCGCCCATATTTTTTGACCGCTTTTGGAGCGCAGATGCAGCATATTTCCTGCAAATTCGTCCATTTGCGCTTCCGTAATTTCGATAACCGTTCCTTGATGCTTCCTGAGAGAATCCAGTACCAATGCACGTTCTTGTTTGTCCGCAATGACTTCGCTACAAATCACCGCCGCGCCATCGCCCAGAGCCATTATGACGTTGGTGTGATAAATCTGCCCACCGTCTTTTCGCCGCGACGAGAATTCGAGCGCTCTGTAGCCCATGCGCTGCACAAAGTCTCGGAGCGCTTCGGAGTGCATCCGCGAAGAACGATTAGCGTAAGCTATCTTGTTCACACGGTCAAGCACAAGGCTTCCTGTGCCTTCCAAAAACAAGCCTTTGTCCTCGAAGTCCGATAAATCCTCGGTTTTCTGAAATCCAAACTCATTTGCCATTTTGACAACGATGTCCGCACGGCGCTCCAAACGGCGGTTCTCCGGCTCCATCGGGTACAGCACGATGCGCCCGTCATCGTGGAAGGAAATCCAATTATTCGGGAAAATGGAATCCGGCGTGTGTGGCTGGGCAGTGTCCTCGACGATGTGAACGGTAATGCCGGCAGCACGCAACGTCTCTGCAAAGTGCATAAATTCTGCGTGTGCAGCCTTTTGAATGTTCTCCCGTTCCGCATTGGAAAGACTGCTGTCGCTTTCCATAAACGAGTTTGTTTCCGCAGCGTCAGGATTAAAGCCAAAGCGCACGGGCGCTATCATCAGAACAGTGTTGGTAATGTACATACTCATAGTCTTGTAAAACAGGGATTGATTAGGATGAATCAGCAAAATGCCTATGATTAGGAAAACCTCCAACAAGAATTTTTTGAGCGTGGTCGTGAACGTGTAGGTAATGTGTTCTTTTTGGGTGTATATTGAGGCTGGAAAAAATATGCAAAAAATAGCACGAATAGACCTACACTTGTGCAGTGCTTGTCTCGTCTGTCTTTGAGAGCAATACCCCGAAAACCGATACCCCGAAAACTGATACTCAGAGAACTGATATTCAGAGAACCATATCAACGAAAATAACAATTCCGAACAATGATATTGGAGCAGCCTTGTATGCCATGTTTGCCAAAGATACCCCAAATGTACCGCGTTGGAATCTGCCGACGGGTTTCCCGCAACGAACCCGATGATTGCAACGACGAGCCTTACTTTGAAGATTTTACCGCTACCCGTAGAATCTACGAAGATTCTGATGCCCTCGTTCCCCTTGCCTCGCAAAGGAACCCGCGCGAACCAAATTGGACTCCCGCGAACACTACCTCCCAGCTCAATCTCGAAGTCCGTGGCGCGAACCACTTCTCGCAGGCGAATCATCCTAGCGTGAGAAGGCAGTTGGACGCGGTGTTTGATGGCACACCATTTACGAATAGCTTACAATTACAACAAGCATTTCGTGTGGGAAGGTAATAATTATGCGTTACTTTTTTTCGATATTCTGCTTTTGCTTGTTGTCGCAAGTACTCAGCTGCCAAGAACAGCCTACACAACAAAACCCAGAAGATGGACTTCTTTGGAAAGCACCTATTTCCTCACAATTAACCGAAGGTGAGTTTCCGAAATTTCTCTATAACAACGCTATTATCGCTCATGCTACTAGACGAGGCGATAATGTGCTTGTAGCACTCAATAAAAACTCCGGCAAAGAATTATGGACATGGAGTGATAAACTTGATGGGCATGGGATTAGAACCAAAGAGGTACATCAATATAATAACATTCTTGTTTGGCGTTATGCGGGGCGTATCTATGGTATCAACCTTAACAACGGACAAACGCTATGGAAAGAACGTGTTATACCACAACGTGGGGCATGGTTTGGTAGTGATTGGGTTTCTGGTCTAGGCGAGGCAATTATGTTTAATACTGGCGACAAAGAGTATTTTTCAGGTTATACAAGCAAAGGAAATTTTCACCAATACCCCACATTCCCAGTACGCGCACGAGAAGAGACTTATGCCAGCACAACATTATTGCTCAATGCACCACCATACCGCATTGATACCGTTGCCTTAAACGATACCCTTGCTCTTTTGCCTTTTGCGACATTCAAAGAAATCGGTTTTGTACTTTTTAATTTCACCCGTAATAAGGAAATCTATACCACAACTATTCCCGGGGATACTTCGGGAATCTTCTCCATGCCACCAATTCTCCATCAAGACAAAATCTTCTTTGCCGCAGGAACACTTATTCATGCTTACGATTTTAAAACTGGCAAACTCCTTTGGAAAGAGCGTTTCCCCAGCTTCATGTCCGGTTCCGGCATCATCTACCACGACGGCATGATTATCGGCAACTGCGAAGATACTTTCATGTACGCACTCGACGCAAAAACTGGTAAACAACTTTGGGCGACCAAAACCTCCGGTACTTCCAGCCGCCTCTTTGAAATGAATGGCGTGATTTATTTCACCGGAGGAGGAGACGGCTTGCTTCATGCCGTGGATGCGAAAACAGGTAAACACATCTGGAAGAAAGAATCCCCTGACCTTCAACGCAATAGCGGAGCTTCTTTCTTTGATTCGGTGACGGGTGCAGACGGCAAAATCTATGTTTCTTCGTATCTTTCTCTCTTCTGTTACAAAGCCGCTCGATAGCCTTCGGGCGGCTTTTTTTCTTTTGTGGTTATGAATACAGCCCATGCGACCTACACCGCTTTCAAAAGAATCTACGAAGATTCCGATGCCCTCGTTCCCCTTGCCTCGCAAAGGAACCCGC
>ERZ1066127.126-NODE-126-length-49522-cov-12.125619_pt1 | contig 49522 bp, 35 predicted proteins | sample MGYA00382774_ERZ1066127 | MGnify/ENA primary metagenome ERZ1066127 (study PRJEB33369, sample SAMEA5778357) | biofilm metagenome | biome: Industrial cooling water; feature: Water cooling tower basin; material: Biofilm | place: United Arab Emirates | collected...
CAGCGTCAGATGTGTATAAGAGACAGGGCCAGGTGGGTGTGTCGCATTTGCCGGCGGGAACCTACGTGAGGCAGGTCATGGACCGCTTGCTCATCGATCTTTCCTGGAACTCCAGCCGTCTGGAGGGAAACACCTATTCGTTGTTAGAAACCGAACGGCTTCTCGCCATCGGCGAGGGCGCGGCGGGCAAACGGTTTGAGGAAACACAGATGATTCTCAACCACAAGGCCGCGATCGAAATGCTCGCCGATCAAGCGGACGAGATCGCCTTCAACCGCTACACCATTTGCAATCTCCACGCCATTCTCGCGGACAACCTGCTGTTTGATCGCAATGCCTGCGGTCGCATCCGCTCGCGTGGCGTGGGCATCACCGGCACGGTCTATCACCCCTTGCAAGTGCCGCAACAAATCGAGGAGCATTTCATGGGAATCCTCACCAAGGCGGAAATGATCGACGATCCCTTCGAGCAGTCGTTTTTTGTGATGGTGCATTTGCCGTATCTGCAACCGTTCGAGGACGTGAACAAACGCGTGTCGCGACTGGCGGCGAACATTCCGCTCATTCGGAAAAATCTCTGCCCGCTCTCATTCGTGGACGTGCCGCAGCGCGATTACGTGAACGGTTTGATCGGCATTTATGAACTGAATCGCATCGAGTGCATGCGTGATGTGTTTCTGTGGGCCTACCGTCGCTCGGCGGCGCGCTACGGAGCCGTGCTGCAAGCGCTGGGCGAGCCGGATCCCTTTCGCCTGCGGTATCGCACGCAAATCAGCGAGCTCACCCGTGCCGTGGTGCTGGCACCGATGGACAAAGCGCAAGCGGCGCAGTGGATCGCACGGCAAGCCCATACGATGGTCAGCGAAGCGGAACGTCCGCGCCTGATTCTGGAGGTGGAGGAGGAGCTCAGCAGCCTGCACGAAGGCAGCATCGCCCGCCACCGCCTGCGGCCCGGCGAATTCCAACAATGGCATCAGCAGTGGCGCTGAGAGGGGGCGTTTATTCAAATAGATCACGTCTCAGGTCGCGCAACGGCAGCACCGTGCCGGTGAGGCGTTTTTGGCGGAGCAGGGCGAGATCGAGATCAGCGATGAGCAGGTGGGCTTGTCCGAGCGGAGCGTGCGCCAGAATGCCTGCAGGCGGAAAACCGATGTCACAAGGTGTAGCGATCACCGACTCCGCCACATGGTGCGCGAAGCCCTCGCGGTGGCGGATCGATCCGACGCCGCCGGCTGTTACTACAAACATCGTATTTTCCACGGCACGGCCGAGGGCGCAGCGAGTCACGCGGTGATGGCCGTTGGCGTCATCGGTGCAATACGGCACACACAGCACCTCGGCACCGGCATCGGCGAGGGCGCGAATTTGTTCGGGAAACTCCACGTCGTAACAAATGGCGACGCCGATCTTGCACACGCCGATGTCGATCACGGGCCAGGCCGATCCGCCGATCATGCTCCACTCCCCCACTTCCCAGGGAGTGATGTGGAGTTTATCCTGCACCACCACCTCGCCTTCAGGGCCGACCACCAGACAACGATTCAGCAGACCTTCCGCGGTCGCAAAAGGAAACGACCCACCCACGATCCAAAGATGATTTTCCCGCGCCAGAGACGACAACCGTTCCCGCCATTCCGTTTCCGCAGGCCAGGCACCGGGCAAGCCCGCGCCGACGTATTCCGGCAACACGAGCAATTCCGCCGCGTAGTCCAGCCTGGCGATTTTCCCTTGCCAGGACAGCTCCCGCCAGAACTCCTCCGCTGTGGAAAAATCCCGATGCAGCCACTGCACACTGGCGACGCGTAACGTATCGTTCATGCACGACATCATAGCCGATACCGACCGTCTGCAAAGCCCAACTTCGCCGGCATCATGGCTGGCGCACGGGCATGACGAGAGTGGCATAGTGCGACCCACTTTCCTTGAACGCCGTCAATGCCTGCTGCTCCGTCAAGGTTCTCGTCTGTGATCCATCCAAAAACGTCAGCGTCGTTTCTTTATCGCCTGTGCCCACCTGATAGGAGATCAACAGATGGGGGCGACCATCCAAAAACAACACAGGCATGCGATCATGCAGGGACATGTGCCACAAACTCAAGGTGAACATCGCCAGATGAAGCACGCCCTTGAGTTGCCGGAGAGTCAATGTCTCGTTGATCGCGTTCTCAAACGCCTGTCCTTCTTGATCCGAGGGCAGCGCTGCGAAATCGAGTCGCGGATGACCGGCCATACGCGCGGCCAGTACTGAGCCCGGAACAAATCCCTCACGCGGTACATAGGCCAAGGACCACTGGGCACGCTCTTTGTCATTCATGGAAACGCTCAATGCCGAGGGCATGTCACTGAGTTTTTTCCAAGGAGCGGTCCGTCGCTGGGGAAGGCTGATTTCCAGAAAATTCGTGATGTAACGCTTCTTCGGCAATTTTCGCGTGGCGGACGTTGGCACAAGCATCCAAGAGGCCAGTTGATCGCGCTTCAGTCGCTTCACGGTGCCGGGAAATGGATCGTGCAGCACATAGACGTCACCCTCTTTCGCCATCAACAGGGCGTTATGCGGACCGCCAAACACTCCGATGACTCGCAGGGAATAGACCTTTCCTTGGGAAAGACCGACGTCGAGCATGGTTTCGATCCGCTGGGAGAGCAAAGTCGTGAGCGTCTTCTGCGGCAGATCGTCGTGCTTGAATTCGTGAGCGGTATAGGGAATGGCAAAAAGTTCGTAAAATTTCTCCTTGGAAAAAGATCGTAGGAAACGGTCATCACCGCGATGAAGCTGATAGATGGGCGCGATGAAGCCCGTGGATGAGGAAATGTCCACGCCGGTGGCCAAGGTCAGAGCCGGCACGTTGGCAAAAAAGCCGCAGGATGGTCCGCTTTGTGGCGCGACGGGATACAACTCGTCGGCACCACAGCGTGCGAGCATCACTCCCACGATCACCCCACGGCTCAGGAATTTCATCGCACTTGTCTAGCAGAACCTTACCGAGGAACAAGCGGAAAAAGCCCGGCAGATTCAAGGTCGGGCCACAAAAAAACGCCCGCAGCGAACTGCGGGCGTTGCATGAGCGATGGAAGGATCAACCTTGGGCCCATTCGCTGTCGAGCGTGCTGGGCACCGGTTTGTCTTTCTTGCGCAAAGCGTTGCGCATTTTCGTCAACGCGCTGTTCTGAAGCTGGCGGATGCGCTCGCGGGTGACGCCGAACTCGCGACCGACTTCTTCCAAGGTCAGCGGACGTTTGCCAGTGAGGCCGAAGCGCTCGTCGATGATCGCACGCTCGCGGCTGTCCAGCACGGTGAGCAGACCATCGAGGTTGTCGTGGAGGTTTTTGTCGGAGAGCAAATCAAGCGGGTTGGACGCTTTTTCGTCGCCGATGATTTCGCCGAAGTTTGTGGTCTCACCCTCGTTGATGGGGGCATCCAGCGAAGTGGGGCGTTGCGATGCCTGTTTGAGCATGGCTAACTTGCGGCGGGGAATGCCGGTTTCTTCGGAAAGCTCCTCGTCCGTGGGTTCGCGACCGTAGGCCTCGGTCAGCATCGCGGTGATGCGACGGAGTTTGGCGATTTTATCCACCATGTGAACGGGCAGGCGGATGGTTTTGCTCTGATTGGCGAGCGCACGTTTGATCGATTGCTTGATCCACCATGCTGCGTAGGTGCTGAGCTTGCCGCCCTTGACGGGGTCAAACCGGTCCACCGCCTTCATCAGGCCGATGTTGCCCTCGGAAATCAGGTCGGACACCGGCATGCCATAGCCGGCATAGTCTTGAGCGATTTTCACGACCAACCGCAGGTTGGCTTGGATCATCGTGGTGCGCGCGGCTTGATCGCCCTTTTTGATTTTCTTCGCTAACGTGATCTCGTCCTCAAGGGTGAGAAGCGGAGTTTTCGCAATCTCCTTCATGTAAGCCTTCATGCTGCTGTCGAATTCTGATGCCATGGTATTCTCCTTGTTTGGTTGTTGTAATTACGACGTCGTGACAGACCACTGTATTCGATAAATCGGAAAAAGCAATGAGATGTCAAAAAATCGCGGGTTGCGGATGATGGGGTAGCACAATGCATGCCCATACTATTGAGCGACACAACCCTTGATACTTGCTTGTTTTTTGAAGAAAAAATGCAAAAAAGTTGCCATAATGACTGCATCACCTTGTCCACAGTGCGCCATTATGTCACCAGGATGAAACTTTCTCATGTGAAAAATTTCAAAAGACCTGGCAAAAGAAGTTGTCAATTTCTCTGATTTTGAGCATGTTTCGACTGTTCAGATGATTACTCGAATCTATTCAGCCGCATTGCGTGGGGTGGATGCCCTGGAAGTGGAAGTGGAGGTGAATGCCTGGGGCTCGGAAAAACCGCAGATTTTTGTCGTGGGCCTGCCGGATGCAGCGGTGCGGGAGTCGATCCAGCGCGTTACCTCGGCGATCATCGCCTCGGCACTGCCCATGGCCGATGGCAGTAAGACGGTGAACCTCGCCCCCGCCGATGTAAAAAAGGAAGGCCCGTCTTTTGACCTGCCGATCGCCCTCGCCATGGCATCAGCCTGCGGAGAGCTGGCCTTGCCGGCGGATGATTGTTACGTCGCGGGGGAATTGGCGCTCGATGGCACGGTGCGACCGATCAAAGGCGCGCTGCCCATCGCGCTAGAGGCACGGGCGAGAGGGAAAAAACGCCTGATCGTGCCCGCCGCGAACGCAGCCGAGGCCGCGATCGTCGAGGGAATCGAGGTCTATGGCGTGGACTCGCTGCACCAGACCTGGAATTTTCTTGCCGGGCTGGAACCGCTCGTTCCCTGCGTGATCGATCGCAAGGCCTTCTTCGAATCCCACCGGCACTACGATGTCGATTTCGAGGAAGTCAAAGGCCAGTATCAAGTCAAGCGCGCACTCGAAATCGCCGCCACGGGTGGACACAACATTCTGATGGTTGGGCCGCCGGGAACGGGCAAGTCCATGCTGGCCAAACGCCTGCCCAGCATCCTGCCGGACATGAGCGAGGAGGAGGCCATCGAAACGACAAAAATCCACTCCATCGCCGGCTACCTCGATCCCAAGCGTTCCTTCATCACCACCCGCCCTTACCGCGCGCCGCACCACACGATTTCGGATGCCGGATTGCTCGGCGGCGGCACCAACCCCGGTCCGGGTGAAGTCTCGCTCTCGCATCACGGGCTGTTGTTTCTCGACGAGCTGCCGGAGTTCCGCCGCCAGACTCTGGAGGTCATGCGCCAGCCGCTGGAAGATGGCCACGTCACCATTTCCCGTGCGGCGGGCTCGCTGACCTTTCCCTCGCGCTTCATGCTCGTCGCCGCGATGAACCCCTGTCCGTGTGGGTTTCGTTTTAGCAGTTTGGTGGCATGAACTCTACAGGCATTGTAAATGAAGGGTTTGAGTTTGATGTTTGAAATTAAGAGACTGGAGAAATGATGCCACTTTACGAACGCTTCGCGTTAGAACGCTTTGCCATCTGTCTGGCGATTTGGATCATCGCACTTTGTCTTCTTACAGGGTGTCGTGAACGAGCGATCAACTCCTCTGCAACCCCATCCGCTCCAATTCCCGCTAGCGTGAAGGGCTTTCGAGTGGTTTCTTGGAATATCCAGTGGTTTCCTGGAAAATCAGCTAGTGCTACACCCGAGCAAGAGTCACAGCACGTAGAGGAAATAAGAAAAGCTCTGACGATTATGCAGCCAGATATTCTTCTGGCGCAAGAAATCCACGCACAGGCACCTCTCTTGGAATCGCTTTCTGGAGTAAAGGGTCATCAGCTGGGGGTGATAAGTCGATTCGCAGGTCGGCAACAAATGGCGACAACCGGGAGAATTCCTATCGTTGCTGGCTGGTTCGAACAATGGGAACGGGATGGCCAAAACGATCCTCCCCGCGGATTTTCTCATGTTTCTTTCCGTCTGCCTGATGGCAGACTCTTGTTGACATACAATTTGCACCTTAAAAGCAATGCAGGCGGAGAACCTTCATCAAATCGATCAAAACGGGAGGATGCGATTCGTCAGCTTCTTGCTCATCTCGATTCAGAACTTCCCAAATACAGGGAGAAAATTGCGCCTGCCATTATTGTAGTTGGCGATTTCAACACCGATCCTGATTCCCAGCAATTTGCTGGTGAGAAAACTATTCCACTCCTCTTGGAAGCCGGATTCTTTTCTGCTCATGCGAATCTACCGAAGACTCAGCGCATAACTTGGCCTTCAAATGGGCGATACCCAGATTCGACTCTGGACTACATTTTTTACAAAGGAGTCGAACTCGTGAGTGTGGAAGTACTCTCAAAATTCGATGCTTCCAGTGATCACAGGCCGGTGGTTGTACAGTTCAAGTAGTTTGAGTATATTCCTTATAGGCCAGAAATATGGAGCTTGCTTCGTTGCAAAAACCATGCATCATTTACAACATGAACGTCGCCACGGCACCAAACCAATCCCAACAAATCCTCCGCCGGATCAAGGCGAAGGGGGGCGGGTGGGCCTTTTCCCCGCACGACTTTTACGATCTCGGCGATCCCCGGTCCATTTCCATGGCGCTCAGCCGCCTCACTCGCAGCGGGAAAATCCGCCGCGTCTCTCACGGTATCTACGACATGCCACACAGCCACCCTCTACTCGGACAGGTCGGAGCATCGATGGATGCCGTCATCGACGCGATCGGAAGAAAACGAAATCTGCGCATCCTTCCCTCCACCGCAGCCGCCGCCAATCAGCTCGGCCTCAGCACCCAAGTCCCTTCACGTTTGATCTACCACACCGACGGCGCACCCACCCGCGTGATGCTGGGAAACCTCCAGATCGATCTCCGACGGAACACCGGGCGAATGCTCGCCCTCGCTGGCCGACCTAGCGGGCTTGTAGCCCAAGCGTTACGTGACCTAGGAAAAGACAAGGTCACCTCTGATCACATCCAGCGCGTGCGCGCCCAGCTTCCAGTTTCCGCCCGCAAGCAACTCCTCCAAGACATCCAACTCGTGCCCGCTTGGATGCGCCCCCATTTCAAAGAAATTTCCCGCGACGATGACTGAAGATCCCTACTTGAAACTCAGTCTCCGCGAACGCGCCGAGCTGCTCGATGATGTTTCCCGCCGAAGGAATCTCGCACCCGCCATTCTGGAAAAGGACTACTGGGTCTGCCTCACCCTTGGTGCTCTCTTTTCCTTACCCGAAATCGGCGAACACTTGGTGTTCAAGGGTGGCACCTCGCTCTCGAAGGTCTACGGGCTCATCGACCGGTTTTCCGAGGACGTTGATGTTTCCTTTCATCGCAACTACCTCGGCTTCGGCGACGACCACGACCCGGAGGTCGCCACCTCCAACAAACAGCAGAAGCAACGCATCGAGGAACTGCAGGCCGCCTGCGTCACCTGCATCAGGGAAAACCTGCTGCCAGCCTTGATCGAGAAAATCACATCCATCCTCGGGAGCGCCGAGGAATGGAAAATTGAAGTCGATCCCCAAGATCCACAAACCCTGCTTTTCCAATACCCACAGGCAGGCGCTTCGGCGCTTTCTTACATCAAGCCCTCCGTGAAAATCGAACTCGGTGCGCGCTCCGACCACTGGCCGAAGGAAAATCACACCATCCAATCCTACGTGGGAGAAGCCCTGGGATTGCCTATTGGCATAGCCGCAGTTCAGGCTCTTGCCGCCGAACGGACGTTTTGGGAAAAGGCCACTTTGCTCCACGCCGAGTGCCACCGTCCCTCCGACAAACCCATGCCCGCCCGCTACGCGCGGCACTACCACGATCTGGCACGCCTCGCGAAATCTACGGTCGCCGAGAAGGCGCTCGCCGATACTAATTTGAGAAAACGAGTCGTCGCCCACAAGAGCGTCTATTTCCGTTCCGCCTCCGCCCACTACGAACTCGCGGTTCCACCCACGCTTCGCCTCATCCCTGACCCAGACCGATTGGCCGAGCTTGAGAAAGATCACGATGCAATGACTCCGATGTTTTTCACCCCGCCGCCGCCCATGTCGGAAGTTCTCGAAACCCTGCGCGATCTCGAAGTGAAAATCCACAATCTATCATCATGAATGATGTCATAAAACATAGTCATTCTTGCGCATGTAATAAATAAATGATGTAAATCCACGCGATAATTTTTAACGAACTGAAAATGCTAAAAACAAACTCCGATTTATTAAAATCTAAACTAAATCCTAGGCCTCAAGAGCGTAATGGCACCTACGGATTCAGTTTCACCGCAGCGTCCCTGCGGCCGGAGTTACTTCACATTATCGCGGAACGTTTTCTTCAAACCGGATCGTGGGAAAAGACCAAGGAGAGAGTCCTTGCCTCAAATGAGCTGCAGTGCAGGACGGCAACGAGTGCTCAACGAATGGAACGAGAACTTCGTCCCCGCCTCCAGACCCTCAGTCATCACCAAATCGAATTGTTAGTTAAATCCGGATCCAACATAAGGATCAGTCTCGCATGGCTGGCTGCCGTAAAGCACTCCTCGTTCCTGTTCGACTTCGCCGTAGATGCCATTCGCTCGAAAGTTGAGCGTCATGACTACGTCCTTCGTGAATCTGACTATCGCTGCTTCATCGACGAGAAAACGCCCTCACATCCAGAGTTGTTGAAGCTGTCCGAATCCACATTTGGAAAAGTTCGCCGTGTCCTGTTCGCCATGTTGCGAGAGGCGGGAATTCTCGCCAAGGGAGAGGAAATCGGTTCTCTTCAGCGACCTACCATTCCTCATGAAGTGGAGCTCTCAGTTCGTGCGGAAAATCCCGCATGGCTCGCCGCCTATCTGGTGCCGGATAGCGAAATTCAAACCAACTCACGCACCCGATGAATCATCAACTTGATCGCTTGTTCTCAATTCTTTCCAACGGGAATTTTCTCTCGATGCAAGGCCTGGCGAATGAGGTGCCCATTTTCATCCAACCTTACAATGTTAAAGAAGAAGATCAGGAATCGTCCATGATCCGCGCCTTGGCCCAACGGCTCCGCACATCAGGAATCAAGGTTGCCGAAGTGGATTTGTTCCGGCTGTTGCTTGAAGAACTCAGGGAAGAGGGGCTTTTGGATGCCTTCACCGATGAGGACGCTGGCTATGACCGGCAGGATCTCCTCCGCGACCTGAAAAACTACGCCGACCCTAAGAGCCGTATTGTACCTCGTTTGGTGCGGATCATGGAAGAAGACGGCGTCCAGCTCACTTTGGTTTCCGGCGTCGGGCACATCTTCCCGTTCCTGCGCGCTCATACTCTCCTGGACTCGATCCAACCGGTTATGATGCACCATCCTCTGGTGATGTTTTTCCCAGGTGAATACATCCAAATGCCTGGACTTGGCTCGCAACTCAGGTTGTTCGGAAGTCTTACCGCCAAGGGATATTACCGCGCTTTCAATCTCGACCATTACCGCCTCGCCCACTCATGAAAATCCACCAGCTATTTCTAAAGGACGTATCCCGCCCAATTGACGGAGTCATCAAGGCCGATGACAACCGCCACCTCGACTTGGAAGTTGAGGAGTTCGTCGTCACACGCGAGGTGGGGAGGGCCCTGGATCAATTCGTCGAACGATACTTGGAAGACACCAGCGCGAACGGTGTCTGGATCTCCGGATTCTTCGGCTCGGGCAAATCCCATTTGCTCAAGATTCTCTCGCTCTTGCTGGATCAGCGGCCCCTCCCCAGCGGTCGCAAGCCCGCAGACGTGATCCTGCCTAACATCGAGGATGAGATCCTTCGCGGCAGCATGGAGCGTGCCGTCCAAATCCCGTCCCACAGCATTCTCTTCAACATCGACCAGAAGGCCGACCACATCGGAGGCGATACCGCCGCGCCGATCCTTGAAGTATTTGTGAAAGTGCTCAACGAGCTGCGAGGCTACCACGGCAAACAAGGCCATATCGCAAAGCTGGAATACGACCTCGACAAGGCCGGCCAACTCGCTCCATTCAAGAAAACCTATCTCGAAGTGAACGGCCGCGAATGGGAGAAAGATCGCGACGCCTTGGCTACCGCACGCAGAAAGGCATTCAACGCCGCCTACGCAAAACACTTCGGCGTTTCGGAAGAGGATGCCGTGAATGTGCTGAACCAGATCCGCGACGAATACCGCGTTTCCATCGAGTCATTTGCCGAGCAGGTCCGCGAATACATTGACCAACAGGGAAAAGACTTCCGCCTCAACTTCTTCGTGGATGAGGTCGGACAGTTCATCGGTCAGGATTCGAAGCTGATGCTCAACCTGCAAACAGTGGCGGAGAGCCTCGCCACCAAGTGTGACGGCCGTTCCTGGGTGTTTGTGACCTCGCAGGGAGACCTACAGAAAGTTCTGGGCGAGCTCAAAAAGGAACAAGGCGACGACTTCACAAAAATCCAAGGACGTTTCAAAACTCGCCCGAATCTGACGAGTGCCGATGTCCGGGAAGTCATTCAACGCCGCCTGCTCGCCAAGACGGAAGCAGAACCAGAAGCCCTTACCAAGATCTTCGACGAGGAAAAGGAGAACCTTCAAACACTGTTTCGTTTCTCCGACGACTCCGTGCAATACAAGGGCTGGCGCGGAAGCGATGAGTTCTGTGATCTCTATCCATTCCATCCCTATCAGTTCGATCTCTTTCAGCGTGCGATCGAACAACTGTCGAAACATGATGCCTTCACCGGAAAACACACTTCGGTCGGCGAGCGCTCGATGCTGGAGGTATTCCAAAGTGTCGCCAAGTCTCTGAAAAATGAGGAGGTCGGCTCTTTGGCCACCTTCGACCGCATGTTCGACGGCATCACCGCCACCCTGCGTGGCGACATGCAGACCTCGATCCTCCAGGCCGCGAACCACCTGGACGATCCACTCGCGCTCAAGATCCTCAAGGCGCTCTTCCTGCTCAAATGGGTGCGCGAGTTTAAGGCCACTCCACGGAACGTCGCGATCCTGCTGATCGACCGTGCGAATATTGACGACATCGCCGCCCACGAGAAGGCGGTCAAGCAGTCTCTGGCTCTTCTCGCCGCGCAGTCCTATCTCCAACAGAATGGCGAAGTCTTCGAGTTCCTCACCGATGCCGAGAAAGACGTGGAAGTCGAAATCAAGGGCACCGAGATTGATGATTCCCAGGTCACCAAGCTCCTCTCCGAGGTCATTTTCCTCGATGTCGTGAAATCGCCGAAGATTCGTTTCGAGGGCAATGGCCAGGATTACGACTACGCCCGCAAACTCGATGATCATCTGGTCGGGAAAGATGCAGAGTTGACCCTGAACATCATCACCCCCGATCACCCGAATCACGGTGACGAGCGCTCGCTGGCTGCTCAAGGCACTGGCAAATCCGAGCTGATCGTCGTGCTTGCGTCCGACTACCATCTCATGGAGGAGGCTCGCCTCTATCTCAAGACCGAGAAATACGCCCTGCAAAACACGGGGGCAAACACCGATCCCAGCCGGAAAGTCATCCTCGATGAACGGCGGAAGCAGAATGGTGTCCGCCGCTCAAGCCTCCAGACGCGTTGCGCAGAGCTATTCACAAAGGCCTCAATTTATCTCAATGGTTCAAAAATCGAAGGCTCCTATTACTCAGACCCCAGAACGTGCTTCCACAAAATGGCGCAGGAACTTGTCACCTTCGCCTTCCCGAATCTTCGGATGCTGAAGGGCAGCTATGACGAGAGCCTGCTTCGCAAAACCCTTCTCGAACCTGATGACCTTTTGACTGGTGGGCAGCAGCCGCTCTCCGAGTCCGAGCAGGAAATCATGACTTATGTCCAGCGGAATCAGGACCAAGGCGAACGAACCTCCGTGGAAGAAATGATCCGCCAGTTCGGTCGTCGTCCATTCGGCTGGTATCCGCTCTCAGTCCAGACGCTGATCGGCCGCCTTTTCCGCATGGGCAAGATCGAGCTCCGGGCACCCGGGACGCTTGATGGCAAAGCTGCGCTGGAACACCTCGTCAACACTCGCCTGCATGGCACAGTGCGGGTGCGTCTCCAGGAGCAGTTTGACTCCACCAAAATCAACGCCCTCAAGCGCTTCCATCAGGATTTCTTCGACCGCGCCAACGATGGCACGGACGCCCGCAGTGTCGGCCAGTCCACACTCACCCTGCTGGCGGTGGAATCGCGCCTGCTCAAGGATCTTCTTCTGCAGGCCGACCGCTACTCCTTCCTGGAATCCCTCCGCAGCGTCGAGGAACAGATCGCCAAGCTCGCTGACCGTGATTACACCTACCTGCTGAACCACTTGGCGGACTACGAGGACACTCTTCTCAACGCGAAAGAGGACATTCTGGATCCGATCAAAGTCTTCATGAACGGACCGCAAAGGGTCGCATACGATGAGTCCATCGCCTTTCTCAGGGAGGAAGAGGCGAACTTCAATGACCTCGCACCAGAGGATGTCCAGCCCCTGCGGGATCTTGCCCAAGCCGCCACCCCGTATCGCGGAAACGCAGTGCCCCTGGCCAAGGCCGCCGTGACCAAGCTGCGTGCCGCCATTGCGGACCTTCTCAATCAGGAGCGGCAAAATGCCGGCGCGGTTCTGGATGACCACGAGCAACGCCTCATGGCATTGCCGGATTTTGGAAAACTCGATGCGGCCGCGAGAACGCAGGCGCTCTCCAAATCCACGGAGGCAAGGGCGGCCATTCAATCAGCCCGCTTCGTCACCGCCATCAGGGATCGGGTGAACCGTTATCGCAGCATCGACTATCCCGCACAGCTTGCTCTTGCCGCCGAACTCGCCACACCCACGCCTACACCTACCCCCGGAGGTGGCAAACCCGGACCCACGCCTCCCGCACCCACCTATGTTCCGGCGACATCCTTGCGGACGAAATGCAAACTGCCCTTCCTGTCCACCGAGCAGGAAATCGACGAATGGCTCGCTGCGCTTCGTGAATCAGCCGTCACCGAAATTAAACAAGGCAAACGCCTCAGCCTATAAGACTTCGCTTCCGAATTTGAAACCATGATGACAGTCCTCGACATTGACCTCGATTTCTTCACCTCGCCGATCGTAAAGGACTCGATGGGTGAGGATGCAACGGGGCGCCGGGGAGAGACGGTTGTAGCTACGGGTGACGCACTGGAATACCTCCAAGCAAATTGCAGACTCCCCATTCCCGGGAAGACGCCTGGGGGGTGTTTTGAGCACCATGACGAGGTTTTTGATTTCGCACTAAGACATTTCACCGAACCGGTTCATCTGATCCATGTTGATGCCCACTCCGACATCGGGGGAGGAATACCGATGTGCTGGCGCTACGTCTTTACAGAGTATGGCTATCTTAGCCAACAGGCGAAGAGGAATCCCAAACGAGGGCAGTATGGGCTGGGCTGCGGAAACTTCATCGTTTTTCTGGCTGCGTGCGGGCTGATTGAGAGAATCACCTTCGTAACCAGATCCGATTGGAAACAGGACTACTCTTGCTTCTACATGAAGGATTTCGATGAGAGCGTTGACTTCCTTCAACTGAAACGCATCCCAAAGGAGGTAATGGACGCTGCTGGACCAACAGTGGTGCCCTGGGAAGTCGACTATCAGGTTGATCCGGAAATCCCCTTCATCCGCGTTCCGCGAGAAAAATTCGAGGCGGACGGCCCACCTGACATGCTCCTCGTGACCCGCTCTCCGCAATACACCCCGGCTTGTTCCGATGGGCTCTATGACGCTCTTGTCAGCCTCATCGATCCACTTCCCACTTCTCACTCGGCACTTTCCACTTCTCCATGAACACCTCTTCCCTAAAATCCTTCGCTCCCGCCGTTCGCACCCAGCTCATGGAGGCAGTCGGGCGCAAGCTCGACTACGTCCTCACCGCCGACACGCCGGATCTCCGCCAAGCTGCCGTGCAGGTGGCATCCCTCCGCAGGGAGTCAGGGAAAAACCGTGCCGCCCTCATCGAGCGCGTGGCCTACACTTGGTTCAACCGTCTCGCCGCGCTGCGCTTTCTTGATGCTCAGGGCTGGCACCCGTTCAAGGCCCGCGTCCTCACCCCCGCCACGCCAGAGGAAACCCAGCCGGAAATCCTCAAGCTCCTCCGCACCGGCTCACTGCCCTCCGAACTTCACTCCCACACCGACCTCCAGCGCCTCAACGACCTGCTCGACGGCCGCCTGCCCACTGCCATCGCCGGGGCGGATCCCCAGGGCGAGGCCTACCGAGGCCTCATCCTCGCCGCCTGCCGCCTCTACCACATCCTGCTCCCCGACGTCTTCGACAAGCTCAACGACGAATCCGAACTCCTCCTCCCTGACGACCTACTCACCGCCACCTCCGTCGCCGAAGGCTTCCGCACCGAGATCACCGACGCCGACTGTCTGGAAACCGATGCCAGCGGCAAATCCCGCGCCAACGTGGAAATCCTCGGCTGGCTCTACCAGTTCTATATCTCCGAGAAAAAGGACGCCGTCATGGCCCGGAAGAGTGCCGTGCCCACCGAGGACATCCCCGCCGTCACTCAGCTCTTCACGCCGCACTGGATCGTCCGCTACCTCGTCGAAAACTCCCTCGGCCGACTCTGGCTGCTCAACCGTCCGAATTCCCGGCTACGCGACCACATGCCGTATTATATAGAGGGCGAGGCGGAGACCGACTTCCTCAAGATCACCAAACCCGAGGAAATCCGGCTCTGCGATCCCGCAGTGGGCTCCGGCCACATGCTCACCTACGCCTTCGACCTGCTCACCCTCATCTATGAAGAGGAAGGTTACACGCCGAGTGAAATCCCCGCGCTCATCCTGCGACACAATCTGCACGGTTTGGAAATCTGCCCCCGCGCCGCACAGCTTGCCGAACTCGCCCTCGTCTTCAAGGCTCGGGAAAAATCTCGCCGCTTCTTCCAAAAGGACCACCTCGTCCGCCCGAACATCACCGAACTCCAGGACATCCGCTTCGAGGACGGAGAACTCCAAACCTACTTCAAGGCTCTCGGTCGCCAACCCTCCGCCCTCCACCCGCAACTCGCAAAGCTCCTGCACCAGTTCGAGGAGTCCAAAAACTTCGGCTCGCTCATCGAGCCCTGCCTCAGCGAAGCCGAAGTCCGGTTCGTTCGTTCCGCCATTCAAAATTCAACATCCAGCATTCAAAATTCCGACCTGATGGTCGGCGCAACGCATCGAAAAGTCCTGCGCGTGCTTGATCAAGCCGAGGCGCTCACCCAGCGGTATCAGGTCGTCGTGGCAAATCCGCCGTTCATGGGAAGTCTGGGAATGAATCGAGCAATGAGAGATTATCTCGAAGGGAATTACGGCGACTACAAAGCCGATCTGTTTGCAGCATTCATAATCAGGATCTGCTCTCTGGGCGTTTCCGGAGGGATGACTGGGATAATGTCACCCTTTGTTTGGATGTTCCTATCCTCATACGAAAGACTGCGTCATCGACTTGTGACTGAGGTCACCATCAAGAGCCTGATTCAGCCCGAATATCATTCGTTTTTTGAGTCAGCATACGTTCCCATTTGCGCGTTCACGATATTCAATGGCCGAAGTGAAAACAAATCGGTGTTTATCCGATTGCAGGATTTTTACGGGGAAAGTGTCCAGTCGGTTAAAGCTTTAGAAGCTATAAAGAATCCAAACGTCAAGTGGCGACACGAAGTGCGCCCCCGCACTTTGACAGCAATTCCCGGTGCTCCACTAGCCTACTGGGCTCCAGATGCGGTTCGCAGTCTTTACACCTCAGCAAAACTACTGGCCGAGTTTGCAAAACCTCGGGCCGGTTTGGCAACTGGCGACAACACTCGTTTCCAACGGTGGTGGCATGAAGTGTCAACACCACGAATTGGTTTCACCGCGCAATCGAAAGAAGAAACTAAATCCCTGAATTCGCGCTGGTATCCGTGTAACAGCGGCGGCCCTTATCGGAAATGGTATGGCAACGCTGAGACAGTAGTCAACTGGCAGAATGACGGCTCGGAGATCCGGAATTTCTTCGGCAAGAATGGGCGGCTTGCATCTCGCCCGCAGAACACTGAATACTACTTCAAGCGCGGAGTAACTTGGACAAAGCTTGGCTCTAGCAACTTCGCGGCACGCTATTCACCCGGCGGTTTCGTCTTTGACGATACAGGTCGCTCGGCTTTTCCGAATGACGAGAGTGAGGTCTGGTTTCTTCTCGCGCTGATGTGCAGCAGCGCAACAAATTATTTCCTGAGTCTGCTCAATCCAACCATGAGCTTTACGAGCGGAGATATTGCCCGACTACCGGCGATGAAACCGCAAAATTTTAATGCTGAGATTCCAAAACTGGCTTTCGCACTCGCAAAGGAGGACTGGGACAACTTCGAGACATCGTGGGACTTCCGCGACCAGCCGTTGCTGCGGCCCGGTCTGAAGGGCGCGACGCTGGAGGCGAGCTGGCGGAATTGGGACGCGCAAAGCATCGCCGCTATCCGCCGGATGCAGGAGCTGGAGACGGAGAACAACCGGCTCTTCATCGCCGCATACGGCCTCGAAGGCGAGTTGCAGCCGGAAGTACCCGAGGAGCAAATCACTCTCGCCCGCGCCGAGGCCCGCAAGGACATGGCCGCCTTCCTGTCCTATGCGGTCGGCTGCATGATGGGCCGCTATTCCCCCGATCTTCCCGGCCTCATCCTCGCCAACGCCGGCGACACGCTGGAAAACTTCAGAGCGAAGATCAAAGAGAGCGGATTGAGCATGGAAGACCTGAGCTTCACACCGGACGACGATGCCATCATCCCCGTGCTCGATGGCGAGTGGTTCGAGGACGACATCGTCGCCCGCACCCGCGAGTTCCTCCGTGCCACCTTCGGCGAGGCCACGCTCAAGCAGAACCTCCGCTTCATCGAGGACTCCCTCGGCAAGTCGTTGGACAAGTATTTCCTCACCGACTTCTACAAGGACCACCTCCAGACCTACAAGAAGCGCCCGATTTACTGGTTGTTCCAAAGCCCCAAGAAAGGCTTCAGCGCCCTCGTCTATGTCCACCGCTACACCAAGGACACCGTCAACACCCTGCTCAACAAATACCTCCGAGACTACCTCAAGAAGCTGGAATCCCGCATCAACCACCTCGTCCACGTCGAGGCCACCGCCACCGCCACCAAGGAGAAGACCGCCGCCCGCAAGGAAGCCGAGAAGTTGAGGAAAGACCTCAAGGACTGCCAGGACTGGGAGCGCAACGTCATCCTCCCCCTCGCCCAACAACGCCTCGAAATCGACCTCGATGACGGAGTGAAGGTCAACTACCTCAAATTCACAGGAGCCGTCCAACCCATCCCAGGCCTGGCGGCGAAGGAAGATTGAATATGACATCCGACAACACAGAATTCTCCGCTGCTGCGTCCGCGCTGGGCTACATCTACCAGCCGCGATATGCTCTATTCAGCTTGTTTCGCCTCCCAGAGGCGACAGAGTGTTGGATTGAGCGAGATGATGACATTGACTTTTCTGATCCCGACGAGGGGCGGATCCTCGCATCACTGAAACACAAGGCTGAGGGCGATGCATTGTCCGACCTTTCCCCGGACTTTTGGAAATCCGTGCGGATCTGGGCCATCCGCTATTTGGAAGACCCTACGCCGACCAATCCAAGCCGTTATTATCTCTTCACCACAGGGGCAGTTACCGTTGGTTCGCTACTGGAAGAGTTTTTGCCTGGCAAGGATAAGACAGACGACATCGCTGAGAGGGCGACCGCGAAGTTGAAGGAGTCGGATTCGAAAACACTCGCCAAGACCAGAGCCGAGCTTGAGAAGCTCACGGGGGATCAGCAAAGAGATTTCTTCCGGCGAGTCTCCATCTTCGATCAACAGGTGAGGATTCAGGACATCCCCCAACGAATCATTGGAGAGAGGTTTCGGACGGTTCGTATTCAGTTCCGTGAAGCCGTCTATCAACGGCTGGAAGGATGGTGGTTCTCCGAGTGCATCAAACTATTGTCAGGGGATCGATCGACCCCGCTCCGGGGATCCGAGGTATCCGAGATGCTGAGCTATTTTTCAGATCAATTCCGGGAAGAGAATCTACCGATCGACTTTGAGAACGCCGAACCTAAAGAGGGAGTAAACCCAGAAACGGATGATCGAAACTTTGTTCGACAGCTCAGGGCCATCGGTCTCAAGTCAGAACGAATCAAGCGCGCCATCCTCGACTACTACCGGGCCTGTCAGCAGCGAGGGGAGTGGTTACGGCTCAACGTGACGTTGAACGGTGAAATTGAACGTTACGACGACCGTCTTGTCGATGAGTGGTCGCGGTTGAAGGAAATAGTCTGGGAAGAACTGAAAAGTGACGATCCTGAAGAGACGCTGCAGAATTTAGGTCGGAAATTATACACCGAATTATCCACCAGAGATCATCCCAATCTCCGAATCAGAAGGGATGTGACCGCCACCTATGTGGCGATGGGAAGCTATCATCACTTAGCCAATGACTACCGACCGCGAGTGCATTGGCATCCGCTGTTCGAATCGCGAGTGGCTGAAATTCTTAGTCAAAATGGTTCATGAAGACTTTTACTGACAGACCCCGTGAGGTTCGAGCCTTGTTCAATCCAGCCTTTTGCGGGCTCGTGATTGCGCGGGGCATTGATGGCTTTTCAAGCGTCTCAGGCCGCCCGATGCCGTTTTCGCTGAGCCTACTTATTCTACCCCTCTGCCTACACCAGCACACCCGGGAAGTATTCAAGGCCGCAACCCGGTCATATTTTACAAAGATCCTCGAAGATCACCCTGAGATCCGTGTCGGCTTCGCGGAACGCACAACAGGACTGTTTCCCTACACCATGGAGGCATTTGCCTACCTTGCGACTTGTGGTGCTGTTGAGATCGATGATGCAGGCTCGATCACACTCGTCCAAGGTCGCGTACGTCGAGCCATCTCCGGAACAGAGGATTCCAGGGACTGCCAAAACGTTGCACGCTCCCTTGGCCGGAAATTCGCCCAACTTGGTGACCGCGTAACCATCTACACTTCACTCGGAATTCGCCCATGACCATTAGAGAAATACTACTATACAGCCACCAGGGAGAGTTGCGTCGGTTGCAATTCAAGACTGCCGGACTCAACATCATCACTGGGCGTTCATCGACCGGCAAGTCGGCAATCTCCGAGATTGTCGAGTACTGCATGGGCCGCAGCGAATTCAATATCCCAGAGGGAGTCATTCGCGACAAGGTCTCGTGGTATGGGGTCATCTACCAATTTAAAGGTGAGCAGGTTCTTGTCGCAAAGCCTGCCCCTGCTGCGTCGGCGGCAAGCTGTTCACGAGCGTTCCTGCGGAGGGGCGGTAACATCACACCTCCTGACTTCGGCGAGCTAAAGGCCAATTCGGATGACGATACTGTCGTTTCAGTCCTGACCGAACTACTAGGGATTCCAGAGAATAGAACGGTCGTGGGTGAGGACGAGAGCCGTGAGACCTTTGCCGCGACTATCAAACACAGCTGGTTTTATCTTTTCCAGAAGCAGGGCCTGATCGCAAACAAAGACCAGCTTTTCTACCGCCAGAACGAGCCCTACATGCCGCAGGCGATCAAGGACACCTTGCCGATTCTGCTCGGAATCACACCCGACAATCGGCTGGAACATGAGGCGAGGTTGCGGGCAGCTCGAAGGGAACTCAAAATCGCCCAAAAGCAACTTAACGATGCCGAGTATTTCAAGGAGCAGCTTAATTTACGTGCACTAGGTCTGTTGTCCGAGGCTCAGCAGGTTGGGATTGTTGCCAAGGGGGCTCTACCCCAGAACACCGCTGAGGTGCTCGAACTGCTGACTGCCTGCACAGAGTGGAAGCCGGCTTCGATTCCGGACGAGGACACGAAACGGATCGGCGAGCTTGAGGATGAAATCGCAGCCATCCGTAGGCAGCGTTCGATAACCCAGGAAACACTGCGAGCCACACAGATGTTCGCGGAGAAAGAGGAAGGTTTCGCTCATGAGGCAAAGGAACAGATAAGCAGGTTGGAATCGATTCGAGCTCTCCCTTCTGATCCAGAATCCGGGGCATGGAGGTGGCCGTTCGCCCCAGAGAATCTCTGTCTTGAGGATCCCGTCGCACAAGTTCTGCTCCGGGAATTGGAATCGCTCAACCGCGAGCTCAGTGCGGTTGCGGGAGAACGCCCCCAACTTGCTGAATATACGCTTAAACTCGAACGTGAGATTGCAGGGTTCAGCGAAGTTCTGCGGGCCAAGGAGGAAGAGTTGGCGGCGGCAATCGCCGCAAATGCTGCCATTGCCGAAATGGGGAGCAGGAATGCAGCAGCCGCAAGGGTTTTGGGACGGATCAGTTTGTTCCTAGAAACACACGAAGAGGGAGACGAAACGCCTCAATTGCTTCAGCGCATTAAGGAGCTGAAAGAACAGATTGCTCACATGGAGCGGGAGATTGGAGACTCGGACAGCGAGGAGCGACTTGCATCTGTCCTAAACATCGTGTCCAGCCAGATTGGTTCCTATATCACGGAACTTGAGGCGGAATTTTCCGAATTCCGGTTCCGTTTCGATTTGAGCCATCTGACAGTGGTAGCAGACCGGCCTGACCGACCTGTGCCAATGCACAAGACTGGCGGCGGGGAGAACCATCTTGCTTATCACCTTGGAGCCTTGCTCGGCCTCCATCGCTTCGCTTGCAACAATGGCAAACCCATGCCGTCATTCTTGTTCCTCGATCAGCCCACACAGGTCTATTTCCCATCGGAGCAGACTTATCGCGATGCTTCTGGAAAGATCGAGGACACGGAGAGAAGCGACGCTGACCTAGAGAAGGTCAGGACGCTATTTTCACTGTTGAATCGCTACGTCGTTGAAGACGCACCAGGATTTCAGATCATTGTGACGGAACACGCAAATCTCCGCGACGAATGGTTCCAAGCTGCGATTGTCGAGACGCCGTGGACGAAGCCCCCTGCATTGGTTCCTGAAGATTGGAAGGAAAATATTTAAACCATGTCATTTCAACCCCTATCAACAAAGCTGGTACCGTCGCAATCTCAATCTTGCAGACAAAGGAACACATAATTCCATGGTCACAGGCACGCTAACATCCACTTTACGCCCCATCCGGATAGCCTTCGTAATCCGGCCTTGGGATCGTGCGGCAGCGTTGCGAGCGATGCAGATCAACACCTTTTTGTGGGGTGGTACTTACAATCCCATCATTCCGTTTCACCAGCGGATCGACAGTAGAAATCGATTTTTTCATGGTGCCAAAAGTGCCAAAGAGGTCTTCGATGGTTACCTGAAAGCATACGACCCGGACTTCGTTGTAAGGTTGGGTTCAGTGAAGAAGGCGAAAGTGGATCTGGGTAGGTATCAAGAGATTGATGCCGATGAAATTTTGAGCGGTGTCTTAGAGGATGGAACCCCAAGATACGGGATCGGACTCTTCGAAATCCTTAGGCATTTGTTGGAACAGGAATTCCGCTTCGTGCATCGAGAGAATGTGTCCTTCGATATTCCAGAAGTTGGCGATAGCCTGCTTTGGACTAGCATATTCGGGGATGTAACCGAGGAGCTCAGAGATCCACTGGAGAACTACCTGAAGGAATTTCCTGAGTATCGTCGAGTGCCCTGCACAAAAGAAAGCTACTTGGAAGTGTTCCGACCGGAGAACTACTTCCTCCGTAAGCTGGGCAACCGTTTCCTGGATCCAAAGCAAAAGGCTTTGCGCAATGACTGGGTCTATCTTATGGACGGAAGCAGCGTGGAGGATGTGGTTTTTTATTGGAACCTCCGCGCTTTGGGGCGAAGGATTTTCCCGTATCCCATAGCGGCCAAGGACGTTCCATCCGCACGGGTTCAAGTTGAACAATACATAGAGGAAAACCATTGGCCATACAGGCACAACGCCTCGATGTTCAATCACACAACGCTACTGAAAGCGCCCTCGATCAGTGAGGCTGCTCACCAGGAATTTGCGGATTCACTCAACCTCAAACCTTCCAAGAAAGAGAGCCTAGGAAATCTGATCACCCAGAATTGGATCCCTGGATTCTGGAGCGAGTGGAATCGTCGCCGCAATGGTGGTGAGCGGTGTGAGGTGTCGGATGCAAAAAAGGAGATCAAGCTCTCGCCCATCGAAAATTGCTTCTACGTGCCGCCCAACCTTCCTGAGTTTACAGCAGAATATTCGGGGCATGGAACACCCCGCTGCGCGAACGAATTGGAGCCACGGGTGTATGGGGAGACAGGCACCTACGCAGAAGTGATTCCTGAAGGCGGAGAGCTGGTTTCACGCGCAGTGGATCGCTACTCCATGCGGGAACTCCGCTGTTCAGAGGATGGTCTCGTCTATTACCCCACGCATTATGAAAGGGAGCGTCGCCTTGAACTCCCTCTGGCAGAGGCGGTTTTCCACGCTTGGTTCAAAGAGCGTGGCTGGGAAACCTCACTCTCAGACAATGGCCACATTGTGAAGCATGTGCTCAAGCAGTTTGGCGGAGTATGGGGAACCAATTGGCTGACGGATGAGGTGATTCTCAAACTCCTCATCCAGATCGCGAATGAGAAATGGTTCGAAAAGAAGGCATTTAAAGCCCTCATCAATCAAACAGCCAACAAGGTTCAGTTTACGGATGCAGATCGCCTCACAAAATGGCTAGTCGATACGAACATCGTAAAGCTCGGAGTGGAACTAACCTGCCCACAGTGCCGTCAGCGCTCGTGGCATTCGGTCTCTGAAGCTGATTACGAAGTGGAATGCCGCCAGTGCCTTGAGACCTTCAAGCTTCCATGCGATAAGCCGGATGAGATTCGTTGGGCATACAGAGGAAATGGAGCCTTCAACTCGCAATTCGGCACTCAAGGCGGACTCGCCGTTATCCTAACGCTACGACTCTTTTCTGGTCCGGTGTCTGGACAGGTGACGCCGATGTTCAGCTTCAATGCAAAAAAAGATGGCAAGGAAATGGAGGTCGATCTCGCGCTCCACACTCGGCGAATCAGAGGAGGATTTCCCGAGCGGAACACAATTTTTATCGAGTGCAAGAGCTACAACAAGTTTCAGAAAGTCGATGTAGAGAGAATGGAAGCATTCACTCAAGCCTTCCCGGGAACAGCAATGGTTTTCTCGACATTACGTCGTGATCTTGATCCAGATGAGATTAAAATGCTTGCTCGTGTTGCAAAAAGAGCATGGACAGCAAAGTTGAAGGGAAATGCTTTCAATCCACTGATTATTCTCACAGGCAACGAACTCTTCAGTTCGACTGAGCCTTGGAGCACTTGGGAAAAGCTTGGAGGCAAGTTCGCAAGGTATGGGCGCTGGCCATCATACGAGGAAGAAATCGATTATCTCGCCGAAGCCACACAGTTCTTTTATCTCAATGTTGACGCGAATGACTTCCGTCGCCGCCAACGCAATTACAGGTAATTGCTCCCTCTACTGAAGATTAATTTATGTCATTCGAAGCACCAATAACCATCGCCCAAGCGCTTAACAATATCGAGCAACGTCGCTATCTTTTACCTGCCATTCAACGTGAGTTCGTATGGCCAGCGCACAAGATCGAGTGGTTGTTCGATTCGCTCATGCGCGGCTACCCGATCAGTTCATTTTTGTTCTGGGCAGTTGATGACCTATCGAAAGCGGGTTACAAGTTCTACGAGTTTCTGAAAGAATACCGGCAGCGCTATAAAATCCACAACGATGAAGCCAACCCCGAGGGCATGAGCAGCTTCACCGCAGTGCTTGATGGTCAGCAGCGCCTGACATCCCTCTACATCGGCCTCAAAGGAAGCTACGCTTGGAAAGAATACAACGTAAACTGGGTAAATAATGAGCGAAACATACCAACCCGTCACCTGTATCTCAACATCACGCGCAAGCTGGAGGATCAAGAGGATGATCGCGAACATGAGTTTTCCTTTCTCAGAGAATGTGATACCGGGAAGAAGGACCTCTACACCAATGATAAAGGCACATGGTTCAGGGTGGGTAAAATCAATGATCTAAAAAACAACTCGACATTTAACCGTTACGTCCGGGACGAGGATCTGAATGATTTCGCCGCAGACATCCTGTCGCGCCTACAGGAAGTGGTGTTTACCGATCTAATCATTAATTTCTTCCTGGAGAAGGAACAAGACCTGCACAAAGCGCTGAACATCTTCATACGGATTAACAGCGGCGGCCAACCACTGGATTTCTCGGATCTGATCATGTCTATCGCCGTGGCAAACTGGCAGGAAAAGGATGCCCGGAAAGAGATTCACAATCTAGTTGGCAGAGTGCAGGAGATCGGCTTCTCGATCAGCAAGGATTTCATTTTCAAAACCTACCTCTACCTTTACAGTACAGACATTCGCTTCAAGGTGACTAACTTCTCTCAGGAGAATGCACACAACTTTGAAAAGGACTGGGAGGGCATACGGGATGCCGTCGAGGCCACCTTTGATCTGATTCGCTCGTTCGGTTACACGGACTTCACACTGAGAGCTAAAAACGCAGCGATACCGATCATCTACTACCTCTACCACCGTGGTATCTACGCCGAGTTCTCAACCCGCAAGCGCTACGAGGAAGATCGTGAAATCATCAAGAAATGGCTGCACGTCATGTCACTGAAACGGGTGTTCGGGGCAGGAGGTGCCGATGGCACCCTGTCTCAGATCCGCAAGGCGTTCACCGAGGATGTGGTCAAGAACGACAAGATCAAGCCGGACATCCTCTTGTTCCCAACGGATGAGATCAATAAAGCGATCCGCGCTGATACCAGCGTTGGAGAAGAATTCGTCGAGGAACTATTATTCACGCAGAAGGATGACCGTTACGCCTTTAGCATTCTGGCACTGCTCTATCCTCACCTGGATTACCGGAACAACGATTTTCACAAGGACCACCTTCATCCGATCTCCTGTTTCAACAAGAAGCAGGTAGCTAAAATGGATCTTACAGAGGAGGTGAGGGCGAGGTTTCTCTCCGCGGAATGGAACAACAGCATCATCAACTTGCAGATGCTGGACTCGAACGAGAACATGTCCAAGCAGGACAAAAACTTGACTGAATGGATCGACATCACCAGTCGCACCAAAGACAGGGCGCTTCTGCTCGACCGTTGTCTGATTCCTTCTGATGCCAGCCTCGCCTTCGAAAACTTCTACGACTTTGCTGAAAAACGAAGAGCCCTACTCAAGAAGAAGCTCATTGATATTTTGAAATGATGCGACCCACACACCTGAAGATCCCATGTCCGATAAACGCATACACGACAGTCTGAATCTCTGCTTCCACCGCCATCGCTTGGTCTTCTGGTATGACCCGTCCGGCGAATGGAAGAAGTCGTTCGAGAGCTACGAGCACGAAAGTGCTGAGAAGATCGTAGTGGGCGAGAACGAGTTCGCCCCCAAGGTGCGGATTCTGGGCGATGGAAGTGGAAATGGCCGCTTCCTGCTCTACTTAAATTCCGCGAGACCGCAGGATGCGGACAACTGGCTGCTGGATCTTCTGCTTCAAGGTCACGAGTTCCGGGCCGACCGGGCCTCCCTGGCGGTGCAGGAGGTGGGCCTGCCGTATGAATACCGGGCGCTGGCAGAGGAACATGTGGAGTTTTTCCGGGATTCCAAGCGAGTGCAGGCCTTGAAGGAAATTGTTACGGTGGACGACGAGGCGGCGGATCTCCGTCTGAAGATGATGGCGGTGCTGGCGAAGACACCGGTGGAATTGGAAGCCCTGCTCCTTGATCTTCTGAATCGCGCCGACGATGAGATGTTTGATCCGGTTACTGAGAATTTCGGCAACTACGGCCTGGTCGAACCATTCTGGCGGGAAGTCGGACGCCTCTTCGGATACCAATCCACCACACCGTCCTTGGTGGATTTTGTAACGCGAATTTTCCGGGAAGCCAACCCACTCGACCTTGAGGTGGCACAACTGGCGCATTCACGGGTGTTTCTCCAGCGTTGGAAGGATAGCCGGGCACACAACGCCAGCTTCCGAAAATGGTCGGCAAGGCTGGAGCGGGATCTCCATGTCGCCGCCCGCCTCGATGCCTCTGGTGAGGGATACGAACTTGGCGATGCGGATGCCTTCGAGATCTTCGACAAGTTCGTGATTCATCGCTTGTGCCGCGGCTTTGAGGCGCACCATGGAGCAGATAAACTCTTGGCCCCTATTCAGGACCGACGGCAATCGTTCTGGTATCCCGCCCACGAGCACGGCTATCAAGCTATCGCCCAGGCTGTCGAGCTGCGCGAGTTGCTTGCCAGGGCAGAGCTTTCGATGGATTCCGTCGATGCAGGACTGGAGCGCTACCGTGCAAGCTGGTGGAAGATCGACCGGGCATACCGCCGCTTCAGCTACCATGCCCGCCAATATGGGCAGGTGAACGTGATGGAAAAGTTGATCGAGTGGGTCGGTAAAATTTACGTGAACAATTTCCTGACTCCCTTGGGCGACCGTTGGAGTGATCAGGTGGGCCGGATGAATTCGTGGACCTGCGGCGCGCTGCCCAGACAGAGGAGGTTTTTCGAAGAGCATGTCCGACCGTTTCTCAACAAAGGGCAGAAAGTCTTTGTGATCGTCTCGGATGCCCTGCGTTACGAGGCGGCGGCTGATTTCGCAGAGAGGATGAAGTCCGAGAATCGTTTCACGACTGAGCTGGGAGCCATGTTCGGTTGCCTGCCCAGCTACACGCAGCTTGGGATGGCCTCGCTGCTGCCCGGAATCTCCTGGGAAATCGACCCCATAAGCTGCCAGGTCACTCTGGATGGGCGGAGTTGCACCGGCACGGAGGCGCGAAATGAGATCCTCAAGCGAGCGCTCGACGGCAAGGGCACAGCGATCCAAGCCGAGCAATTCCTTGAAATGAACACCAAAGTCGAGGGCCGCGCCCTGATGCGCGATCACGAGGTGATCTACATTTTCCACAACGTCATCGACAAGGTTGGGGACTCATCGACGACAGAGGCCAAAACCACCGAGGCTGTGGAACAGGCTTTTGACGAGCTGGTCCAGATCGTCAAGAAAGTGGCCAATGTGAATGGCAACAACATGCTGCTCACGGCGGATCACGGTTTCCTTTTCCAACAGGAGCCACTCGACAAGGGGGACTCGACCACTCTGCCTGATGCTGCCGAATGGACAAACCGTAATCGACGGTTCGCGATTGGGCGCGGCATCACCGAGTCCGGTGCCACCAAGGTCTTCGATGCCTCCCAACTTGGTCTGCCGGGTGACTGGTCCTGCGCGTTTCCCGTTTCCCTTGGGCGCTTCCCTCTCCAAGGCTCCGGCAAACGCTACGTCCACGGTGGATTCAGCCTGCAGGAAGTGGTGATTCCGGTGGTGCACATCAACAAGTCCCGCTCGGATGACACCGGCCGTGTTTCGGTCGAGATCATCCGCATGCCGGCCAAGCTGACGACCGGTCAAGTAGCGCTCTCCATCTACCAAGAGAAACCGGTGACGCCCAAGCTGCTGCCTAGGGCATTGAAAATCGGCATCTATGCCCCTGACGGGCAGGCGATTTCCGAGATCAAGGCCATCACCTTCGACTCGAAAGACGAGGAGGCGAGAAAACGTGAGATGGCCGTGGCTCTCGTTCTCTCCAAAGCGGCGGACGCGCACAACAACACAACCGTTGAAATCCGCCTTGATGAGACATTGCCAGGCACGAATCAGACCGTGAGGTATCGAGCCTATCCTATCAAACTCCAGAAACCCTTTGCCACCGACTTCGATGAATTCTGATCTTCCCACTCCCGAAAACGAAGATGCCCCTCAAGATCAGCCATTGGTTGATTTTGCGGATTTTTCCACACCTCCCGTCGAAGGCTTGGATCGGAAGATTCTGGATGCCTTTCCCGGGCTGGTTGTCCGCAAGGATCTTACAAAAGGCCTGAAACAGAACGCCGTCGTGCCCACCTATGTCCTTGAGTATTTGCTGGGGCAACACTGCGCTACGGACGATCCCACCGCCATGAAGGCAGGCTTGGAGTCGGTGCAGCGGATTCTCGCTAAGCACTACGTTCATCGGAATCAGGCGGCGTTGGTGAGATCCACCATCAAAGAAAAAGGCAGGCACAAGGTCATCGACAAGCTAACTGTGGACCTAAACGACAAGGGTGGCTTCTACGAAGCGGAGTTCACCAATTTGGGAATCAAGAAAGTTCCGGTGGCGGATGATTTCGTCCGTCGCTACCCAAAGCTGCTGGTCGGCGGCATCTGGTGCATCGTCGATGTTGTTTACGAAGTGCCCGTCGAACCGAAGGCCAGTCCGTGGACTATCGAAACTCTCAAGCCCATCCAGGTGGCCAAGGTGGACTTCGAGGAGTTTCTGGCGGCCCGCCGCAAGTTCACGACCGAAGAATGGATGGATGTGCTGATGCAGAGCATCGGCTTCAATCCGGAGATGTTCACCCGGCGCGGCAAGCTGCTCACCCTGATCCGTCTGATTCCCTACTGCGAGCGGAACTACAACCTGATCGAGCTAGGCCCCAAGGGAACAGGCAAATCCCACATCTACGCCGAGTTTTCGCCTCATGGCATGTTGATTTCCGGTGCAGAAGTGAGCGTCGCCAAGTTGTTCGTGAACAATTCCAGCGGCAAGATAGGTCTGGTCGGATACTGGGATTGCGTCTCCTTCGATGAATTCGCCGGCAAAGACAAGAAGGTGGACAAGTCGCTCGTGGACATCATGAAGAACTACATGGCAAACCGGTCGTTCTCCCGAGGGATCGAGCAACTATCCGCGGAAGCCTCGATGGTTTTCATGGGCAACACCAAGAAGTCGGTGGCCTACATGTTGAAGCATTCGCACTTTTTCGATCAACTGCCGGACAAATACATCGACTCCGCATTCCTCGACCGTCTTCACGCCTACAGCCCAGGATGGGAGGTGTCGCCGGTCCGCGGCGAACTTTTCACCAGCGGCTACGGATTCATCGTCGATTACATCGCCGAGATCCTAAAACACCTGCGGAGCGAGGATTTCACCAGCAGCTACAAGGAGCATTTCGAGATCGTCTCCGAAGTGTCGATCCGTGACCAAACCGGATTCGAGAAAACCTTCTCCGGACTGATGAAAATCATTCACCCGCACGGCGAGTCAACTCCGGAGGAAATGCGGGAATTGCTGCAATTCTCCATGGAGTGCCGCCGCAGGGTTCGCGAGCACATCCTCAGAATTGACGACACCTTCAAGCGGCACGATTTTATATACCGTTCCATTGCGACCGGAGAAAAGGTTACGGTCGTGACACCAGAGGAAATCCAGTATCCAGCGTTTTCCCAGCCGAGACTGATACCCAAGCTAGAGGATCTTCCCGAGCACGACGAATCCCTGAATGAGCCCACTACACAAGCGGATGATGCTCCACTTCCGACTCATGCCGAAGCTCCGGCACAAACAGGCCATGTCGTTGTGCCAGAGAATTCGAAGGGATGGAGCTACAAGCGATTGTTTGCGTCTCACCTCAAGGGAGCGGGTGAGATCACCATCCGTGACCCCTACGTGAGGATGTTCTTTCAAGTCCGGAATCTAATGGAATTTCTCCAGATGGTTCACGAGATCGTGGAAGAAGGAGACGAAGCAAAGGTTCATCTCGTGACCCAGTCGGATCCCGAATCTTGCGTCAAACAGGAAGAGAATCTGAATCAATTGGTCGATTCCTTCACTGGCTCTAGGGTGGCGTTTACATGGGAATTCGATCATAGCACGAATTTTCACGCTCGGAACATCACGACCGACAACGGCTGGAAGATCACCATGGACCGAGGCCTCGATATTTTTCAGAAGTATGAAACCGGCTCCTTTTCGCTTGAACAAGCTGTGCAGGAGGCGCGCCTGACTCGTGGTGTCGAGGTGACTTATTTGAAGATTTGAAGGAAGCTGCTGCGAATCTTGCGTCATCCAATCTTCTTCGGTAATCATCTGCAGACGCCCGAGGATATAGACGAACAAATCCTTCAGCAGGTAATCCGCGAAATCTCGCTTCCGCTTTCTGTATTGCAAGGTTTGGAATGGATTCACGACTCACATACCTCAGTAGTCAATTTCTTCAGAACAAAGGTTCGGGGTGAATCCGCAAACAGATATTGGGCTGTCCCCAACAAAAAAACGCCCGCCCCGGAAAAACCGGGTCGGGCGAAGGTGTTTGAACGTGGAGCGGGTTTCAGCTTAATTAGCAGCCCATCGCGTGACGCATCCTGAGCTGAGCCCCTTCGGCGCCATAATCGATGGTTTTTTCGCGGCACAGCTCGACCATGAGAATGATCGTTTCACGAAGCGTATGCGAATACGAATCAAGCACATCATAAGTCAATTCAATCATCGACCCCACGAGAAGGAGGGTGAGATGAAACTCATTTTTTCTCTTATCGTATCCGATGGTGAGGGTCTGCCCCAGCCATTCATAGACGAGGTCATCCCACTCTTCGGTGGCACCGAGGCTCGCGTTCTGAGCAAACTGCTTCAGAATGCTTTCCACTTCTTCAATATTCAATTCGGTTTTCATGTTTTGTCTGTTTATGGTCGGCACTGCCCCGATTGCTCACCGGACTCTCCATGAGGCCGAATGACATGCGGAATAAGACAGAAGCCGAATTCTAAGTTTTATTTTTAGATTCGAGCTCTAAATCAAGGGATATTTATCATTACAGAGCTTTTCCTTTCAAACTGGTAGCATCGGCCTGAATACCAAGCATCAGAGGAAAGCGCTTTGTGTTGGGAGCCCCCATGTAGCCTGTCTTGCAGGGGCAGCCGGAAACATCGTTTTCGGCCCGGAGAGGCAGGGGTATGGGGAAGCTGGGACCCAGCACCAAGCGATCCCGCAGGATGTTGGTTGCGACGAGTCTTTTCCTTGGAGGCGAGAAGAGACATTTTCTCGCCAGATGAGCACACTCCAAAAAATGCTTAATACTCCGAAAGGAGGACTGAATCTTCTGTGTTCTCAACATCATTGAGCTTTCTTCGAATCGCGCATCACGAGATTATACACTTTTTCAAGGCGCTTGGAGGAAAGCTCGGTCAGTGAAGTGAACCGGGGAATCTTGAGCCTCGCGGCAATCTCTGGATAATAATCCTCATTCGTTCTGCCCATCAATCCCATCCTGGTTTTGATTCCTTTTTTCCAAGCGGCATTCGAAGCACCTGCTTTCTTAGCCTTAGAGCTGCGAATCAAGCTTCCTCTGACCGATTGATACCAAGCAACAACGGCGTCCACTTCCGAAGATTGTAGAGCGTTGTATCGAGGCACATTGAAGTGATGATTGAAACGACTCCGCATTTCCGCTCGGCTGGCTCCTTCGGATTTGCCCGATATAGCACTACTAAGATTTGCCAAATCATTCACCATGTCGGAAATCTTCTTCTGCTCAGCCGGGGTGACTTGACCGGGCGACTGCGAGATAATGATTTTTGGCTTGGATGGCATTATCGGCTTGATCGTGTGCCCGTCTCCGATGAACTGAAGATTGTGATTTCCGTTCTGGGTGACCTGAATTTTTTCTCTCTTTGCTTTTTTGGGTTTTCGATTATCGAGCTGCGCAAGGATCTGATGCACCGCAAGTCCTAGCTGCCTGCGGAATTCGTCTTCGAACTGACGGCGGCTTGCGAAAGAGGCTGCCAGTCCCAATCCAAAAATGCGATTTCGGAATTTTGCCAAGCTTCTCTCCTGTTCGGGATCTATGGCTGCTGCGGGTGCTTCCAAGTTTGAAAAATACACCATCGTTCTGATGTCGTGGTGAATGGCCCGGTCAATTTCTTCAACCGTTCCGGAATCCGCCAAACCAGTCGGAGTGCCAAGACGCTTCCAAAAAATTGCTACAACAAGATCCGAATCGTCAATTAGCTGTCTGTCGATTACTCGCTGTGCTCGTTCACCTAGATCAGGAGAAGAATGGGTCTTCCAATGTCGAGTCAAAAGCCCGCAACTCAATGCCTCCCAGTTGATATGATTCCATTCAGCAATTACCTTTTTTGCAATTTCCAATTCCTCGGAAACATCTGTCGGCCCACACAAGGCCACCTTCAATACGCGATCTTCATTTCTCATGGCAGCAAGATTGTATCATGCCATTTCCCAGAAATGCCAAAATCGAGAGAAAAAGTTGAAGAAATTTTCAACAGCCCGGCTTGAATGAATTTCACCGGCGAAATTACGAGATCATTGTCAAAAAATAGCACGTATTCTTGGGTTGAGATAACTGCATAGCCATGACGCTGATTTCGTGTTGCTGCAAATATTTGAGGTAAATATTTGAATATTGCTTGACGCGAGGGCTCAAGAGTAATAAATATGTTTCATGCCAGATGATACAACACAAACAGGTAAGCCAGATGATTCGAGAATCAATGTGGGACAACCGCATGAAGTAGATTACTGGAGCACGAAACTTGGGGTAACTCCCGAACAATTGAAAACATCTGTCAAAAAAGTCGGCCCCATGGTCAAAGATGTGAAAAAAGATCTTGGTAAATAGCCTTACGGCACAGGAGACAGAAATTTCGCATGTCACGAGCAGTTCCTATCCGCCGCAAAGAATTTTGGGATTGAAGCAGGTTTTACTAATGCACAAATTGCAATCTGAGGCGACCTTCTGCGAAGGCGGTCGGTTTTCAAAATCGGTTCACTCATTGCGGTCATAACCATCAAACTATGACGGCGATGAGGGATCTGCTCCAGAATCTTCAGACAGTGCTAGGGATTACGCTTACTTTTTGGCAGACGGATTCTTTATATTAGTCACCACGGGCGTGTCGGCGTCTTTGAATGCATGAGGCGAAGGTTTGAATTATTATGCCGTGTTGCAGCGCAAATCCTTGCCCGGTCATACCGCTGGCTTCAAAGGCATCAAGGATGGCTTCGCGCTGCGCCCGGGACATGCGCGTGCGGCCAAGGACATCGGTTTTGAGCAGATGGCCGGGTTCTGCTGCCGGAATACCCGCTCCATCAGATGGTTCGTCGGATACTTGAGTCCGCATTGGGCTGCGAACTGAGGTGCGCTCAGACTGCTGGCTTGATAAGCTGATAATACATAATACTTGAATTCACGTGTGTAGGCGTGCGTCCAGTGCGGTCGGATGGAGCGTCCCCCGCAAGAACTGGACAGGAAATATGAACTTTCCGAATCACGGGAAGCATGCCAAATTACACACACCAAACAGCGGGCGTGGTCAAGCTGACGACAGCTTGCCGGGGTCTGGGGCGGGTAGCCCCAGGTTGTGCCTGAGCTGGAAAGGAGGCAACCTATGAACTCGGATTCCGACGACATCAAACGCTGGACAGCACGGCGCAAAGCTAGTGCCGTCATGGACATCATCAAAGGCAAAACCACAGCCGCAGAGCTTGCCAGAACCCACGACCTCACCATCGCCGAGGTCGAACAATGGATGGATGATTTCGTCTCCATGGGCACAGAAGCGCTACGCTCGCACCCGCGCGATGCCGAAGCTCTTCACAAAGCCCGTGAGAAAGACCTACTTGCCAAAATTGGTGACCTCACCATGCAAATGGAAGTTTATAAAATCGCCTGTGACATCATGGGAAAGCCACTGCCCGACGCGAAATCATGAACCAAGTCCATAACACCCTACTCGCGGCGGGCAAAACCATCTCGGTGTCCCAACTCTGCCAACACCTCGGCCTCCCACGCTCCACAGCCTACTACCAACCACGCCAACGAAAGTCGCGACCCATCGACGAATCCCTTGCCGCCAAAATCAAACTCATCCACCAACACGAACCCGCTTGCGGCGTCCGTGGCACTTGGAGCCGTTTGCGCTTTGAACAAAACATTCCCGTCAACCGCATAAAAGTCCACCGTATCATGAAAATCAGAGGCTGGACCCTGCCCAAGCGGCGTGCCGGCAGCCACCCCCGCGTCAAAGCATCCACCTCCGTCACCGAACAACCCAATCAACGTTGGGCCACCGATCTGGCCTCCCTCCATTGCGGCAAAGACGGCTGGTGCGTCTTCGTGCCAGTCATCGACTGCTGCACCCGCGAAGTCCTCGGCTTCTCACTCGAACTCACAGGCCGCGCCAAAACCGCCGAGAGAGCCCTGGAAGAAGCGCTGCTCACACGCTTCGGCACCCTTCGCAGCGCCCCCAAAGACATGCTCCTGCGTCACGACAACGGCCTCGTCTTCGGCTCACGCCAATACCGCGCCGTCGTCAACGACTACGGACTCCAACAAGAATACATCACCCCATACACCCCACAACAAAACGGACTCTGCGAACGCTTCATCAAAACCTTCAAAGAAGAATTTGCCTGGTGCGACCGCTTCGAATCCATCCAATACGCCAGACTCAAACTCCGCGCATGGATCCATCGCTACAACCATCACAGACCCCACCAAGCCCTCAAATACCTATCTCCATCTCAATACCACCAAAAACTATGCAACCAAGCGGCCTAAATAACACTATCGGCTGTCCAATTTCTAAGGGAGCACTACACGGACTTGATAATGGTGGTGGTGTGTTGTTCGCAATGAGACACAACCGCACAGCATACGCAAAATGCCGTACCCTTGGATATTGGGATTCTGTTGACCGCTTACTTTACAACAGCACGTTCCGGCTCTACAACAAGGCGAGAACCACAGCATCGATACGTTACTTGTATAGAAAGTTTCAGTTGGGCGCTTACGTAGTTGATCGGTTTGCAGTAAAATCAAGGCACGCTGCTTGTTTTAAAATGCGTCATTTGCTGCCATAATTTTGCGCTGACTAATATTATTTTGGAATTTGAGTTCGCATGAAATTTTCGATGTAACCTTTTTGCATGAGTGAAATTTCAGAATCGACAGTAAATAGTTCGGTCCATTTTTTTGAAACAAAGAATTTGTCTAACTTTTCTTTAGCTCCTTTATTATCAAGTATTTTTATTTTAGTATCTCTAAATTTACCATAAAATTGACACACTGCAAAATAGTTTAGCACGTTTGTTTCACCTCCGGTGCCTGATGCCCCCTGATCGAGCACAAAAAAATAACCCTCTATCTCTACAAGTGGATAATAGCACCAATCGAGCTGTTGTCTATCGACTTTCGGAATATTTAATGCACCATAACTCAATTTATTATTTGGAGCTCTGGGCTTGTAGAGTATGTTTGCAATCCAAAATACACGTTCTTCAATTGAAAAATCACGCTTCTGTACTAACGCTGAATCCCAGGCCAGTCTGATAAGGCTCAATACCGCCTCTTTTTCTCCCATGCCCTGATAATAGTTTGCTGCATTAGCAATATCGTCAATATTAAACTCTCTACTTTTAAATAATTTTGGTAATTCTTCACATTTGCCAAACTGGCAATTGATAAAAATAATTAAAATACTTATAATTATGACTCTCATATAATATTAAATCTGGAATTATTTTTCTATAATAATATTGGTTGTTTTGTCGTCGAATTGATCTTCACAACACCATGTTAATTTAACTTTTCTATTCTGCTCATTGCTAGTAGCTCCGGTAAAATTTGGTTTTGCCTTATTTGTTGCCCAAAGATTTTTTGCCCATGCTGAATAACCAAATGCAGGCATTTTCTTCGCTAGCATTGCTTCTGAAACTCCGCTTATGAATTTGGCCGACCCTTCAAAAACAGCTTCACCACGATAACCGTCACCCCTTTGGTAAAGATTACCCTCTCCTAGCATCCACCTATCATGAAAATTAGTCCCGGTAAAAGTTGGGTAGGCTTGTCTATCATTAGCATACACCATCCATGCTTCCCAATAGTGCTCGTTTACTATAGTTTTAATATCAGCTGGTTTGGGATTCCTACCTTTCCATATTTTTACAGTAACTTTCATTTCTTGAACAATTGCTCCACCTTTTTTAAAACTATTTGCATCTAATCCCAACAGCCATCCAATACGTAATGTAAAACCTCCACACTTACCTGGCGATGGATCAGTCTCCATAAAATAATTTAAATCCAAATTGGTAGTTAATCCTAATATATCCCATTTATTGACCCCGTTATTGCCAACAAACTCATATAAATTAACCCCTCCGCCTTCCTCAATTGGATCACTCGATGGCCAGCGGCCGGTGATGGGGTCATACCAACGGTAACCGTAATAATAGAGCCTTGTTGTGCTATCCAGTGGTTTTGTCGAAAAGCGGTGAGTAAAGTCGTTTGCTTGGATTCCTGCGGCGATGGTTGTCTTGCCGAAAGGATCGTATTCGTAGTGGGCGACTACAGCTCCATTCGTATCGAGATATTCGCTGACATTGCCGTTTCCATCGTAGGTGGGGAAGTAGCTACCGCTGCTGTCTGTAACGGCGACGAGCCCGCCCACGCCTCCGACACCCTGCATGCTTTCTGAAAAGTCCATCCCCCATGTGTAGCTTTTGGTGACCGCATAGGATGTATTGTATTCAGCTATCGGGTTCCAGTCATCATAGACCGTGATTTTGGTGGCTGTGGCAGTAATTTCTGCGATGCGACGGGATTGGCCATCGTAGAGGAAGTTTACCGTCCCTCCGCTGGCGACCTGAGCCTGAATGAGTCGATTCTCGGAGTCCCAAACGAGTGTTGAATTTGCACTCACATTCGCGGGCAGTGGGTAATCTGTGGCATTTCCATCCAAGTCATATTCTGGATTGAGCGTGCCGATGGCCTCGTATTGATTGAGGGGGCTCGGGGTGTAGGAGGTGGCAACAGAGTCATTCGGATCAGTGGTACCTTCGGCGGCTTTGAGCCGGTTGCCGATGAGATCAAAGGCGTAGCCACGGTCAAGGCTGGATGTGCTATGATCTGCGCTGATGACTTGTCCGAGGGTATCATAGCCCCAATCGACATTCCCTGCATTGTGCGTGATGCCGCTACCTAGGTCGTAGGCGGTGGTCAACTCTGTGCGTTGTCCTAAGGCATTCACGAAATAACTATAGCTGGAACGTGTGATGGTGCCAACTTTATTTTCCGTGCTGAGGAGTACATTGCGATTGCCCTCGTAGGTGCGGATGTTCTGCCATGGGGTGCTGGCATTGGTCGTCAGAGTGTAGGGCATGAAGTCTTGTTTGGCACCGCTGGTGTCACCGATGCGTGCCGCAGCAGCACTGGCTTGGCTGTAGGCGTAACCGTAGGTAAACGAATGGGAACCGTTGTTGATGGATGAGAGGCGGCCAGCGTTATCATAGCCATAGGTGACCTGGTTTTCGACCGTAGTGCCATTTCTCAATTCCCAACCTGTGTCGCGACCTAGGGATAGCGCACGACGATCCAGAGTTCGGACCATCTCGGGAGTGCCGTTCGTATCAAAATCGTAGCTGATGGTTTCCGCATCGAGGTCGAGGGTGAGAGCATCGTAGGTGTAGGTTGTTTTGGCTAATCCGTTGCTCAGGTTTTTTTGGCGACCGATGGCATCATATTCCATTGTGACGTCGGGAGTGGTGTCGCTGTAGTCGGTAGCAGTCATTATCCCATGCGTGTAGCTGTAAGTGGTGACTTTGAGATCAGCCACGGTGGAGCGTGCCCAAGTGCGGGTTTGCAGACGACCAGCGTCGGTGTAGGTGTAGCTCGCCCCTTTTTCTTCGTGGTCTTTTTTGTTGAGAAGATGGCCGGTGGTGGGGCTGTAGTGCCAAGTGGTTTTGGCAAAGCCGGTACTGGCCTCGGTGGGTTCGCCACTGAGAGTTTGAAAGGTGCGCAGTTCTTCGATGCGCCCTTGGTCGTCATAGAGGGTGAAGGTGGGGTTGGTCAGGCTGCCCCATTTCCCAGCGGGCTGGCCGCTGAGGTGGTATGAGGTGTAGGTGATGCTGTTATCGGGGAGTTTTACGGCGGTGGGGCGGCCGAGGCGATCGAGGCTTGTGGTAGTGATTTCCGAAGCAGGAGTCGTGGTGGTGCGGGATTGCCCAGCCTCGGTGAAGTCGCTGTAGGTGGCTGTGCCGGTGCGGGAATCGGTGGTGGTTTCTAGTTGTTGGAGGGAGTTGTAGCCGTATACGACAATGGTGATGACCGTATTGTTGCTGGCCAACTGCTGACTCAGGGTGGTGAGTCCGTGGGTGTTGGTGGTGATGGTTTTGGTGCCATCGGGGGCGATGCTGGTTTGGGTGGCGACACCGGTGGTGTCGTTGGTGCGGGTGCTGATTCTGAGGCTTTGGCGATCAAAGCTCACACTGCCGCTGAGCAGGCCGTTGATGGAACGGTAGCTGGTGGAAGTAGTGACAGGAGTAAAGTCGGTGGAGGAGATCGTCTGAGTGCTGCGCAGTGAGACGCCGAGAGCGGTGCCATGGAGGGTGATGCTGGATACTACATCGTTTTCCGTGGTGGTGACTTGGGTGGCGGTGGATCCACCGGGGAGCGGGATAGGACGGGAGATAGTGGTTTGCTCGCCCTCGGTGTTGTAACCGTAGCTGATGGTGACGCCATCGGCATCGGTGACGGTGGCGGTTTTCCCACGCGAGCCGGCAGCAGCGCTCAGCGGATGGTAGGTGTAGGTGGTGGTGCCGCTGCCGGGGGAGGTGCTGGTGAGGGTGCGACCTAGCAAGTCCATCGTTTGGCTGCTAACGAGAGTGCCGCTGGTGGTGGTTTCACTGAGGGGGGCATAATCATAGGTAGTGGTGGCGTAACCAGTGCGGGTGCTGGATTTCATTTGTCCACTGAGATATGCGGTGGTGGTTTGTGTCGAAGCATCGAAGTTGTTGCTGGTGACAACGGTATCGCCCGTGCCTGCATTGTGTGTGATGGTGCGGGTGGTGGTGACGCGGTCAGCGGAGTCGATGGAGTTTTGCGCGGGACCGGTGGAGGTGTATGTCATGCCATCCAGGCTGCGGGTGCTGGAACCGAGGAACTGGGTGGCAGAAGCGCCGTAGGTGCGGGTCTGGGTGGTGGTGAGGCCATCGACGGCGGTGCAGGTGGCGATGACGGGCGAGGCGGCGGAAGCTTTGGTTTCCACTTTGTAAACGCGCTTCATGCCATCGCGGTAATATTGAGTCGTGGCACCCATGCGGTCGCGAGAAAACTCAAGACCGCAGCAGGCGTATTGGGAAATATCGTAGTCGTTTACATCGGCATTGTAGATGCGCTTGATGGGACGGCCAAGTTTATCGAATCCATTGTTGTAGCTTACATCGGTGTCCCATTGTTGGATGTTGAGGTTGCTGGCGATGTCTTTGGTGATTTCCGAAATGGCGAAGTTGCCGAGGTTGCGGGTGGTTTTCACTTCGGTGCCTGCGGTGATGCCGGTGCGGCTGCCAGCACCGCTACGTTGGGTGACGACGAGCGAACCGCTGACGGTGGCATAGCTGTAGGTCGTGGCGGTGCCGTCGCTGTTTTCGATCCATTTGATGCGGCCTGTGGAGGGAGCGGCGGCGGTATCGGGGAAGTAGGCGGTGGTGTTGGTGTGCCAGGCGCTGCCGTCCCAACGCTCCGAAGTAGTGACGGGATCACCACCAATCACACCGAGTGTGATTTTGGATTTGGATACCAATTCCCCGCCGATAAATTCCTCGGTGAGTGCTTCATTGGCACTGACTTGCAAGACGGTTTTGCGAGCATTGGCTCGCTGAGCGATGGTCAGGTCTTTCCAACCGGAATAGATAGTGGTGATGGCGACGGGTGAAGTCGGGTTGATAGCGTATTCCATGAAGGTCCATGAGCCATCGGGATTGACGCTGGACTCCAAACGACCGTGGACGGTGGGATTAGTGGAGGCTTGGATGTATGTGTAGGTGGTGGTCTGGGGCGTTTGGCCAGTGACAGCAAATGCCTCGGTGCGCGACACGAGACGTTTCATTCCCTGTAAGCCGCCCACGCTGTTGGTCGAGAAATCATCGTAGTCTTCGCGTGTTTTGGCGGTGAGGGTCAGCGATCCGATGGCTCCTGAGGCGCTGACGGAAGAGGTAAGAGTTTCACGGGTGATGGTATAGTCCCATGCTTTCGTGCCACGCTCGGAGTAAGTCAGATTTTCCTGGGAGAGGAGAGATCCCGTGGTGCCTTCACCGGCAAAGATTTTACTGGTAACGGTGGCGGGCTTGCCATTGGAGTCTAAGGTCTGCACGATCTCAGCGGTAGTGGTGCGGGTGCCCGAAACGCCCGTGGTTTCTTTCTGGACGTAAATGAGTGTATCGTTCGAACTGGAGCCAGTGGGGCGACTGAACGTTACATCAGTCAGCGGGGTTACGGAGTTGAAGCCAGTGATGGAATAATAGCCACCGGACAGTGTTAGAGCAGCGGCATCGCGCTTCCAGACGCGCAGGCGCCAACCACTCGCGGGAGCGGGAAGGATCTCGATGTGGGTGAAGGCATCATCGGTGAGAATTTGATGGATGTATTCGGGGAAACCGCCTTCGGCGGGCTTTTTCAAGGTCGTGAACGTCGCCTCGGATTGGAGGAAGAGAACCGAAGGATGGAAGGTTGCAGCGGAAATCTGGGTTTGGGAAAGTTCGAGATGGATTTGGCGCTGCTGCAAGGGATTGCTGGAGAAATAGCGGCCATAAATTTGGCTGAAGGAGGGCAGATTGCCGTTGAGTTCGAACGCGGTCTGACCGAAGTCGCTGAAAACAGTGGGCTTGGGATAACGTGCAAGACCTACCTGAATTCCCCATGACAGGCTGTTAGAGGCTGGGTTGGACGTGGTTGCCGTTCCACTGCCATCATCTTCACCTTCGCAACAGGATTTACAAGCATTGCTACAACCGCTGCCCGGAGGATTGACGGCCCAAGAGTGGGATGTGGTTAAGAGCAATAGACTTGCGAGGATGTGGCTAAGTTTGGCGTTCATGTGTGAGATGGAGATGAATGATGAAAAAATCAGGAGGGATCGGAGATGCCGAGGCGCTTGAGCAAAGTAGCGGCAGCATCCTGTGCGGCGTAGTTGAGTTCGGGAGAGGTAGCGGCGATAGCGCGGAGTGGTGTAAGGTCTTGTTCTTCGCCGATTTGACCGAGAGCGGCGATGGCAGGGAGACGAAGGGACGAGCCGCCGTTTTCTTGAAATGCAATAGTGCGGATCAGGGGACGAAATTCAGTGGGCGCAAGAATGCCTGCGGCGGCCACGGCGGAGACGCGGATTGGGTTGCTGAGCGCAGAGCCATCGCGTAGTGCCTCGCTGAGCCATGGCTTGAGACTGGCGATGGCCTGGGTGCAATCCACGCCACTCTGGGAGCGGGTCAGATCGACCAACATCATCAGGGTGGTGCCGGGGACGGTGGAGTGAGCGAGAGAGGGATCGATGGTAGCGGCCGCGAGGGCGTCGAGCACTTCAGATGCCATTTCCGGTGAAGCGGCAGGCAGACGGGTCGCCCCATCCTGAGTCGCGGTGGGGTTTAGCCAGGTCGCGAGGTGCTGCACCGCGTAGTCGCGAATGACATCGGGTTGATGAGCTGCTTGCAGCAGGCTGATGAGTTGACGGGAAAAACGCTGCGGATCGGTCTCGTGGCTGTGAATCAGCGCCATGATGTCATTGACCAGCACATACCAATGCTCCGGTAGCTCGCTCGCAGGCGGGGCTTTTTCGAGAAGTTGATAGAGGTAGCGGAGCTCCGGCTCACTGCACCCTTCAGCGAGAGCAGCGCGCAGTTGAGAAATGCGCAATTGATAGGGCTGGCCGGTATCTGCGAGGAAATTCAAGCGGCTGGGAACCGAAGTAGCACGGCGCGGCGATGAGGGCGCAGGTGGTGTGCTCTGTAGCTCGGGCTTATCCGAAGTTCGATTGTCGAGATTTTTCCACGCAAGCATACCTGCCACGCCTAGAGCGGCGAGGATCAGATAGGGCAGTGGCTTGCGGATCATGGTGGTTGGGCCTTACGTTTCAGCGGGAGCCGAGGAAGAGACCGTTGCGGTCATAGACTTTGACGGTATGGCAATAGCCGCCAGGCATGCCCAGCGGGAAGAGGAACTGGAGAAACACCGAGCCGTTGACCAAATCAGCAGGAACAATGTTCATGGTAGTGGAGCCGTTGGGGAACATCACTCCTGCGCGGTAGATGTTCACTTCAAGCCATGCTCCTTCCGGGAGGTTGAGGACTGTCAGGGGTGTTTGAAGGAGTTTGTAGCCCGGGATCGCGGACGACGAGGCGGTGGTGAGATCGTTTTGCAGAGCATCGGATACGCCGATGACGTTGAGCTCTTGGACTGCGAGAATCGGACCACCGGGGAGCAGGCGGGCGACCACGCCCATTGCCTCAGGAGCCAGTGGAGCCATGGCGAGATGAGCGGTGGAGCCACTGCGCGTGACGGTGAGACGGGCCAGATCACTGGGGATGTCAAATGCGACCTCGCTTGCTGCGGATACGGAAATGGAACGCACGAAGTTATCGAGAGTATCCAATGTTTGGCCCGAAAATCCCGGCGGTGCGATCACACGAACGGTCAGAACGGCTTGGGACCCGTTGGCCAAGTTCCCGGTCACGGTGAAGACACCCGCTGTCGGGAAGGTGAGGACCGTGGTTTCCATGCCTGTCAGCGAGGTGGTGCCGCCCGAAGAGAGAGTGACGGTTGAGGTCATTGCCGGATCGGTGGCCCAGGCACCGACGCGCAATGAATCTCCCCTGCGGATCGTGAGGGTTTCCGCGTCCATGGCATTGGTCGCCTGCCAGGTGATGCTACCAGTGGTTTGCCATCCTGGTTCATAGGTGATGGTGTAGGATTGCGTTCCTGAAAGATTGCTGAGAGGAAGGTTGGCATACCAATGTCCCCTACCGTTCCCTGTCAGCGCGGCGGTGCTATTGACGGTGACGCTGCCGGGATCGCGGGCGTAGCCCTCAAGGAAGGCGGGAGACGTGCGGGTCGCAGCGGCATGGGACAAGACACGATTGTCCTGAGCCAGCGTGGCGGCGGCATTGGCCGGAGCAAGAATTTTCAAGGAGACGAGACGCACGGTGCGGCGGGCTAAGGAATTATCCACCAGCACGCTGACCTGATGATTTCCTGCGAGCAGCCATGGAGTCAGAGCCTGCAACAGACCGCGCTTGCCTGTGCCAAAACGCACGAGCTTGCGCACTACGGTCTGACCATCCACCTTGATGACAATCGGCACTTCCTCGTTGCCGTAGGTGGCCCCCATCAGTTCGAGTTCGAGGCGCAGCAGCCAATGCCCATCCGTGGGCACGGTGAAATTCCATGTGGCCTCGCCGCGGAAGCTGTCAGCGACCAGACCGCCCGAGGTCATCGTCCATGCGGTCGAGGAAGAAATGTAGCTGCTGAGGTCGAGTTGGCTGAGAAGTGTGTCGGTGATGGCATTGGCCGTCACCGCATCCGTTCCCAAAGCACTGACCTCATCGAAATCTGAAATTCCGTCACCATCTGTATCGGAATCGCTGGGATCGGTGCCCAGCACGTATTCTTCCAAGTTGCTCAGGCCATCACCATCGAAGTCGCCGCGCTCACCCTCGTGAACCAGATCGTTCAAGCCGTTGTCCGTGGCGCTCAGGCCATACTGGATTTCCCAGGCATCGGGCAAGCAATCATCGTCCAAGTCGTCGGCGGTCGGCGCATAGGATTGAAGATGGGCAAGTTCCAACACCGTGCGCCCTTTGCCGGGAGGAGCCCAAGCTACCGTGCAGTGTGGCTTGACGCCGTGGCCATTGACTTGGATTGTTTCGAGATAGTAGCGCTGCCCAGCCGTGAGATGAATTTCTTTCGACATCTGCGTGCTGTAAACATCCCAGAGGTTGGTGCTGTCGCTCAGAATGCCGTGACCAGTGCCCAGTTCAGGATTGAGTTGGGCGATGACTCGTTTGGTGTATTTTGTATCGTCTGTAGAGAGCAGCAGTTGCAATCCGTTGCGTCCGGAAATCCAAAAGCGATAGGTTCCTGTCGTAGGTGCCGTGAGCCAACTGCGCGAGCGAGTGGCGTAATAGACACCTGCATAAAAGGGATCCGAGGCATCGGGATGATCGTAACGAACCATGATCGGCTTGCTGTAAAAGCCTCTGTCGGCAACAAGCGTGTTGGTGGAGTAATAGAACAAATCGTTCCAGCGTTCCTGAGAACGTCTGCCTTGTAGTTCACTGCGCTGTGCAGGATTGGAGCCGAATGTCAACTCACTCATGCCATCGAGCAAGTCACCATCATCATCCGCAAAGCCTGCCGCACCGGCAATGACCACCGCATCCAGTTCGAAGTTCACTGACGCTTGCGAACCAGGATCAAGGCGCAAACGGGTAACGGTCTTGCCCGCCCATTGTGGGTGATTGCGCAAGTCGAACTTGAGCAACTGCCAGCCTCCCGTATTTCTGTAACTGACCACACTGGACCGAGACTCGGCAAAGCCGCCCTCCGTCGTTGTCCAATAAAGTTTGACTTCACAATCGACGGCCGCTTTGAACTGCGTCATCACTCCTGCTTGACCAGACACTGCAATGGTTGGACCTAAAAGGTTGGGATCATTCCCCGTGCTTCGGCCTTTCAACTTGCCTTCTTCCCACAAAAAATTGCTCACATGCTTCGGTGCCGTCCATCCGTCCAGACTCGCATCGAAGTTATTCGCTTGCGTCAGCCAAGAAACATCGGGTTGCTGCACGTGCTCCACAGCGGCCACATAGTCCACGGCAAACGTGATGCCGGGAGCACCGGGGTCGAGGCGAAGGCGTGAGATGGTTTTACCCGCCCACTCAGGGTGCTGGCTGAGATCAAAGCGAACGGTAGTCCACTGCTGACCCGGCACCATTTCCACCACCTTTCGTGCGCTCGCAAACCCACCATTTTCATTTTGCCAAAATAGCTCCAACTGCGCAGCATCGGACATGTGGATCCTCACCGCCACCCCCGCTGTGTCGCGGAGGGCTTTCTCCCCTAACAAAGGACTGGTCACGTAAGGATCCCAGCCATTCGCCGTGCCACGCATGCAACCCTTATTCGCCGTCAGACCGGTGATCATTTTCAGTAAACCCCAATCCTCCAGGCCGCTTTCAAAATCCCAAATCACCCGTGCCCCCTCGCGCACCATCACCGAATCCGTCACGGGCAGCGCCTGCAACGGCGCAAGCGCGGAGCAAAACAAGGCAGTCGAGAGCAGCGCTTTACCCCAACCACTCCGTAAAGCGGAAATGCCGGAAATCAACGATGAGGAAAAAAGTGAATTACGCGTCATGGTTTAAGTGCTTTGGATGTTGAAATTTGAAAAGCTTGGAAATGAGGTGTTACGGGTGCGCATGTAGCAAAACAAGCAGATAAGTACGCATGCCGATCTAGGCAATCGGGTAGCATGTTGATTCTCGCGTGTCCGCAAATGCAGATAAAAATTTTCTAACGGGTAGTTCTGAAAACCATCGAGCATTGTCAACAAACAAAATGCAAAATATAACATTTTTCCGACGCTGCCGCTCAGTTCTAACCTAATTGTAAGAGAGTTCGGTTCGCATGCCTGAAAAATCCTGTGACAAAGTTGACAAATGCCGATTTCCACAAACGGGTAGCATCGGACTGAATGGCACCCCCTCATGACTTCCAAATTTCGGTGCCACATCTACACCACGCCCTCAAGACAAGCATCGGGCTTCAAGCCTGGAGCGTCAGCGCGACTGTCGAGCTCACCCAAAAAACGCCCGGCCCGGAAAACCCGGGTCGGGCGGAGGTGTTTGAACGTGGAGCGGGTTTCAGCTTAATTAGCAGCCCATTGCGTGACGGATATTAAGCCGAGCCCCCTCGGCGCCATAAGCGATGATTTTTTCGCTGCACTCTTCGACCATGTCATTGAGCGCCTCCCGCAGCGTATGCTGCCGATTCGAGTCAAGCACATCATAAGGCCATCCGACGCTCGCTCCCGCGAGACGGAGGGTGAGATGAAACTCATTTTTGCTCTTATCGTATCCGATGGTGAGGGTCTGACCCAGCCACTCATAGACGAGGTCATCCCACTCTTCGGTGGCACCGAGACTCGCGTTCTGAGCAAACTGCTTCAGAATGCTTTCCACTTCTTCAATATTCAATTCGGTTTTCATGTTATGTCTGTTGATGGTCAGCACTGCCCCGACTGCTCACCGGACTCTCTATGAGGCCAAATGACAAACGGAATAAGACAGAAGCCGAATCCTAAGTTTTATTTTTCGATTCCTACTTCAAATCAAGGGATATTATTCAGAGCGGAGTTTTTCTTTTCAAACTGGTAGCATCGGCCTGAATCCCAAGCATCAGAGGAAAGCGCTTTGTGTTGGGAGCCCCCATATAGCCTGTCTTGCAGGGCAGCCGGAAACATCGTTTTCGGCCCGGAGAGGCAGGGGTATGGGGAAGCTGGGACCCAGCACCAAGCGATCCCGCAGGATGTTGGTTGCGAAGTCTTTCCGGGGGGGCGTTGCGGCGGGGGCGGAAGCGCCCCCCGCAGAGTTGGGAGCGGATCACAACGTATCCGCGCGGGAAGAGACCTCTTCCCGGCCTGAACCTCACGCACCGAGAAAATGATGGTAGTAGCGCTTGAGAATCACATCCACGTCCTCCTCCGAAAGAAAAACCCTCGCAAAATCCAACGGCAAAAGTCCCACCATCTCATCATTGCAAACAACGGTTAACAGTTGGAATACCTCCATTCGGTAGAAAAATGGCTGCCCTGCGGAAAACTCATGGAACGTTTGTGCCACGGCCATCCATCGGCAGAACTCGATTTGAGGATCTTCACTTTTCCCCAGCAATTCCTCCCACTCTTCACGGCTCTTCTCCATGATGCCGGGAAAAGCGCCGACAAGCGCTTTGAGATCAAACGGAAGTGATGAGCCGGAGTCTTGCATCAGATGGATCATGGAGGTGTGAGAAAAACAGATTGATTTGTTTGGGCAGGATACGGCCCGAATGAATTCTTGGAACAGCAAACGTAAAATCACCGCAACCCAGATGGGCGTGTAAGCCCCATGGCGTTGGCGGTATTTCCCAGCAATACCGCCCCGTTCTTCCGCTGCTCCGCCCACCAGCCCGCCGTTTTCCCGTCGACATACTGCAAGAAGCGGAGCTTCTGCGACGGGATGTTCTTGGTATGGGCGAGAAACGTCTGGCGGGCGTATTCTTCCCACGCTTGGCCATTCCCGGCACCTGAAACCGCAGCCAGTTGCCGAGCTTCCTTGTCCAATCCGGCCGATTGCAGTGCGGCGAGAGTTTTCACCAAAGATTCCCCGCGAACGTTCAGCGGTTCCGACCAAACATGCTCGCACTCGTCAACACGAATTGCCTCGCTGGCCTCTTGCGAAAAGCGATCATAATCCTCCTGTGGCAAGCTCGGACAAATCATCCCATACGTTCGGAACCCGTTGTCTTGCAACCAATGCAGCGCCTGAATGCGCTTCGAAACCAAAGCCGTGCCTTTTTCGAAAGCACGAGCTACCCGGTCATCCAGCGTGCCGGTGGAAAATCCAAAGATCAGCCGATGGTGATACTTTGCGGGAATCATCTCTTCCTCAACCAACTTCGGCAGCAGATGGCTCTTGGAAAGCAACCGGATGTGCCAACCGGTGAGTTCGAGAATCTTGCAGCAAAGCTCGGCAGTTTCCCGGAGGAGCTCCAAGTTGGCAGCAACATCAACCGTGGAAGAAGAAAAGACAACGCGCTGATCCTTATCATCCGGATATTTCCTGGCACCGGAACGTTTCAACAATTGTCCGAGGAGAACTTTTACCGAGTCCGTCCGGCGGATGACCACGTCAGCAAACTCCAGCACCTCGCCAGTCTTTTTTTCATGCGCCTGCAGGATGGGCGGCGAGTGATGGCGCATCATCGGACCGACGTAGCAAAAGGCACAACTGTAGGCGCAAGCGTCGCCCGGATTGAGTATCAAGCCGTCGCAGAGATGTTTCTCCTCAAAGGCCGATGCATCCGTTTTCAGGACGGTTTTTGCAGCCCTATACAAAACAGGTTTGCCATTCATGGTAGTGCGGGAACAACCGGGGGTTGTCTTTTGTGATGTGGACTGGGCGGGTGTCATAGGTCTGGTAGATTGGAATTTGTGGGTGGGGACAAACTTTGATCCCAAGTGCGGATCGTCGATCCATCCTCATTGGCAAAAAATACCGGAGCATAGACGACATCCTCGATCCAAAGGGTTTTACATGCGTCGAATGCGCGTAGGCATCCCTCACGATATTTTTCAGGGCACTCCGAGAGAGCCACATAATTGGAAATTTTTTCTCCGTCATTCACGCGGATTTTTCCGATGATGACCTTTCCGGATGCGACAAGTCGCTTGAGCACGATTTCCAGTTCGCGTCTCGTCATATTCATGGCTGTGGTTTTGTTTGGTTATGTGGTTGTGGGTTGCTTGAGTATTCCTCGCTAAGTATGCGCAGCTCGATGAGCGGCATCACCCGGTGAGGATAAGGATTTTGAACAATGCGAATTTTGATGATAGAGAAAGTCATAGTGGTCTAATCCTTGGGGTTTCCTGATTTGGCGCTACCAGCCAATTGCTGCTTTCGCCGCTGATAGGCTTCTCTCAGGAGTTGCTTAGAGCACTCCTTGCATGCGTAGTAAGGCCATGATCCCTTTTTCGTTGTGAGCATGCGGAATGCATCCATCGGCTTATCACTCTTGCAGATTCGACAACGCTTGTGGCCATCGGGCACAGGCGTTTCCTGGCGCTCTGAGGATTCGATCATAAAGGGCGCTTCCAAACGGATGCCGCCTTTCATGATGCCTTCCTCTTTTTCCCATGAGTTTTCTCCGTCGAAATTCGGCAAAGGCCGGAGGCATGGATCTTTCGGAACAAATCCGACAATTTTGTTACCATCAAAGAAAACTTTTGTGAAAAGACCACGCAGCGCAGCCTGCTTCTGACTTGGTGTCGTGATCCTGCGAAAGGCCAAGCACGCCTTGAATAGCAAGGTCACGCTTTTATCAGCGCTGCTGCGTAGCCGTTGTTGCTCATCGTAAGAGCGGAGTCGAAGACGAATGGCTGACGCTTCGGCAGTCAATCGCTTGACCTCGGCTTCCAGTTTATCGATCTCGAAGAGACCTGTTTGAAATAATTTGAGAGTTCGATTTTTCTCCTCTTCGATCTGTTTCAGCCGTTTTTCCTGATTTTCCTTCGAGGCGGCATTGTCCACTGGAGCTTTCAACCTTTCGGCAAGTGCCAGAATGACGGGTTCGCTGGCGAGATAAACGGCAGCGAATTCAGCCAGGGTTTGATCAATGATTTCCTTGCGCACGTTGGGCTGGGTGCATTCCCGCCCTTCAGCCTTGTTCAGGTAGTAGTTGTTGGCGCAGAGGTAGTAGCCGTGCGTCAATTTACCGCCACTTCCACGCTTACCGGCAGAGGTATAAAGCCGGCGTCCGCAATGAGCGCAGAAACCGATGCCGACGGCCATGTTGATTGCAGTCGGAATGTTCTCGCGCAACCAAGCACTGCGGTTTTCAGCCAAGGCAACCTGCACCCGATCAAAAATTTCCGGAGCTACAGCGGGTTCAGTGAAAACTTGAACACGAATGATGTCCTTTTCAGCGCGTGGAACTTTCTTCCTGGAAAATCGAACCGTCTCATTCTGCTTCAGCGGAGTGCGCGGATTTTTGACAACGTGTTTGTCCTCGCTGCGCTTCTGATCGTATACTCTCCAGCCCTTGTAGATGGGATTGCGCAGGATTTTGGCCAACGTGTTTCTTTGTAATCCAATCTCTTTGGCGAGTTGGGTCAAGTTGGTGATCTTCTGCTCATCGAAGAGGCGGAAGGCCTCCTGAACCAATTCGATCTCCTTAGTGTAACTCCAATTGCGAGTCTTACGGTCGTAAGCCACACC
>ERZ1066127.127-NODE-127-length-49386-cov-12.331212_pt1 | contig 49386 bp, 34 predicted proteins | sample MGYA00382774_ERZ1066127 | MGnify/ENA primary metagenome ERZ1066127 (study PRJEB33369, sample SAMEA5778357) | biofilm metagenome | biome: Industrial cooling water; feature: Water cooling tower basin; material: Biofilm | place: United Arab Emirates | collected...
GCCGCCGTCAAGCGCGAGGCACCGCCCGCCTTCTGGGAGCGGCTCGATCATTTGGAGGAAACTCCGCTTGCGGTTGCGTCCCTCGGGCAGGTCCACCGCGGGCTGCTCAAGGATGGCACCTCCATCGTTGTCAAAGTCCTGCGCCAGGACCATGCCGCGGAGTTTCAGCGCGATGTCGAAGCCGTGCGCTTTCTCGCCAAAACCTCCTTGTTTTTTTACCCGCCGCTCCAACGCCTCGCCGACCCGATCGGCACACTCGAAACGATACGCCGCACCACAGTGACGGAAATGAATTTGCTCGCGGAATACGATGGCACAGAGCAAATGAAACGTCTGCGCGATGAGGGAGTAGCGGCACTGCCCCACTTGCAGCAACTCGCTTTTCCCCGCATCTATCGTGAGCTCTCGAACGAGAATTTCCTCGTCAGCGAATTTGTCAACGCCCCCACGGTGCGCAAGCTGCTCAAAGCCGGTCAATTCGACTACCAGCACCTGCTTCTGCTCTTCCGCATCCACGGCTACTACCTGTTTTTCCGGGGAAAATTTCACGGCGATTTCCATCCGGGCAATGTCTTTTACGATGGTGAGAAATTCTGGTTCATCGACAACGCAAACGTCGAGTCCGTGCCATTGGAATTCTCCCGCGGACTGCTCCGCTTCATGGTGGCGCTGGGAGAAAAGCGCTATGCGGATGCCGCGCTGGCCATCGAGGCTCTCGGTGTCAAGCCACTGGATCATCCCGGAGAGTTCCGTGCCGCCTTTGCCAAACTCTACGCCAACTTCGGCCACAAACCGGTCGGTGAAGAAAGCCTCACAACCCAGATGATGCAAACCATCCGCATGGCCGTGGAAAAAGGCCTGCAATTTCCCGAGGGTGCCTTCCCTATCATCAAAAGCCTAATGTATCTCGACGGCATGGCCATCTCCTGCGCACCCGATCGTTTTCTGTTAGAAGATGTGGCTGCTTATGCCAAGGATTTTCAGGAATCCTGAATTTCTGTTAGCACCATCGCCAGCTTCACACCCGCAGGTCGCGGAGGCTTTGGAGGAGGTGGACGTGGTTGGACATGACGCAGTAGGCGAGGACGCGGCAGCCGGAGAAGGCTTCCATCATGCGCACAATCCTTGAAAGGAAGATAGTAACCACGGAATGCACGGAAGACACGGATGAAGAGTAGGTTATGGAAAATCTTTCACTCACCCTGCGGGTGAGCTTCCATGGTAACGCAACTGTTTTATGATCTGTGAATTCTGTGCCATCCGTGGTTCTCATCTCTGAATCTAGGATAATGGTGCGGAAATGTTCGCGCTCGACATCGCCGAAGACCAATTGCCGGTCCACGACGCGGGAGATGCAGTGGTAGATGACGGGTTTTACCGCGAATCTTCCGAGGGGGAGAGGAATCGTTTGCTCATGACGATGTGTGGGATGGGAGGTGGGTCTGCCTAGATTCTGCGGGAAGTTGTGATGGTGGATGCAGACGGGATCGTGAGTGAGAGTGCCACCCATCAGGGGGAAGTGGTTTTTGGTAATTTGAGAATGAAGACAAGACTGTCTTTTTCGATATCCACCTCGTGCAGGACCATGCGGGCCAGTTCTTGTGCGCGATCACGGGGTTTCCATTGATAGACCGGGATCTTTTCCCAAATGGTGACTGCCGTGAGATTCAGAGCCTGTTTGCACAGGTCGAGATGCTCCGGTGGCAGTTTGGGGAGTTCGAGGCTCTCACAAACGGGTTGCTGCAGGAAAAACGTATGTGTTTCCGGATCATAATCGATGTCGCATAGCAAGGTGGCCTTGGCTTGGTATTCTTTCTCGAAGGGCTTGATGCCAGCGCGGATGTTCGCGGTAATGCCGATCCTCACCTGACCTGTCTGTTGGACAATCGAAGCTTGGGGATCTGTGTAGGTGATCCGGATGACGCTGAGATATTTTTTTTCCAGAGGAAATTTCTTGGCCAGGAGAGCATCGATTTCACTCTGGTACAGGCGTATTTTCACTTCACTGCGGTCAAACACCCCGGCCCACCACAAGCCCGGTAGTATGACGCAGAGAGCGATGACCAGGAGGGAGAGCAGTTTTTTCATCCTCGCGAAGGAATGTAGGGGGTGGGAATAGGGTGGGATGAGTGGCCAAGAAAATCAAAGCGATTTTTTGAGGTCAGCGAGCGTCTCGAAGCGTTGTTTGCCAGGGAGCTTCCATAGCGATTTCGCCTGATCCAGGTGTTTGGCGTAGATGTCACGCGGGAGGCAATTGTGCACACGGCAGAGAGCGGCGCTGCGACCGACACACACCCCCATCATGCCGATGGTGTTCATCACGCGGATGGTGCCCAGGGCGTCACGATCCACGCTGATGTTGCGCCCGGCCATGAAAAGATTCGGGACATTGCGGGAGTAGAAGCAACGATAGGGAATCGGGTAGCCCACGCGGCGATCGATGGCGTGACGATGGATGGCTTTAGAGATGAAGGGATGTTCCGGGTTGCCTTGAATGTATTTTTTCTCAGGCACGTGGAGGTCGATGGACCAAGTGGTCAGCACGCAACCATCCGGAAATGCCGTTTTGTCTTTTTCGATGTTTTCTCCCGAGAGAACAATGTCTCCGAGGAGCTGCTGGGTTTCGCGGGTGCCACCCACGTATGCGAGCCAGGTCATATCCGCGTTGGCGTGTTGGTGGGGATCACGAGCGGCATGGGCACCGTAATTTTTCATGGCACTGAAGGCGCTGTAAGCGGAAACGAGGTTCCAGTCGCGGGTGATTTCCAGTTCCTCAATGGGATGGCGGTCGTAACCGCTTTCCCAGAACCACTCGGCATGCCCGCGGCGAGGGTGGGGGAAATCTTTTTCCGTGAGAGAAAGCATCCATTTTTGTGGGGGGAAGGCGACGGGCTTGTCGCGATTTTCCCACATCCACATGTTGCTCATGCCCATGCGACCTTTTTCCTCCATGGTGGAGTCAGCCTTGGCCCACTGGCCGATGAAACCGTGTCCTGTGCAGTCCACAAAAAGCGGTCCGGAGATTTTTTTCAGCTTCCCTGTCTCCACTTCCAGCACGTTGATCGCACTGATGGAGCCATTTTTCATATCGAGCCCGTAGGCGTGATGACCAAGGAAAAGTGTGATGTTTTTCTCCGCACGAACGATTTTTTCCTTTTTCTCGTCCTCAAATTGTTCGGCTGGTGCGGGGGAGGCCTTGGCGTCATCCTGAAACTCATTGACGATGTCCGAAAGGGCGTACTCGCTGGGCGGAGTTTCTCCTTTGGCCCACACACGCACTTCAGAAGAGCCATTGCCGCCCAACACCTTGCGATTCTGGATGAGTGCCACCTTGGCACCGAGACGCGCCGCTGCGATCGCGGAGCCCATGCCTCCATATCCGCCACCGACCACCACGAGGTCAAAGCCGTCGATGTTTTCTGCTGCGGCAGGTGCTCCCCCGACTTTCCAGGAGATGCGATCCAACAAGGAGCATTTCTCCGGCGGAGTGAAAGAGGCGTCACTGCTGAAAATGAGAGCATCCACGCGGCCATCGAAGCCGGTGAGGTCCTTCAGTGAAACTTCCGCCTTGCCCTTTTTGAGGTCGGTTTTGCCCGCCTTGACCCACGACCATGTGGTATTGCCCTGACCAAGAGTGGCACCGAGGTCCTTGCCATTTACATTCACAGAAAATGTCCCGGCGCTGTCACCGCGCTTGAGGCGCTTGGTCCAGTCGATGGTACGAACCCAGACTTGATAAGATCCATCGCTGGGAACAGTTACGGTGGTGCTGGCATCCGCCACCGGTTTGCCCATGCCGTGGGCGATCAGGTAGGGGGAGCCCATGCTTTCGATGAACTGCGTGTCCACCATCCATCCACCTTTTTGCGTAAATTGCTCTGCTTCCACGAGGAAGGAGTCCGCCTGAGCGGTAGCGAGGATGACACAACTGAGCGATGAACAGAGGGTTGCTTTCATGTGCGCCAACATACGGCATCAAGGCGGGAAATCTTACGAAAAACGTGTCATAAAGGGTTAGGTCCCGCCTCAATCAACACTCGCGATGAGCCACGATCGCCCACGGGAAAACAAGGGGGAATTCTCCCGTGGTGGATCGTGACCACAGCGGTCACTCGTAGCTCAACTGAGCGGAAACAATGGAGTCAGCCTCGCTGGTAAAACGGATCCAGTAGGCGGAAAATGCCGGGTCGAACTGATGGTTCAGCGGCTTCCCTGACTCGATGGAAAAGCGGTCATAAACAACCCAGTCGCCCCAGCCACTGATATCCACTTCTACGATAATTGTAGTATGTTGATCACCCGCCAATGTCAGGGATTTGCGGTCATAGCCGGTCATGAGGTAGGGATCGGAGGCTTGCCCTTTTTTCACCGGGGTGTTTTTCCATGGTCCGCCCTCGCCGCGCGGTTTGCCGAGTTTCCAGACATCATCGATGACTCCGGCCCACAGGGCGGCCTTGCCGTCCGCCGAGCGTATGAGGTGCGCATGTGGCGTGGCGTCATCCGCGATGCCGCTGATGAGCAACAGCCCGCGCCACGAGCAGAAGTCATGCACGAGCCGGTTGTGCGTGGTGACCGGACGCGCGAGGGCGAAGCCGCCGGCGTTCTCCGCAGGCAGCTCATAAAACGTGCCACAAAGGTTGAGCAGGTCGCGCTCTGTCGCCACTTCCCGGGCCATGCGTGCGTTGCCAAACTTACCACCATGACTGTAAGCGGAGGATCCGCGAGGAAATCTCCAGCGCCGCCCTTTGTCATCGATCACCAAGGCGGAAGCATCATCGACGGTGAACGCGTCTTTCGTCATCTTGCAATGATCGCGATGGAATTGCGCAGCCTTGGCATCCGTGCCGGGCACGAGTGTCATGTCGGCACCCATGGTGTAGTAGCCGGTTTCTTTGCCTTGGGCATCCGTGGCCATCATCGCCAGTGTCAGGGCATCGTCATCGAGCGCACGCAGGGTTCCACCGCGTACGGATGGCGCATTCATCTCGGCAATGCCGGCAAACAGATCTTTTCCTGTGGAGGCGGCAGGGGAGTCGTGGCGATAGCTGAAACAAACGCTGAGCTTTGATACATCAACGCGAGATCGCACGCGGATCCATGCTGCTTGCTCCGAGGCGGGGAAAATTCTCGTGGTCAGTTGGCCCGGTCGCGCGGTGAGCGTGCCCATTCCGGTCCATCTGCCATCGCCATGGCGATCGACTTCTAACAATAGATCGAGCGGTTGATCGAGGTTGTGCGCCACATGCATGATACGATGTTGATAGCCGCTGAAAAGGTAGGGATCCGAGGTGTCGCCCGCTTTCACGGCATCGTTGAGCCACACCGCTCCGCGTCCCATTGCCGGTCCGAGCTGGTCGAGTTGCTCGTGTTTCACGAACCACAGGTTCGACTGCGAGCGCGGCGGCGCAATGTCCCCCTTGGCCTTGCGTTTGTTGAGAAACTCGGACTTTGCCGTGTCATCGCAGCCGAGCACGACTTTGCCCTGCCACTCACAAAAGTCGCCGATCACCTTGAGATAGTTTGAGCGGGGTGTGATGCCAGCGGATTTTTGCGGCGTGAAATCCTTCGGGAATTTCCAGAACGTGCCATGCATGGTCATGAGAAAATCCTTTTCGCCGATGTCGCGGATGCGCGGCCACTCGGTATTCCAGCCGTGTGCGCCATCGTAAGAGTGAGAGCCTTTCGGCAAACGGTAGGCATGCCATGCCCCGTCATGCAGACACATGAGAATCAGCGAGCGGTGATCCCAGCCGACAGCCCAGAGCGGGGCATCCGGCGATTCCGCCTTTCCCATGATGCCGCCCGGGCCGGTGACTTCGGTGAACTGGTTGCGGCGCACGATGGTCCATTGGTCAGCCTTGCCATCCCACTCCGCCAACACGCCACTGGGCACGCGGGGATTCACCTTGGCTGCGCTGCCGTGCTCACCATTGTTCGCATAGACATAGCGACCTTGGGCCGAATAAAACCCTTTGCCATGATAACCGGGAAGATCGGCCTTTTTTCCCTCCTTGGTTTCAGCTGTACCTTTTTTGTTAGGACCGCCGGGTTGCAGTTGTTCATCGATCCACAAATCCTTCACGGCCAGCGACTTGACATCCACTTCGTAAATGCCCTCTTCCATCGTGGCGTAGAGGATTTTTCCCGCCGGATCAGTGAGGTGACGGGCGTTCCCGGTGTGACGGCCATACATCGTCGTGTAAGGGATGGTGCGCACGCCACCTTGGGCATCGATCACATGGGGTCCGATGAACAACTGCTGCGATTCCTCATGGATCATGCGATTCGCCGGTGTGCCGCCCAAGCTTTCGGGGCGTATCGTTTGTTTCAAATCGGGCGTGATTTCGTAAAGCTTGTCCGTCGAACCCTTCGGCTGGTGTGGCGCATAGGTGATGACCCATAGTTTTCCCGCCCAAGGCACGACCGCGCCGGTGCCGCATTCCCCCTCACGGTTCGACATCGCCAAATGCGGATAGACACCCGAATACTCCACCTGTCCTAACAAGGGCAGATGCAACAAACCGACACAGAGCAGAGAGCGAATCATGGCTTGCTGCTACGTCCGCGCAGGCCCGGATTTGTCGTGGATCTTTGTCATTCGCTCACCCGCCGCGTGGAGCGGGCATGCGTGTGGCAGATTTGCGGCTACCGTTGTCACCAACTGCCGAAAAGGTCCATCTGCGGCGGGTTGGGCTCGGGGAGGGACTGGTTGTTGCGGGTGTTTTTGGCTTTGGGGCCGTCTTTTTTCGCCTCCGGGCGGGTCGAGTGCAGTTCGAGGTGGCTGAGGATGGCCTTGGCGCGATCGATGACCGGCTGGGGCAAACCGGCGAGTCTTGCGACCTGAATGCCGTAGGATTTGTCGGCGCAGCCGGGGAGGATTTTGCGCAGGAAAATGATTTCATCGTTCCACTCGCGCACGGCAACGTTGAAGTTGGCGACGGCGGGCCGGGTGTTGGTCAGGTCCGTGAGCTCGTGGTAGTGGGTGGCGAACAGGGTGCGGCACTGGGTCAGATCATGCAAATGCTCGGCCACGGCCCAGGCGATGGAGAGGCCATCGAAGGTGGCGGTGCCGCGACCGATCTCATCCAGGATGACCAGCGAAGATTCCGTGGCGTTGTTGAGGATGAGCGCGGTTTCATTCATTTCCACCATGAAGGTGGACTGCCCGCGCGAGATGTCATCGGAGGCACCGACGCGGCAGAAGATGCGATCTACGATGCCTATCGTAGCAGATTCGGCCGGGACGTAGGCACCGATCTGCGCCATCAGGGTGATGAGCGCGACCTGGCGGATGTAGGTGGACTTACCGGCCATGTTAGGGCCGGTGATGATGTGGAGAAGGGAGTCCTGAGGCTGGAGGCTGGTGTCGTTCGGCACGAAGGTTTCGCCGACGAGCGTTTGCTCCAGCACGGGGTGACGGCCGTTCACAATCTGGAGCTGTTTGCCTTCGATCAATTGCGGGCGCACATGGCGGAAACGCTGGGCGGTTTCGGCCAAGGCACACAGCACATCGAGGGTGGCGATGGCGGCGGCACAGGACTGGAGGGCATCGAGATGCTCGCCGACTTTGCCCCGGAGTTGGAGGAAAAGCTCGTATTCGAGCTGGCGCGAGCGCTCTTCCGAGCCTAACACTTTTTGCTCCATTTCTTTCAAGCCGGGCGTGATGTAGCGCTCGGCATTGGCCAGCGTTTGCTTGCGGGTGTAGTCCTCGGGCACCTTGGCGAGCTTGGAGCTGCTGATCTCGATGAAGTAGCCGAAGACGTTGTTGAATTTGATTTTGAGGGTATCGATGCCCGTGCGCTGGCGCTCCGATTCCTGCAAGCGGGCGATCCATCCCTTGCCATCGCGGGAGATGCTGCGGAGTTCATCCAGCTCCGCGGAATAGCCGTCGCGGATGATGCCGCCTTCTTTCATCGCGGCGGGCGGTTCATCGGCCAGGGCTTGGCGGAAGAGGGCGGTGAGTGCGGAGAAATCGTGGAGGCGGGTGATGATGGCATCCGTGAGAGAGGCGTGGGAGCGCAGCGCGGCGAGGTCTTCCTTGAGTGGCGGGATGCCATCGAGGGATAATGTCAACTGCTGCAAATCGCGGGCATTTCCGGCGCCCTGGGCGAGGCGGCTGGTGGTGCGCTCGATGTCGCGGATCTGGCGCATGGCCTCGCGGCACTTGGAAAGCACGAAGGGCTCTTCTAACAAGGCTGCGATGAAATCCTGGCGCTCGATCAGGGTGGGAATGTGGCGTGAAGGGTGGAGGATCCACTCGCGCAACAGGCGTGCGCCCATGGGTGTGTGGGTCCGGTCCATGACTCCGAGCAAGGTGTGCTCGCGTCCGGAGCGGGAATCGACGAGGTCGAGGTTGCGCTGCGATGCGGCATCGATCAGCATGGTGTCGCGGGATTCGCGCACGCGCAAGGAGCGGACGTGGGTGCAGTTGCGGCGGAGTTGATGGATGAGGTAGTGCAGGATGGCACCGGCAGCACCGATGGCAGAGTTGAGATCACCGCAGCCGAATCCATCGAGCGACTGCACGGCGAAATGATCAAGCAACAGCGGCAGGGCCTGGCCGGGCAGGAAGGCGTAGCCCTCATAAGCCAGGGCGTTGGGCAGGGCACCGAAGGCCGCGGTCTGATCCTCAGGAATCAGCAGCTCCGCAGGCGTGAGGCGTCCGAGCTCGTCTTGCAACTGAGCCATGTCCGTAAACTCGCCGACGGAGAATTCGCCTGTGGAGTGATCGATGCAGGCGAGACCGATTTTTTTTCCTGATTGATAGACAGCGGCGAGGTAGTTCGAGCGTTGGTGGTCGAGCAGGCTGATGTCATCGATGGAACCGGCGCTGAGAATCCGGGCGATTTCACGCTCGACGATTTTCCCCGGTTTTGGCTCTGACGTTTGCTCGGCGATGGCCACGCGTTTGCCGGCTTTGACGAGGCGGGCGATGTAGGCCTCCGCAGCGTGCCACGGGATGCCGCACATGGGCACGAGATTTCGTTTCGTGAGGGCCACGTTGAGAATGGGTGCCGCGACTTTGGCATCCTCGAAAAACATTTCATAAAAATCGCCCAAGCGATAGAGCAGGATGATGTCCGCAGGCAAAGTGCGCCGCATGGCCTGGTACTGGGCCATCATCGGGGTGAGTTCGCTGCCGCTCATGTGCGGGTGATTGTTACGAAACCTCGGCGATGATGGAAACAGAAATGCGTGCGGCACGGTGATTTTTTCGTGATCGCTCGCGGCAGGCGGCTGCGGCTGTCAGAGTACGGGTGAGAGCAATCGTGCGGCGCGGCAGGCGGCGCGGAAATACCAGGGCTTGCACAGGTAGTCATCGAGTTGCTCGGGAAGGGCGTGCGCAAAATCCTGCTCGAGCATCTCCGCGACTTCGCGGGCGAACCGCGCATCATCGGTGAAGCCGGTGATTTCGAAGTTCAAGCGGAACGAGCGGTTGTCGAGATTGCCCGTGCCCACCGCCACCTTGCCGTCGCAGAGCAACACTTTTTGATGGAGAAAGCCTTTTTGGTAGCGGAAAATTTTCACGCCAGCAGGAAGAATTTGCTCGTAGTAGGAGTAGGCGGCGAAGTTGACGAGCCGGCTGTCCGCGCGCTCCGGGACGAGAATGCGCACGTCCACACCGCGCAGCGCGGCGGCCTGGAGGGCGGAGGTGACGCCTCCATCGGGCACGAAATACGGCGAGGCGATCCACAGTCTCTCCTGTGCGTGCTGGCAGGCGGCCACGATGAAGAGCTGCCATGAGTCCAATGTATCCGCCGGGCCGGTGGGCAGGATCAACAGCGATTGATTTTCCTCCTGTGCTGTCGGTGTGGGCGAGCATTCCGGCATGCTGCCGCAGGCCCAGTACCAGTCCTCCATAAACACTAACTGCACACCCAGCACCGCGGGTCCGGTGATGCGCATGTGCGTATCCCGCCAATACCCGAGATGCGGATGCCAGCCGAGGTATTCATCCGCCACATTGAGTCCGCCGATGAAGGCCTCACGCCCGTCGCAAACGACGATCTTGCGGTGGTTGCGAAAATTGTATTGCAAGCGCGACCACCAGAAACGGTTGGTGCCGAAATGGTGGAAATGCACCCCGGCATCTTTCATCTCCCGCAGGAAACGTCGGGGCAGTTTGCTGGAGCCGAACTCATCAAACAGCAGCCAAACTTTCACGCCGGCACGGGCCTTGGCGACGAGGATTTTTTGTAAGGCCTCACCGATGTTGTCATGCCGCATGATGTAGTAATTCACCATCACATACGAGCGGGCGTTTTCGATCGCATGAAACAGCGCGTCAAAGGTCTGCTTGCCGTCGGTGAAAAGATCCAGTCTGTTACCGGACAACAGCGGCAATCCCGATAACTTCACGGCCGCACCCATGAAGGGACAATCGCTGGCTTGCTGGTAATGCAGCAATTCCTGATGAAAGGAGACCACGTGCTGGGAGATTTCCTGCTCCATGCTGCGCCTTGCCTTGATATATCCGGCAAAACGATCGCGCCCGAAAAACCAATACATCGGCACCGCCACATACGGCATGAAAATCAAGGCCATGATCCACGCGATGGAGCCCTGCGAGGTGCGCGCCTTCATCAGCGCCTGCGCGGCATGCAGCAAGCCCGCCGCATGACTCAGCAACACCACTCCGGCTATGAGTTCCGCCACAATCACCGCCGTCATTCCAACAGAAATTCCGCAACGATACGAGGGAATAAAAACATCCGCTCTCAGGGCTTGAGCGACTCGATCAACCGATGAATCAACGCGGCATCCTCATGCTCTTCCGAGCGTTGCAAGGACACCTCGAGATTCCGCAGCGTGCGGATGAGAATTTCGCCCGGCGTGGCACTGGAGGACAAGGCGCGGGCGATGCTGTCATCAATCTCATCACGGCGGGAGAGGATATCGTTCAAGTCATGCATGCGGCCGCTGTTGAAGCAATCGACCAGCAAGGGTTGGCCGCTGTGCTCCACGCGGCAGAGGAAGTGGCCCGGAAAATTCACCCCTTCCACCTCCAGATCCAGACGTTTCGCCACCAGGATGAAAATCGTGGCGAGGCCGATGGGATTCGATTTCCCGCTCTCGATGGCCCAGGCGAGATCCGAATTGCGCGGATCGTGGTAATGCACGTGGTTGCCCTTGAAACGCCCGCTCTCAAACAGATAGATGCGCAAGCCGTCCACACCTGCTTCATCGCAGGCTTGCTTCGCTTCCTCCGCTAACAAGTCCAATTGATCCGACAACGGCGGACGCAATGAAACACCATCGTGGAGGAAATCCGAGACCTGGCGCAAGCAGGCTTCCAGATGGTCCCAGTCATCATCCATGGCGCGCCAACCATGAAACGGCACCTCCCAATCCACCAATAAGGCATCGCGGCGGCAGGGCTTGAGCACTTCCGATAGCAGACCGATTTCCGAGTCCGTGAGCGGATGCGTGCACTCGGCCAGCACCTCGCTCACATCGCCACCGTATTCCCGCAGCTTCTCGCTCACCATTTCCCGCACCGCTGGGGTCTCGTCATCCAGCAAACGCAGCAGAGATTCAAATTGTGGCACGGTGGTCATGGTCGTTGCTGTCAAACTACGCGATGCGGCCACTTCGGCAAGCAGGAATGAAGGCAACTTGAGGGGAAACATCCGCGTCGTGTTGGGGCGCATGGATGACAACCGGTGGCAGCCCGGACTTTTCCATTTCTTCCGCTTGCCCGAGGTGCCGCTATGGCACAGGATCAGCGCATGACTTCCGCAAGCAAGGCACAGCAACTGCGCGCTCGCAAGGGCCACCAGCGCATCACCGCATTGACGGCATACGATTACCCGATGGCCAGGTTGCTGGATGAGGCGGGCATCGATGTCCTGCTGGTCGGCGATTCTCTGGGCATGGTGGTGTTAGGTTTCCCCGATACCACGCATGTGACTTTGGAGCACATGGTCCATCACACCGCCGCCGTGGCGCGGGCCCATCCGAAGTCGCTGGTGTTGGGCGATTTGCCGATTCACACCTACGATGACCCCGCTCAAGCGCTGGCCTCCGCACGACGACTCGTCGCCGCCGGTGCCGATGCCGTCAAACTCGAAGGCGGCGCGGAAAAGGCGGGCATCGTCAGGGCTCTGCGCGAGGCTGGCATCGAGGTCATCGGCCACATCGGCATGCTGCCGCAACAAGTCATCGAGGAAGGTGGCTATCGTAAAAAAGGCAAGACACCCGCCGCCGCGGATCAACTGGTGGGTGATGCGCTCGCGCTGGAGCAAGCCGGTGCCTGCGCGCTGGTGCTGGAGTCCATCGTCCCGGATGTGGCCACCCGCATCACAGCAGCAGTCGGCATTCCCACTATCGGCATCGGCTGCGGTGAGCACACCTGCGACGGGGAAGTGGCGGTCATCACTGATTTGTTAGGGTCTTATCCCTGGTTTGTGCCGCCATTCGCCCGCCCGGAGGCCGACCTCGCCACCGCGATCCGCCACGCGGCGCAGGCCTATCGCCAGCGGGTTTGCGCGCCATCGTCGCGGTCCTAACGATGTGCCGCAGAGAAAAAAATACCCCGCCACTCCAGAAAGAGGGCGGGGTGTGGGTTGAGGGTTGATGAGGTCCTGTGAGATCAGGCTGGTTGAGCGATGTCGGACTGGCTGATGACGCGGAGCGGCACGCGCACGAGGACTTTGCCGTCGAAACGGATGTCGAAGTGATAGATGCCAGCCTTGGCCACGGTGCCTTGCAGCGGGGTGATGAGGTTCTGGGTGGAGAAGCCGGCGGTGCCCTCGGGCATGTTCACCTGCATGTCGGATTCTTCCTGGGTGTTTTCCGCAGGAGCCTCGGAATCATCGACCAACAGGATCGAGAATTTGTGGCTGCCGTGGTCAGCGGAAGTGAAGCTGAAACGCAGTGCCAGATTGCAAGCAAAACGGGCGGGGAAGCTCTGGGCGACGATCGCGTCGAATGCGCCGAGAACATTGAGTTTGCCTTGGTTTTCCACGGCTGTATCACATAGGGTTGCAACAAGTAGTTCCATAACAAAGACAGTTTGCAAAATACCGCATCGTGAGACAATACAAAAAATCTAACGAATTATTCGTCGGTTTTTTGCTCTCGGTGGCTGGAGAACAGCGAATACACCGCCGGCACCACGAACAGTGTCAGGAAGCCGGAGACCAGCAGTCCGCCGATCACGGCGATGCCCAGCGATTGCCGTGAGGTGCCCGCCCCGCCCAGCGATAGCGCGATGGGTAGGATGCCGAAAATCGTCGAGAGGCTGGTCATCATGATGGGGCGGAAGCGGCTCACAGCGGCATCCAACACGGCATCCTGTTTGCCCAGTCCTTTCTCGCGCTGTTGGTTGGCGAACTCGACGATGAGAATACCGTTTTTGGTGACGATTCCGATCAGCATGATGATGCCGATTTGGCTGAAAATGTTGAGTGTTTGGCCCGTCCAGTGGAGCGAGAGCAAAGCACCCGCCAAGGACAGCGGCACGGTGAGAATGATGATGAACGGATCGCGAAAGCTCTCGAACTGCGCCGCGAGCACCAGATAGATGATGAGCAGGGCCAGGATGAAAGCGAACAGTAGCGAGGACGAGCTATCGGCGAAATCACGCGACTGCCCGGCGAGGGCGGTGCTGAAATTTTCCGGCAGGATCTCATCAGACAGGCGCTGCATTTCATTGATGCCATCGCCCAACGTAAAGCCGGCAGCGGGTGTGGCGCTGATGGTGGCGGAGACAAAGCGATTGAAGCGGAAAATCGCTGCCGGGCTGGCGGATTCCTGGAAACTCACCAGGTTGTCCAGCGCGATCATGGTTCCGTCCGCTGTGCGGGCGTAGAGGTTCTTCAGGTCGCCCGGTTCATTTCTGTCCTCACGCTGCATTTGGGCAATGACCTGATATTGCTTGCCGTTTTTGAGGAAATAGCCGAAGCGCCGCCCGGAGTAGGCGAATTCCAACGTGCGGGCGATTTCCTGCACGGAGATTCCCAGCTCCGCCGCGCGCTGGCGATTGATGGTGATGACACCTTCCGGACGGTTCACTTTGAGGTCGGCATCCACCTGGCGGAGTTTCGGGCTTTGGCTTGCCGCTTCGAGGAATTTCGGCAGCACCTCGACCATGGACTCGAAGTCGGGAGCTTGCAGCACAAAGGCCACCGGTTGCCCGGCACGGCGGTCGCCGATGGTGGGTGGCTGCGTCGGAAAGGCCCGCACGCCAGTGAAATTCACCATGTCGCGTGTGACCTGCTCGGCGATCTGCGCTTGGCTGCGCTTGCGCTCCGAGGTGGGGGTGAGGTAGATGTTTTGGATCGCGGAATTCGCATCCGTGCGGCCCATGCCACCGCCCAGAATGCTGAAAGTCCGGTAGGTTTCCGGCACCTGATCGTTGACGTAGGTGTCGATTTTTTCCATCCAGCTTTCCGTGTATTCCAGCGTGGCCCCCTCCGGCGCGGTGATGTTGACACGGATGTTGTCGCGGTCTTCCAAGGGTGCCAATTCGCGCGGCAGGGTCTGCCACATTTGCCAAATCAACCACGCACTGCCTAACAGAATGGGAAGAGATACCCAGCGCCAGCGCAGAAACGGCACCAGCAGGGCACGGTAGCCGGAGGTGAGCATGCGGAAAAATGGCTCGGTGCTGCGATAGAACCAGTGCGGATTGTCACCGTGCGGTTTCAGCAGAAAGCGGCACATCATCGGTGAAAGAGTCAACGCCACGAAGGCGGAAATGATCACGCAACCTGCGATGGTGATGCCGAACTCGCGGAACAGGCGTCCGGTCAATCCGGAAAGAAACACGAGGGGCGTGAACACCGCAGCGAGCGCCACGGTGGTGGAGATCACGGCAAAGTAAATTTCCCGCGAGCCCTCCTGCGCGGCTCGCAGCGGAGTCATCCCGGCCTCGATTTTGGAATAAATGTTTTCCAGCACCACAATCGCATCGTCGCAGACCAGACCGATGGAGAGCACGATGGCCACCAGCGTCAGCACGTTGATGGAAAAGCCCGCCACATACATGATGAAAAAGCCAGCGATGATGCTCACCGGAATGGCGATCACCGGGATGACGGTGGATCGCCAATCGCGCAGGAACACAAAAATGATCAGCGCCACCAGCCCGAAGGCGATGATCAGCGTTTCCTTCACTTCCTGCACACTGCTGCGCACAAAGCGGGTGAAGTCGTAGCCGACCTCGAGCTTGATATCCTCCGGCAGCTCCTGCCCCACTTGTTTCATGCGGCGGTAAAATTCATCGGCGATGGCGATGGCATTGGTGTTCGGTTGGGGAATGATGGCCACACCGATTTTGGCAACCCCTTGTCCCTTCAATCCCGTGCGCAGCACCTCGGGCCCCAGCTCGGCGTAGCCGATGTCGCGAAAGAGGATCTGCCTGTCATTTTCACGACGGATGATCATCTCTTCAAACTCCTCCGGCGTTTTCAAACGACCCAGCGTGCGCAGCGTCAGCTCGCTATTTGCGCCCTCGAGGCGGCCGCTGGGCAGATCGACGTTTTCGCGATCAAGGGCATCCTGCACATCCTGCGGGGTGACGCGGTGCACCGCCATTTTCACCGGGTCCATCCACAAGCGCATGGAGTATCGTTTTTCGCCGAAAATCCGCACCGTGGACACGCCGGGAATGGTTTCCATCCGCTCGCGCACCACGCGATCGGCGAAGTCGCTGACCTCGAGAATGCCGCGTTTCTCACTCTCCATGGAGAGGAACACGATGGGAAAAGAATCGGCATCCTGCTTTTCCACCACCGGCGGATTCGCGTCCACGGGCAGGTTGCGCGCCGCGCGGGCCACGCGGTCCCGCACATCATTCGCCGCAGCATCCAGGTCCGAGTCCAGCGTGAACTCCACCGTGATGGTGCTGCGTTCCTCGCGCGATTCCGAACTGAGCGTGCGGATCCCGGCGATGCCGTTGATCACCTGTTCCAGCGGTTCCGTGATCTGCGCGGACACCACATCCGGATTGGCCCCGGGATAGGTCGTTTGCACCGTGATGATGGGCGGGTCCACCGCGGGGTATTCCCGCACACCCAGGTAGAAAAATCCGGTCGCACCGAACAGCACGATGATCACCGACATCACGATCGCCAGCACCGGGCGGCGTATGCATACATCGGACAGACTCATGGCACGTTCACGAGTTTCACCTCCACGCCGGGGCGGATGCGGTTGAGATTGGTAATGGCGATCACATCACCGGCCGCCACACCACGCAAAATCTGCACCTGCTGGTCCGTGCGGGTGCCGATAACCACTTCCTGGAATTTCGCTTTTCCGGAAGCGATCAGATAGACGCCGTGTCCGCGCGGCGAGGGCACGACCGCTTGGGTCGGAATCATGATGGAAGGCTGGCCCTGATCCAGTGTGATGGTCACATCGGCAAATCCCCCCGGCCAGAGACCCTCCGGCTTGTCGCACACACCGCTCAGCCGCAGGCTGCGGGTCTGGGGATCGATCACGGGCTCGATCACGGTGATGACGCCATCGCGCGCCTCGCCCTGTCCGGCCACGGTGAAGGAAAATTTCTGCTTCTCGCGGATGGAGCGCGCGTAGCGTTCCGGCACGGTGAAATCCACTTTGATTTTGGAGGTGTCCTGCAAGTCCACCAGCGGCAGATTGGGGCTCAGCAGGGCACCCGTGCTGACCTTGCGTGTGCCCAGTTTCCCGGCGAAAGGCGCGATGATCTTCGCCCGGGCGATTTGCACCAGCTTGGTCTGCTTTTGTGCCTCCAGCCCCTGCCATTCGGCGGCGGCGAGGTCGGCATCGAACTGGCTCACCGCCTTGGTGGGCAGCAGTTCCTCCGTCCGCTTTTTGTTAGCCAGCGCCAGGGCCAGGCGTGCCTCGATTTCCTTCAGCTCGGATTGCAGCTCGGCATCATCCAACTGGAACAACAAAGTGCCAGCCTCTACTTGCGCGCCCTCCTCAAAAGCGATTTCTTTCAAACGCAGCGGGCTTTCCGCCACGATGGTCACGGCCTCATTCGCCCGCAACGTGCCCACGGTTTTGATCGTTTCGGCGAAGGGCACTGTCTGCGCGGTGTGGACTTCCACTTGCACCGCGGGCATCGCGGGCTGGGCATGCAGGGCCACAGGCCATGGGCTGCACAGGACAAGGGTGGTAAGGAAAAATGTCAGGCGCATCATGATCAAAACGGGCAGATGTGATTACTTGTTCCGGTTAGGGATTTGATCAACAAGATGCCGCACCTGACGGAAAAATCAAGGAATGATGAGCGTTTTTAGCCTTCGGGTGTTAGACCCAGCAACACATCCCACTTCGCGATGAGTTCGCCGGCCTTGCTGCCGGGCAATGGCTGGAAGTCCACCTCCACCGCCGCGCGGGCCTTCGGATCCTTGATGTTCCGGAACACGCCGTCCTTTTCATTGCGTGCATCGCCCTTGATGTAACATTGCGTGACTAACAGATTTTTGCCCTTGGACTTGATCTTGTAGTGGATGTGCGGCGAGCGCCCCGGGTAGCTCACAGGCTTGATGGTGCGGAACAGGTATTCCCCCTGTACGCCGGTGACAAATCGCCCGAAGCCTTGGAAATTCGCATCGCGCTTGTCCCCGCTTTGCCCCTTGCTGTGAAGATAGGCGCCCTCCGCATCACATTGCCAGATTTCCACCTCCACGCCGCGCATCGGCTCGCCCTTGGCATCGAGAATGCGCCCGCTGAGATATGTCACCTCACCCACGGCGGGGGTCAGTTTGTCATTGAGGATGAGCAGGTCGTTGTCCGTGTCCAGCGGCAGATGATCCGGGTAAAACGGTCCCTCGGTTTGTTTCGGCGTGGGCGTCAGCGCCTCCGCATACAAGCCCGTGGTGGTGAAAAACGCCGCCCCCAGCGCCGCCTTGGCCAGGAAATCCCTGCGGGAAAATGCGGATTTGCGCGATGTATTCAAGTGCATGATCCATAACATCCCCCAAGAACCACCCCGACGCAAGCAAAAGAATGCCCCCGGATGATACACGATGGAGCCGCTGGTCGGAATCGAACCGACGACCTATTCATTACGAATGAATTGCTCTACCCCTGAGCTACAGCGGCATCGTGGTGATGCGGGGAAACTTAAGGCAGTTTTTCGGAGGCACTGCAATCGCAAAATGAGAAATTTCCACGAAGCCTTCAGGCTGGGCCCACACTTTCGCGGGGGGTGTAGATGGTGGGGAAGATCACTTGGCGCGGTTGGCTGACTTCCGCGGCATCGGGCTGCTCGATGCGCTGGATGAGCAGGTCCGCCGCTTCCTGGGTGATTTTTTTGTAGCGCTGACGGATCGAGCTCAAGGTCGTGGGCAGGTATTCGCAGAGCGGGATGTCGTCCACGCCGACGATGGAGAGATCGCCCGGCACGCTCAGTCCGGCTTCCACGGCAGCACGCATGCAGGCGACGGCGGCGATGTCATTCATGGCGACGACTGCCGTGGGGCGTTGTTTTTTGTTTTGCTGGAGGAATCCGAGGAAGGTGTGGTAGGCCTGATCGATGCGATGTCCCGTGTGCAGCAAGTGGATGGCGCTGGAGGGAATGCCCGCGGCATTGAGCATTTGCTGGAAAATTTCCGAGCGCGAGCCGTCATCGGTGCCCTCGGCTTGGGCGCTGAGGAAGGCAAAACGGCGGTGTCCCCGGGCGAGCAGGTCCTTGACCGCGTCTTGCAGCCCTTGGGTGAAATCACTGAGCACAGCATCCGTGGGCAGGGCGATGTCCGGGACGCCGTTCCCCAGCGCGACAACCGGCATTTTTTTGGCGAACATGTCGGTCAGCTCCTCGCGATAAGTTTCATTGTTGCTCAGCCACAGCACGGTGCCGTCCACTTCGAGGTCCACCATTTCGTGAAGCAGGTGCTTTTCGCGGTCGAGTGTGGAGCGGCAGCTTTCCACCAGCAGATCGTAGCCGCGCGCTTCCACGGCGGCTTCCAATTCATCGGCAATGGTGCAGAAAAACGGATTGGTGACGTCCTGGATGATGAGGCCGATGGTGTGAAATCGTCCGGATCGCAGGGCGCGGGCGGTTTTGTTCGGGCGGTAGCCCATTTCCGCGGCTGCGGCAAAGACGCGCTCTTCGGTCTCTTTCGAGGCCCAGGAATTCGGGCGTCGGTTGAGAATGGTCGAGGCGGTATTCACCGCCACTCCGGCCTTGGCAGCCACATCTTTGAGTCGTACACGAGTGCTCACACAGGTGATACAAGAAGATTCTTATGACTCTAGCAAGCGCAAATAATATTTTGCACTAAAAAAGATAACAGTTTATGACAAAATCAAGCTGTGACGGGAGCAGGGGCTCGGTAGCGGGCGATGGAGCGGCGGAGTTGTTGCAGGTCTTTTTGGTAGTGTGGCTCTTGTTGCATCCCGGTGCAGGTGAAGGGCAGGCGGTAGCTCCAGTTTTCCCTGCCCACGGTGCCGGGCTTGTTGTAGCGGTCCCGCATGCCGAAGACATCGGTGATCATCAGTGCGGCATAGCGGGAGCGGCAGGCCAGCAGGGCGTCGAGCAATTTCCACTGGATCTCATGATCGTAGGGCGGGGGATTTTCCTCGTCGATCTCGATGCCGCCGAATTCCGCCATGAGCCGGAGGCTTTCCCGGGCCTTCCGCTGCTCGTCCTCATCCAGAGTGGTGCCGGTGGCATCCAGGCGGAATGATTCCCACAAGGCGGCGATGGTATCGTGATCATGCGTGGCATAGGTGGCGAAGGAGCATTCGGGGAAACGAGTGCCATCCACCACGTGGCCTTGCTCCGAGTCCCAGTGCGGAATGCGGAAGCCGGCGATGTCGAGGGACTCGAGGTGCGGACGCACGTAGGCCGGCACGCAGCCGAGGTCCTCGCCCACGACTTCAGCCGTGCCTGCCGCTGCGAGAATGGCGCGCAGGCGGCGATCGCCATCGGTGCGATTGGCCGCGCGGTGTTCCTCCGTCTCATCATCGCGCCAGGCCCATTGCGGCAAGCGCCCGCCGGTGAGTGCCGCCGCCTGTTCATCGTTGAGATCGAGAAACTCGGCGTTTCTCCGCGGATTCCAGGGAAAGGCGTAAATGCGATAGAAGCCGAGGATGTGATCGATGCGGAAGATGTGGAAAATTTCCGTTAACTTGCGCACGCGTTGTTTCCACCAGCGGTAGTCGTGTTGCTCCAGCCAGTCCCAGCGATAGAGCGGCACGCCCCAGTTCTGCCCCCAGCGCTGGATGAAGCGATCGTGTTTGAACATCGTCTCCGGTGGTGCGCCGCCGAACCACTCAAGGTCGAAGGGTTCCGGTTGGAAAAACACATCCGCCGAGTGATAGGAGATGCCGATGGGCACATCGCCCATGAGCTGCACGCCGCGGGCATCGGCGTGGGCGCGCACCTCGCGCCATTGGCGGAAACACAGCCACTGCACCCAGGCGTGGTAGGTCAGCTCCTCGCGCACGATCTCGCCGCGTTTTCCGCGCTGCTGGTGAAAATACTCTCGCGCCAGAGCGGATGACCGGAAGGCCGCGGGCCACCGGTCCCATAGCTCACTGCCCTGTGCCTGATCCATCAGCCAGCGATAGAGGGTGAAGTCGTTCAACCACGATGACTCGTGTTGTTGAAACAATCGCAGCTCGGCCTTTTCCCGGGAAAAATCCCCTGCCATGAATCGCGCATACGCACGCCGCAGCAGCTCGTTTTTGCAGGCGCGGACTCGTGGGTAATCGACCAGTCGCGCCTCGAGCACCTCGGCTCCCAGGCTTTGCCGCGCCTCAAGCCGATCGTGTTCCTCCAGACCGGGGATTTCCTCCAGCGTCAGGTACAGCGGCTCCAGGGCCACCGAGGAAATCGCATTGTAGGGACTGTCATCCGAGCCCGTGTGATTGATGGGCAGGAGTTGCAAAAAGCCCACTCCGCTCGAGGCCGCCCAGTCGATCCACTCTTTCAGGGCCCGCGTGTCGCCAATGCCGAAATCATGCTCGCGACGCGCGGAAAAAGCCGGCAACAACACACCGGCGCGGCGGGAAGATGGTGAAATCATGTGCGCTCCATGTTGCCAGCCGCGCAAGTCCTGACAAGCCGATAGTCCGGCAGCCGCGTGAAGCTTTTTCATTGTTTGACTCGAAATGCTGAAAAAACAGCATAAAGGCATTGACACCCCATGATGGCGAGGTAGCCTTCGACTCATGCAAAGACTGAAAACTTTCGTGAGATGGGATCTGGGCAGGAAAGTCTGTGCCATGTTGTTGTCGCTGACGGCTGTGGGCGGGGCATGGGAGCCGGTGATTCCGCTGGGCTGCTGTGCCGTGTCCCGCGCCGATAGCCCCGTGGTGAATGCGGACCAAACGGTGATCATGCTGTGGGATAAGGAGCACCAGATGCAGCACTTCATCCGCAAGGCCGATTTCAAGACGGAGGCCCGTGACATCGGCTTCCTCGTGCCCTCGCCCTCGCGGCCGCAGTTGTCGGAATCCGGGCATGCGGCCTTCGCCCTGTTGGATCGCATCACCACGCCGCCGGTGCAGAGCGGTGGGGGATTTCCGTTAGGCTGTGCAGCGCAGGCACCGGCCGACTCGCTGGCATTCGGCGTGACGGTGGTGGAGGAAAAACGGGTGGCGGGCTTTGATGCCACGGTGCTCACCGCCACGTCGGGCGCGGATCTGGTGCAATGGCTCAAGAAAAACGGCTATGCCTACTCACCCGCCGTGGCTGACTGGGCCAGGCCCTACCTTGGCGGGACGTGGCATTTCACCGCGCTCAAGGTCGCGAAAGATCAGGCAAGCCCCGCGCCCCACGCGCTCAAAGCCTCCGCCCTGCGCATCAGCTTCCGCACCGCGCAACCGCTCTTTCCCTATCGCGAGCCGGAGTCTGCGCAAGCCAGCGAACAGCTCGGCGCGAAAAAACGCCTGCTGCGGATCTACTTCATCGCGGAGACGCAATACGAAGGGAAGATCGGCGGCACCCAGCGCTGGAGCGGAAAAACGGTCTGGTCCGGTGACATCAGCGCACATCGCACGGACTTGCTTGCCGCGTTGCAACTTCCGGCCGGCACCGGCCCGTCACGCTGGTGGCTCACGAAAATCGACGATGCCTGGCCCTACCGCCAAGCCGCGGGTGACGTGTATTTTTCCCCCGCTACCAAGGAGTCCAGCTTCATCGCCAACGCATCCCGCACCCCGGCGACCCTCGATCCCACAGGCTTCGCCCTCATCGCCCTGTTCTCCTGGACCCTGCTGGTCAAACGCCGCCTTCATCACAAGCAGTCGGTCTAACGAAAATATGCTTTGATGGATCAATGCAATCCATGAAGGCATGGGCTGGATCATCCCCGTGCGGCTCCAGCCCCGATCTTTGCATAGTCTGCGCTTATTTTATCATGAGGTCGTCATGGGTCGGAAATGTGCTAGAGTCCGACGGTGATGAAGCAGGTTTCTTTTTATGATGCAAAACCGTATGATCGCGAGGCGATGGCGGGGGCGGCTGGTGCGGAGGAAATGCAGTGGCATTTTCATGAGTTCCGGCTGAACGCGCAGACGGCGCGTACGGCGGCGGGGAGTCATGCGGTGTGTGTGTTTGTGAATGATATTCTTGATCGCGCTTGTCTGACGGGGCTGGCCGAGGGCGGTGTGAAGCATGTGGCCTTGCGCTGTGCGGGGTTCAATCAGGTGGACTTGCCCGCCGCGCGGGAGCTGGGCATGGCGGTGACACGGGTGCCGGCGTATTCACCGCATGCGGTGGCGGAGCACACGGTGGCTTTGTTGCTGACGCTGAATCGCAAAATTCACCGCGCTCACAATCGCGTGCGCGAATTCAATTTCTCGCTGGCCGGATTGGTGGGCTTTGACTTGTTCGGCAAAACCGTGGGCATCATCGGCACGGGGAAAATCGGACGCTGCACTGCACAGATTTTCCGTGGGTTCGGTTGTGAGGTGCTGGCCTTTGATCCGGCACCGCAAGAGGAATGGGCGCGGCAACATCAGGTCCGCTACGTGCCTTTCGCGGAGGTGGTGGAGCGTGCGGATGTGCTGAGCCTGCACACACCCCTGACCCCGCAGACGCATCATTTGATCGATGCCGCTACGCTGGAGCGCTTGAAAGCGGGGGCCTATCTGCTGAATACCAGCCGTGGCAAGCTGGTGGACACGGTGGCCCTGATCGGCGCCTTGAAAAGTGGCAAGCTCGGCGGTGTGGCGCTGGATGTGTATGAGGAGGAAGAGGGCATTTTCTTTGAAGATCACTCCGATCTTGGCCTGCCCAGTGATGACGCGCTGAGCCGCTTGCTGACGTTTCCGCAGGTGCTGGTCACCTCACACCAGGCATTTCTCACGCAGGAGGCCTTGCATGAGATCGCACGCGTCACCACCACCAATCTGTTGCTCTCGTCGCGCGGCGAGCCTTTGCTGGAAGGCACGATTCTCTAACATGATAGATTCCCCCCACGATGAAATCTTCATCTTGCGCATCTGCACGAGCGGGATTTTTCCAGGTCATGGGGTCACGATGATGGCGTCCATGAGCAACTGCGAGGGCCCAGGAGCGCGGTGGCGGCCTACGGGGGTGCGGGGGAAATCGGCTACCAAAAGCGCGGAGGATTTCCCCTGCGGCCCTGTGATCGTACCCTGGCATCGTTTCGCTCCGAGCGGATCAAGGTAGTCGATGGTAAAAGAAGTGGCGTCGGCATCCAACTGGTCCGGCACTTGCAGGACGGTGACAAAGTGGGAATCGATGACCTGGGTGCCGGCGTAGCGGCGCAGGCTGATGACGGGGGGGAAGCCTCGTCGCAGCGAGCGCGCGATCTGCCGGTGGGTTCTCGTCACGTTGTCGTGGCCTTGTGGCAGGATCAGTTTCACCGGGCGTGCGCCTTGTGGTTCGACCAGCTCCTGGGCGATGTCTGTGAGATCGGCGGCATTGATGCCGCGGCGCGACCAGCGATTGCGTTGCGGGATGTGACCGGAGCGCTGGCCGCCGTGCCGGATGATGATGTGGCGGAGCTGGGAGCGATCGTCATGACCCGGAATGGCCGCGGCGGCGCTGCGATAGGCTGGCGCGCCGAAACGCAGGGCGTTGAGCAAGGCGGTGGGGCCGCAGGCATTGCCAGCGATGGCCAGTTGGTTGGCGGCATGTGCCTGAGGGTGCGGCGCTGTGGTGGGGCCCTGCGGGGAACATTGCGAGAGCAGGACCGCCAGAAACAGGCACACGGACAGGCGAAGTCGTGGCATGAGCAGGAATGTCAAGGCTGGGCGGGGCGAACCGGTGCCGGAAATGTCAGGGCGCGCACGGGGGCACCATCGATGTTGTGAATGACGGCGGTGATGACCGGCGGAGTGCGGCTCCAGTCGATGTTCAGCGAGCCGAAGTTGTTCATGGTATAGTTTTCTCCCACGCGGTGGCGGTTGATTTCCTTGCTGCTGCCGCCGCCGGATTGGGTGAGGGCGCTGGAGGTGATTTCCGTGAGCGGGTAGCCGGTGGTTTCGGCGGACAGTTGGGAAATTTCCGATAGATGCCGGTCACCGCTGAGCAAAACCACGGGCGGCATGGCGGGTTCGGCCAGGAGCTTGAAGAGGCGCTGGCGGGCATCGGCGAAGTTCGCCCATTTTTCAAATCGATGATCCTCCGGGATGACTTGAAAGCTGGAGACCACGATGTTCACCTGCGCCTTGCTGGCCTTCAGGGTTTTTTCCAACCAGGCCCATTGCGCGGCACCGAGGATGTCGCCGTTGGTGCCGATGTCGTCGCGGAAATAACGGGTGTCCAGAAGGATCACACGCGTTTGTTTTTCGGCAGGACCATAGACGTAGGTGGTGTAAATGCCCTCTTGCTTGCGGCGTTTGGAGTTGGCGGGCTCGCGCAGGAAATCGAGAAACGCCTGCTGGGACTCCACGCGGTTGGGGTAGTTTTTCCCGGCATCGTTGGCGCCGAAGTCGTGGTCATCCCAGGTGCCGATCACCGGGCACAGATCGCACAGTTCGCGATAGGCAGGGCGGAATTGCTGCAACTGGTATTTTTCCCGCAGCACCGCGGTGTCCGGGGAGTCGCCGTAGATGTTATCGCCCATCCAGATGAACAATTGGGGTTTGGCGGCGAGGATGGAGCGGAAGATCGGCGCGGGTCGTGACTCGTGGCAGCAGGAGGCGAAGACCATGCGCGAAAGCGGTGGCGCGGCTTCCGTTTGGCCATGGGCCGCACCGAGGCTGAGCAGCAGGAAAAGAGCGTGGAGGGAGCGGAGCATATTTGTTAGGGTGCGAAGGTCACAGGTTCGTTTTTCTCACGTGGCTTGATGAATCCGCCGACGTCCTTGGTGCTGATGTAGAGGAACAAGCTGATGAGCAGGAGGGCACAGGCGGACTGCACGTATTCCAATACGCGTGCCTTAACGGGACGACGCGCCACCCACTCCATGATGGCGAGCAGGGTGTGGCCACCATCGAGCACCGGGAAGGGCAGCATGTTGAAAATGGCGAGGTTGACATTGATCAGGACGAGAAACACCAGCAAGCGACGCCAGCCGTTTTCATCTGTGCTGAGCAAATCAAACTTTGCCTTGGCGATGCCGATGGGGCTGCTGAGCTGGTCGATGCCGATGCTCGATTTGGGAGAGGTCAGCGCGCCGATGGTGACGACCATCATCTTGATGCTGTCCTTGCATTGCTGGATGGGATTGGGGTGAACGATGTGGGTGTCGATGATGCCCTCGTTGTTCCAACTGATGCCGAGCATGGGCTTTTGGTTGGCGGGGGTGAGGGGAGCATTGGGCTTGAGTGCGATCTCCAGGGTTTCCGCGCCACGCTTGATGGTGGCCTGCATTTCTTGTCCGTTCTTTTGTTCAATCAGATCGGGCACGAGTAACGGATTCCAAATGGTGGTGCCATCGAGGGCGCTGATTTGATCGCCTTTTTTCAAACCGGCTTTGTCCGCCGGGCTGTGGGGCACGACGGCATCCACGATCGAAGGTCGCGTGTACTGAATCCCCACCTGGCGCAGGGCGCGGCGCTGATACCAGCGCGTGGGTTCCGTTTCAAAGCTGGAAATGATGGTCCGCGGTTCGGTCTCGCCCTCACGTTTCACCGTGAACTTGATGGTGTCGCCCTCGCTCAGCACGATATTTTCGGTGATGCAGTTCAGGTTGCCCATGAAGCCTTCCACAGGCTTGTCATTGATGGCGATGATGGTATCCCCCAGTTGCATCCCGGCTTTGTCGGCAGGGCCGTCTTTTTTGATGTAGCCGACTTGGGTTTGGTGAATGATGTCCTGGGGCTTGCCGATGCCCCAGACTGCCAGGCCGATGGTCACAGCCAGGCCTAACGAAAAGATCGGTCCTGCCACCGCGACGATGATTTTATCCAGCGGGGAAATGGGTGGGAGGGGTTCGTCATCGTATTCGGATTTTCCTTCCAGTGTCTCCATCGGCGCCAACTGCGGCAGCGCGACGAAGCCGCCGGCGGGGATCCAGCCGAGGCCGTATTGCACGCCGTTGATCGTTTTCGACCAGATCGGTTTGCCGAACCAGACCTGGAATTTTTCAATCTTCAAGCCACGCCAGCGGGCGGCGAGAAAGTGACCCAGCTCGTGCACGAAAATCATCACGTTGAAGCTGAGGATGACTGCCAGAATCAGCAGAATGTTTTTCAGAGTATCCATGAGTTGCGGTTGCCACCATACCGTCTATCGCGGACTGCGCAAGGAGGAACATCGTGACGTCATCGCCGCATGGATTGGTGGCGGTGCCATGCGGATTGGTCCGGTTGGAGCAGCAGGTCCAGCGGGGCCGACCACGCTGCGGTGAGGTGAAGGATTTTTTCTAGCAAAAAAAGTGAGGCCGTGGCATCGAACAGGGCGTCATGCCAGCGTCGGCCGGGGCAGGCGTTTTGCACGGCAGGGGTCAGCCCCAGAGCATCACAGAGTGTCCCCAGTGCATGGTCCTTCCATTGCGGCCAGGTGGCACGGGCCAGCAGCAGCGTGTCCACCCACGGGCCAAAGCCATGCCCGGGAAAGGCGCGCAGGAATTTTTTCTCCGTACCTTTGCCGTGGGCGACGATCACACGATCCGCCAGATGCTCTTTCACCACCGGCCACAGCCCCAGCAAATCCGGCGCATCCTCGAGGTCGGCAAGCGTGATGCCGTGGACTTTCTGCGCATTCCAGGCGATACGCTGGGTGCTGCGGAGGTAGGAGACGTAGCTGGCTCCCAGGCCGGTTTGCGGATGCCATCCCGCCATCGCAATTTGAATGGGCACATCCGTGCGACCGGTCGCCGCACCAGCCGACTCGAAGTCGATGGCGGTAAACGCGTGCTGCTGGATGGGCGCGGGAAATTTCATGAAGCACGGCGATGGTAGCGGCCGCGGAGGAAAAATCCATGCCGGATGCGGGGAAATTTCCTCCATCCGCCAGCATGGGAAGCTGTGTCATTCACCCAGGCCCTTCGCAAACACGCCGAAGTCCTCGAACACAATGACCATGGGGCGACAGCAGATTTCACAATCATAGTCCCACTCCGCCGGCCACTCGGACTCATCCGGGCCTACCACCTCGAAGGTTTCACCGCACGTGGGACACATGACGCTGTGCATTTCCATGCGCACAACATCCACGGAATCCGCCACAACGCAACTCTGTCTTTGACAATGGCCGACAACACCCCTAGTGTGAACTCGTAAACATAGCGTTTACATCAACAACAACATTACGAACATGAAACGAACCACCATCTTGTCGATCAGCATCTTATCGCTTGCGGCCACTGCGTGCAAATCATCCAAAGAAACCGCGCCTGCCGCGGGTGACACTGCACCGGCAGCGCCAGCACCGGCGGCTCCCGCTGCACCCGCAGAAGCCGCACCCGCAGCGCCCGCTGCACCTGCGGAAGCCGCTCCCAGCGCGGAAAATGCTGAGGCTGCCGCCGCCGAGGAAGCTGCCAAAGCCGCCGCTGCAGCAGCCGCCGCTGCCGCCGAGGAGGCTGCCAAAGCCGCCGCTGGTGGTGCGGCCCCTCCTGTGCCGGCAGAGCCCCCTCAACCATAAGGTCCGCTGCTTCTATTCCTTCACCGCCCGTCTCTGGATCTGACAGAGCCGGGCGTTTTTTATGGCTGCGTGCCAGAGCAGTCTGCCCACCCGTCATCTCGGGCATTGACCGGACGTCGCGTGTTTTTTACGATGCCCGCGTGCCTCCCTTCGATCAGGATTCCCCTCATGCCGTGTTGCGCGAGCGCTTTGGCATGGAAGGATTCCGTGGCCAACAGGAAGCGGTGATCCGCACCCTGCTCGACGGAAAATCCGCGCTCGCCCTGTTTCCCACCGGAGCCGGAAAATCCCTGTGCTATCAACTCCCGGCCCTGCTCCTGCCGGGACTGACACTGGTGGTCAGCCCGCTCATCGCGTTGATGAAAGATCAGGTCGAGTCACTCCACCGTCGCGGCATCCCGGCGGCACGGCTCGACTCCACCCTCGCCGATGATGAGGAGGCCGATGTGCTCGAACAAGTGCGCTCCGGCCAGCTGCGCTTGTTGTTTCTCTCGCCGGAGCGCCTTGCCTCGCGCGGCTTTCGCAAGGAGCTTCGGGGCGTGACCATCGCGTTGCTGGCCATCGATGAAGCGCATTGCATTTCCGAGTGGGGCCACAATTTCCGTCCGGATTACCTGAAAATCTCCCGCCTCTGCAAGCGGCTGAAAGTCCAGCGCATCATCGCCCTCACCGCCACCGCCACACCGCAAGTCGCCCGCGATATCCGACGCGCCTTCCGCATCAGCGCATCCTGCCAATTTCACGGCGGATTCCACCGGCCGAATCTCCATCTCACCGTGGAGGCCTGCTCCGCCGCGGAAAAAGACCGCCGATTGTTAGAAATCCTGCAACAAGAAAACGGTGCCACCATCATTTACGCGACCACACGCCAGGACACCGAGGCCATCGCCACCTATCTGCAAGCCCATGGCCTCGCCGCGCGCGCCTATCACGCGGGCCTCACGGCCGAGATGCGCGCCAGCGCCCAGGCGGCATTCCTGGCCAATGAGACGCGCATCATCGTGGCCACCATCGCCTTCGGCATGGGCATCGATAAGCCGGACATCCGCCGCATCATCCACTACCACTTGCCCAAGAGCATCGAGGGCTACAGTCAGGAAATCGGCCGCGCCGGGCGCGATGGCGCGATTTCCCGCTGCCTCTTGCTCGCCCACAAGGCGGATGCCAAAACGTTGGAAAATTTCATTCACGCCGCCACGCCCTCGCCGCAATCGTTGCGCAATGTGCTCGATCGCCTGCTGCGCCTCGCTGAGCCCGGAAAACGCTTTGCCATCTCACCCTTCGAGCTCTCCGTAAGCCATGACCTGCGCGAGGAAACACTGCGCACGGTGCTGGCCTATCTGGAGCTGGATGACATCATCGAGCGCCATGGTCAGTTCCACGCCTACCTGCGCGTGCGGCTGCTGCGTCCGCTCGATCGCGCGCTGGCCGGCTACCCCGCGCGTACAAAGAACCGCATCCGCTCGCTGTTTTCCGCAGCGGAGGAGGCCTACGGCAGCCTGCATTTCCGGCTCTACGAAGTCGCCGAACGCACCGGCATTTCCCGCGAGGAATCGGCGGAAATCATCACCGCGCTGGCGGAGGCGGGGGATATCCGGCTGGAGCAACGCGGCATCCGCGAGGTCTATCAACGCAGCAAAGATCCTACGTTTGTCGTAACCGAGGTCATCGATCGCATGATTTCACGCTTTGAGTCCCGGGCCTCGTTTGAGTTGGAACGCATCCGCCTGGTGCAGCGATTTGTCGAATCAAAGCAATGCCGTGCCAAGGTGCTGACCCGTCACTTCGGCATCACGGCCACGCCGGACTGCGGCACCTGCGATCTCTGCTGCGGTGGCACGCCGATCCGCTGGAAAGAGGAAACGCCACCGCCGATTCCCCCCGAGGAATGGCAGCTCATGCTCGCCCTGCGTCGTGAGGACCACGCCGCACTCGGCACCCCGCGACAGTTGGCGAAGTTCCTCTGCGGCATCTCCAGCCCCGCCGCGTATCAGGCCAAACTTCAGAGTCGTGAGGAATTCGGCCTGTGGCAGAGCCGCGATTTCCTCGACATCCTCGCCATGCTGGAAGTATGAAAACGCGGGCTGAAGGCCTGCGCTTTTGGCTTCTTGTCAAATCCCCGCGACTATGCTCATTTTCTTCCATGAGCGCGCTGAAGCCCATACCTCTCTCGAAATTGATCGAAGCTCTCGAATGGGATGACATGGAATCCGACTATGTCTGCCTGGTGGATTTGCAGGACGGCGATGTGATCTGCGTGGAGCGTGACGCCTACGATGATCCTGCCGATTGGCTGGAGCGCATGGCGGAAGAAGGCATGATGGGCTCTCAAGATCCGGAATTTCTCATCAAAAAAGCCGTGGCCAACGATCACGGCGGTGAGCGTTTCATCCAGCCCCCGCAAAAATACGACTATCACGAGTATGAAAAAATGCGTGATTTCATCGATCAACTCACCGATGAAAACGCCGCCGATCAATTGCGGCAAGCCATCCGCGGCAAGGGGGCCTTCCGTTATTTCAAAGACACCCTGCACCGCCTGGATCTGATCGATTCATGGTATGACTATCGCCACGCAACCATGAAAGAATTCGTCATTGCCTGGGCAGACTCCCATCAAGTGCCCTACACCGATGACACCTGAATTCTTGCTGTCACCAACTCGTTCCCACTGCGGGGGCTGCGGTGGGTGGTTCTTTCGTGAAGATCGGGTTGAACGCTTGACGGACTCACTCCAGATGCCTAAGTGCGATTCATGAAAGTAACCATCTCCCATGCAAAAACGCACTTGTCCCAGCTCATCGCAGCGGTGGAGCGCGGCGAAGTAGTCGTGATCACACGGCGTGGCAAGCCAGTGGTGCGACTGGTGAAGGAGGTTTCAGAGAAACCCAAACGGGTGCTCGGAACCTTAGCTGGCACCATGGACCCGCGCGTCATCGATATGCTTACCGCCCAGGCCTTGGATCAGGAAATCCAAAAAGATTTCGAGGATTCGATGAATTCTGACAAATGGCAGCGATGAGAGCAGGACGTTATCTATGGGACACACATGCCATGCTTTGGGCGTTTTATGCGCCACACCGGCTAAGCGTAGCGGGGCGAGAAGCCATCCTGGCTGCGGACGAAATTTATGTTTCCATCATCACCTTATGGGAGATTGCCATAAAATTTTCTCGCGGTGGATTCGGCGATTTGGTGGTACCGGAAACTTGGGAGAAATCTCTCATCGGAGAGATGGAGACTCAAGGCTTCCATCTGCTTGCCGTGGAAACACGCCATTGCCGCATGGTGCAAGACCTGCCGAAACATCACTAAGATCCCTTTGATCGGATGCTGATCGCGCAAGCACTGGCCGAAAATCTAGAACTGGTGAGTTGCGACAACAAAGTGGATGGATACGGGGTGAGACGTGTGTGGTAGAAGACGGGTGTTGTTGATCAATCCTCAAAGTAGTCCGAATCCAACCGTTTGATTTCGATTTTCCTTTGCGTGGAAACTCCCACGCCATGGTCTATCATCAATTGCGCCAAACGGGTTCCATCGATCAACACCACTTTCTGTGAAATCGATTTCGCATAGTCATACGCATTTTGGGCAAAATCACTGGTTGTGATAAAAATTCCCTTTTGTGCCTGCTTGCCAGCCAAAGCTCCCACAAATGCTTGGATCTCCTGACGTCCAACACGATTTTTCCAGCGTTTTGCTTGAACGTAAATCACATCAAGCCCCAACCGGTCTTCGTTGATAATTCCATCAATTCCTTCATCGTTGGATTTGCCTGTGACCTGCGCCGCCTCGTCACGCGAGCCGCCGTAGCCCATGGCGATCAGCACATCGAGCACGATTTTTTCAAAACGGTAGGCATCAACGGTGGATAGCTGATTAAGCAATTCATCACTAAGATTCTCATGCAGAGTAGCCAGTGAGGATTCGATGATCTCTTCGGGTGTTTCTGTAGTTATTGGAGTTATTTCGCCAGAACCTGGATTGACTTTACGTGCTTCAGCGCCGCTCTTCCAACCCTCCACCCAAGCAGGCACTTGCTTCAAATGCTCCACTTTGATGGGACCAGAGTGATGTTTTAGAAATTTGATTCCTTGGTCGGAGATCGTATAAATGCCACGAGCCTTGCGATTGAGAAATTGTGCTTTGAGGAGATGCGTGATCGCCCATCCACATCGGTTCGCCAATCGAGAGCTACCCGATGAAATTGTTTCCTGCTGATCTTCTGGAGTGAGTTTGAATTTCTCGATCATGACCGGCATGGCGAGTCGGATGGAGACATCGGACTTGCCTGCCATTTCCAAGATCGGTGCCAACAATTTATCAAAGGACGGTACGGACATAAGGTATGCTTCTAGGCTATTGAGGGATCAAGACGATGGCAAGCGACTAGTTAGAGGCGTAAGGCGGACATTTCCAAGCGATGCCGTCTTGCATGGGCCAGGAGGCGGAGACGCCTCCGCCACGAAAAAACCCGCAGCCTGTGAGGCTGCGGGTTTGCGAGGGAATCGGTGGGTAGAAATCAGCCTTCGGCGGAGTCGCCGGCGGCTTCTTTTTGGGCGAGCTCGCGGAGGTGGGCCTTGCGGCTCATTTTCACGCGGCCTTTTTCATCGACACCGAGGCACTTGGCGGTGAGCATGTCGCCTTTTTTGACGACGTCTTCCACTTTCTCGACGCGGCCTTCGGCCAGCTCGGAGATGTGCACCAGACCATCTTTGCCGGGGAGCACTTCCATGAAGGCGCCGAAGGCGGTGATGCTGACGACGCGACCGGTGTAGGTCTTGCCGATTTCGATCTCGGCAAACATGCGGTCGATCATCTCCTTGGCGCGGTCGAGACCGACCTGCTTGGAAGCGTAGATGTGCACGGTGCCGTCATCGTCGATGCTGATCTGGGCACCGGACTCGGCCTGGATGCCTTTGATGTTCTTGCCGCCAGGGCCAATGAGTTCGCCGATGCGATCCGCAGGGATCTTCACGGAGACGATGCGTGGCGCGTAGGGGCTGAGCTCGGCAGGGGCGCTGATGGATTCCTCCATCTTGTCGATGATCTTGTAGCGACCGTTTTTCGCCACTTCGATGCCTTCTTCCAGGATCGAGAGCGGGATGCCGGGGAGCTTGAGGTCGAGCTGATAGCCCGTGACACCTTCGCGGGTGCCGCAGAGTTTGAAGTCCATGTCGCCGTAGAAGTCCTCACTGCCGATGATGTCGAGCAGGGTGGTGTAGGCTTTCATGTTGCCGTTTTCATCGAACTCGGTGACGAGGCCGCAGGAAATGCCGCCGACGGTGGCCTTGAGCGGCACACCGGCATCGAGCAAGGACATCACACCGGCGCAGACGGTTGCCATCGAAGTGGAGCCGTTCGACTCGGTGACTTCGGAGGAAACGCGCATGGCGTAAGGGAATTCTGACTCGTCAGGGATGACGGGCGCGATGGAGCGCTCGGCGAGGGCACCGTGGCCGATTTCGCGGCGATTCAGACCACCCATACGACCGGTTTCACCGACCGAGAACGGAGGGAAGTTGTAGTGGAGGATGAAACGTTTTTCCGTTTCGCCACCGGCGTAGTTGTCCATGTCCTGCTTCTCATCGGCGGGCGCGAGCGTTGCGATAGCGAGGGCTTGGGTTTCACCACGGGAGAAGATGGCGGAGCCGTGCACGCGGGGCAGGGTTGCTACTTCGCCGTAGAGTGGGCGGAGGTCGCCGACCTTGCGGCCATCGGCACGCAGGCCTTTTTCCATGATGGAAATGCGGAAGGCTTTCTTCTGCAGGTATTCGAAGGCTTGCTCGATTTCAAACTCGGTGGTTTGCGGGAAACGCTCCATGATGGCGGCTTCCACTTCATCGCGCAGGGCGCCGACTTTTTTGCCGCGCTCGACTTTCGAGGCAGCGTAGATGGCGTCCTCGATGCGGCTGCCGGCGATTTCGTAAGCGACTTCCAGCAGTTCGTCCTTGGCGACGGTGACTGTGTATTCGCGCTTGGCTTTGCCGGCTTTGGCGATGAGTTCTTCCTGAGCAGCGATGATCTTTTGCACCGCGGCTTGGGCGAAATGGAGTGACTTGATGAATTCGGGCTCGGGCAGTTCCAGAGCGGATCCTTCGATCATGATGACGTCATTTTTGCCACCGACGTAAACGAGGTCGAGATCGCTCTCGGCACGTTGGTCGTGGGTGGGGTTGATGACGAATTCACCGTTGATGCGGCCCACGCGCACGGCACCGATGGGGCCGGCGAAGGGGATGTCGGAAAGGCAAAGGGCAGCGGAAGCACCGTTCATCGAGAGGATGTCGGCGTCATTGATGCCATCGGCACTGAGCAACAGGGCGACGATTTGCGTTTCGTAGAGGTAGCCTTTGGGGAACAGCGGACGCAGCGGACGGTCGGTCATGCGGCAGGTGAGGATTTCCTTTTCGGTGGGGCGGCCTTCGCGTTTGAAGTAGCCACCGGGGAACACCCCTGCGGCGGAGGCTTTTTCCTTGTATTCCACCGAGAGGGGGAACCAGGTTTGGCCGGTTTTGACTTTGGTGGCGGAGACGGCGGTGACCAGGATGATGGTATCGCCGCAGCGGACGGTGACGGCACCGTCAGCCAGTTTGGCAAGTTTGCCGGTTTCGATGATCATGGGATTGGTTCCCACGTCGATGGTAACATTGTGTATTTGCATGTCTGTCTATTTTCGTTTGGTTGATCCTGCGGCGTGTGCACGCAGGGGTGTGTTGTGTTTTGGACAGACCCGTAAGGTGAAGAAAGTGTCAGAGGGTTGCTGTCCACGATGTTGTTTCCGTGAAGAAATCAAACACCGTTTTGTCAAAACGGCCACGGAGGAATCCTCGGTGGCCGTTTGAGAAAGGGTTGGGATTAGCGGCGGAGTCCTAGCGAACTGATGAGCTTCTGGTAGCGCTCTTCCGATTTCGATTGCACGAAATTGAGGAGTTTGCGGCGCTGGGCCACGAGCTTCAGCAGACCGCGGCGGGAAGAGTTGTCTTTCACGTGGGTGCCCAGGTGGCCGGTGAGGTGCGCGATGCGCTGTGTCATCAGGGCGACTTGGTATTCGGCACTGCCGGTGTCGTTCGGGTGTTGTTTGTAATCAGCAAGGTTTACGGTATTTTCGCTCATATGTTTGTTCGGTTCAGCGCAGCCGGAATGGCCGTTCTGTCCTGTGAAGGCGCAGGGAAGGAAGCAGATTGCGCGGGGGTGTGCAAGGTTTTTCTGGGGAAAAATCGATCAAGTGAGCTGGGAGCAGGGAGCAGGGAGCAGGGAGCAGGGAGCAGGGAGCAGGGAGCAGGGAGCAGGGAGGCGCTGGTCAGGGGGACTTGCGCGCGTGGAGGCGGGCGAAGAGTTTTTCCCCGGTGGCCAGGGAGCGGTGGATTTTTACTTTCACGGAGTCAATGCCCGGCGCGACGTCGGCGGTGGTAGTGATGATGACGTGCTCGCCCGCCGCCGCCTCGGTCCAGCCGACGAGGTCGCTGCCGTATTCCACTTTGATGGTGGTGTTCGCATCGGAATGGGCGTCAGCTTTCCGTCGGTAGGTGAAGATCAAGTAGTCAGGTTCGGTGGTGTGATCGATCACGGGCAGCAGCTGGCGGGCGGGCATGTGGACATCAGTGGTGCCCAGCACCCAGGCGATGCCGTTGGTGACGCCGTCGCCATTGGCATCGCTGCCAAAAGCGGCACCGCCGGACCAGGCGGCATAGGGATCAGCCTGCGGTGTGGTGGCGCTGGCCGTGGCCGACCAGTCCGTTTCGTTGTTGATCGCGCCGCGGGCCTTGACGCGGTAGTGATGAGTGGTGCCGCTGGCGAGGCCGGTATTGCTCCAGGAGGGGGAGGAAATCCAGCCGCTGGAGTGGCCGTTGGTGGTGTTTTCAAAAAGATATTCGACCGGTCCCACGACGGTGGTGGCGGTGCTGGCCGTCATGCTGATGGTGTCAGCGGCCACGGCGGCGGGGGCGTTCACGAAGCCCATGGGATTGGGGGAGATTTCCGGGGGGAAATAGAGGGCTACGAGTTCATCGACACGGTTGCGGATGTCGTTGGCGCTGTCCTCGACGTAGATGCTGCCATTGGGCCGGACATTGGGATTGTTGCTGCCATCGGCATCCAGCGTCTCATCCCATTGCATCGCGTGATCGGTTTCCTCCCAGTATCCGGCGACGCTGGGTTTCTTGCCCCACCAGTTGAGCATGAAGGTCCGGTAGGCGGCGTTGTTGGCGGGCACCAGGGTTTTGTAATGCAGGAGCAAATTGCGAATCTCCACCGAGGCCGGGATGTTTTCCGCGGCAAACGAAGCGGCGAGTGCGCTGGGATTCTGCGGGTGAACGCCCCAGAAGTGGAAGAGGGGCCGGAGGTCTTTGCCCACGTGCCGTGACAGGCGCAGCAGTTTTTCGTCGTCGGTGTTCGCGTAGGAAATGCCGGCGGCATCGTCCTGCATGAAGGAGCGCCAGTAGGCGTCCATCCCTTCCCAGCCGAAAAGCCGGGCGATGTCCATGAACTTGGCGTGGCCCTTGAGTTGGTATTGTTTTTCCAAGGGCTGCATGGGGGTTTTATGGGGCGAGAAACTGAAGCAGCACATCCAGGCCACGGCTGTGTTGTCGAGGGAATGGGTGACGCCGCTGCTGTAGCCGAGTGAACCCGCGTGTGCGACATCAAGGCTGTAGCCGAACTTGCGGTGGAGCAGCGCGGGCTGGAGGAGGTTGACGTTGGACTCGCTTTCACCGCCGAATTTGGGGAACAGGTAGGCGTGGCCTTGTTCATGGAACTCGATGTTTGCCGCGGTGGGTGAGGCCCCGGGACCGCGAACGAGGTAATTTCCTGAGTAGCCCACCGGGCTGACCTCGGAATTCGGGTTGCCGGTGACATTGACGGCGGGATAGCCGGGCGCGTGTACCGAAGAACGCATGATCAGATCGACCTGGGCATACATGGTTTCCTTGCCCCGCGCGAGCGGGAAGCCCATCAGTGAGTTGATGGCATCCATCGCCTTGTCCCAATCGACCATGAGCTGTGTCGCTTGGGTCCCCGTCATGTTCGAGATCCACTTGCGCGGCACCTGGCTCATGAACTTCTCCGATTGGAAATCCGCCCAGGGTGCGGGATGGTTTCGCTCGATTTCCCATTCCGCCGGTGTGGTCTGGTGAAAACTTTTGGCTGAAAAATACGGTGAGCGCACCGCGCCGGTGATGCTGACGGAGACGATGCCGGCGCTCGCGCCGATGGGCACCTCGAGGTAGATGCCGCCGCCGTAGGGGCTGGTCACCTTGATGGTGAGGGAGGTGATGGGGAAGCGCAGTGTGGCGCGATCCAGACGATGGATGATGGGTCGGTTGGAGAGGTCCCAAGAGTGGGCTCCGACGCGCAGTTGATAGCCCGCATTCACCAGTGCGGAGGGGACGGTGATGGTTGCCACCGTGCCGGGGGCAAGGTAGGTGCCGGTGGGTTTGCGGGCGGGCAGTGTCCATTGCAACGTGTCGCGGCCGAAGGTGCGTGGGAAGCTGGCGTTGATGGGGACGACGTGGGTGACGCTCGCCGCGGGCGGCGCGCAGGGACCGGGGAAATGCGTGTGGCTGCCGAATCTGAAGCCCCCGAGAAGTGCTTCGTGGTTTGCCAGATTCTGCGGTGTGTAAACGCGGTCCATGATGCCCTGCATCGTTCGATAGATGGTCCAGTTCAGGTCATTGGTCTCCGCCGAGCGGGTGAGACCACCGGTGACATGGGAGACAAACAAGGGGCCTTTCACGGTGTCGAAGGTAGTCACCAGATCGAACACTGCGGTGATGGTTGAGGCGCTCTCGCCGAAGCGCGGGGTTTGCGCTTTCAAGGTGAGGCTGGCCTGGGCGAGTTGCTCGGACGTGAGGGGTGTCAGGCCGGTGATGTGCCCTTTGAGCTGATCCACGGCGGTCAGGATGGGATCCCCGGTAAACAAGGCACTAACGGCAGAGGACTCCGGGCCTTCCCCGCCGGAATTCAGTGCCACGATGACATAATGATAGACCGTGCCGACCACGCCCGTGGTTTCGAGATAGCCAGGCGTGGCAACCGTTGCGACCGCTGTGTAAGGTCCACCGGCGGTGGCGGAGCGCTTCACGATGTAGCCGGAAGCGGCGGCAGTGGCATTCCAATTCAGGCGGATGATGCCATTGTCCGTGGACACCGTGAGCCCGTCAGGTTGTGCGGGCGGCGGTGGGGCGACGGCTGTCGCGAATGCTTCCGCTGAGTCGGCGCTGAAACCCAGTGGGTTTTCCGCAACGACGATGTAATGATACGTTTGCCCGGGCTGCACCGAGAGGTCCTGATAGTTTCGCTGCGCAGTGGTGGCGATGGTGGTGTAGGGGCCGCCGCTGACGAGAGAGCGCTTGATGGCATACGTCCAGGCTCCGCTGGAAGTGTTCCAATCGAGCTGGATCAACGAAGTGCTGCCATCTGCCGAAATCCCTTGGGAAGCGAGCAGTGCGGTGGGTGGGCCGGGCACCGAAACCGGTGCGGGTGGCACGATGGCGATGGTGTTGTTGTCACCGTATTGGTAGTTCACCGACCAGCCGGGCGGGAGTCCGTTGATGGTGGAAAATGTCCCCGCAAGGCTGCCGTAGGTCGCGATCAGATAAAAGGGCTGGATGGAAGTTGCGGTGATATCCAGGTGGAGGGTGGAGCCGCTGAGATTCAGCAAGCCTTCCACTTCCAGCACCGGTTCGGTGTCGGCCCCGCGATCGGCGAGTTCGACGGCGAAAACACCAGCGAGGTTGACATTTCCCGTATGCATGGTGCCGAAAGGATGCCCCGGAAAAAGCGTGCCACCTGGCTGCACCGTCACCGTGCCCGCAATGGTGGCGGTGCCTGCGAGGATGCCGCCGTTGACGATGACGTTGCTGGCTTCCAGCGATCCGTTCACGACCAGTGTGCCCTGGTTCACGGTGGTGGTGCCGGAGTGGAGATTGTTGCCGGTGAGCGTCCAACTGCCGGTGTCTTCTTTGATCAGGCTGACGGCCCCGGAGCCGTTGTTTTCGATGTTGGCGGCGAAGATGTTTTCCCCGGTGTTGGTGCCGCGCAGGGTGAGCGTGCGGGTTTGGTTGGCGGTGCCATAGGCGGGCGAATCAGAGAGGGTGAAATTCAGTGCGCCGCTGCCGGAGGAGTCGATGGTGGCACCGTGGCCGTTGGCGCTGCCGTTGATGCGGAAACGGCGGTCGGTGAGATCTCCCTCGCCGGTGTAACGCAGCGTCGCGCCGTCGCTGAGCAAGAGGTTTGCCTCGCTGCCGGAGGAGGCGCCGATGCTGCTGGCCGTGCCGCCGTTCGCCAGCTTGCTGACTTCCAGCACGCCTGCGCTGACATGAGTGACTCCGGTGTAGGTATTGGAGGCATGAGCCAGGACCCATCGGCCTGTGCCTGATTTGGTCAGGGCCAGCGTGCTGGTGGCGGTGCCCAAGGTGGTGTTGGGAATCAGGCCGGAGAGTGCATTGGGTCCGGTGTTGGTGCCGGAGAGCGTGAGGGTTTTGTTCGCCTGGTTGTTGGCGGTGGTGGGAAAAGTGGGGACCAGATCCGAGGTGAGGACCAGGGCGCCCGTGCCATTGGCTTCGAGGGTGACGCCGCCGGTCCTCCCGGCCAGCTCGATCACTCGATTGGAGGTGTCTCCCGCGCCCGTGTAGCGGAGGGTGCCTGCGGTGGTGTTGGAGCCGATGGCGATGGCACCCTGGATGGCGTCTGCGGGTTGGCCCAGAGAGCTGGGGCCCTCGCCCACGTTACGCAGGGAATTGATCACAAGAGTACCGCCGAAGAGCGATGTTTTGCCGGTATAAGTATTGTTGCCCGAGAGGGTCAAGGTGCCAGCGCCTGTTTTGACGAGCGAAAGGCGATCCCCGACATCTGCTATGCTGGGGTCGTATGCCAGGGTGCCCGTGGTTTCCAGGAAAAGTCCGACATTTCCGGAAAAGCTGACCGTGCTGCCGCTCTGGCCGCCTGATCCGCTCAGCAGTCCGCCGAGTGTGCCATGGCCGCTGCTGGCGGTGGTCCACTGACCCGCGGCACCCATGGTGATGCCTATGGTGCCACCGGAGTTGACCGATACCGCACCGGAGGCGGGCATGGCGCTCAGGCTGGCGAAGCGGAGTGTGCCCTCGTGGATCGTGGTGCCGCCGTTGTAAGTGTTGGCGGCGCTGAGGACAATATGGCCGGGGCCGGTTTTGATGAGGCCGGAGGCGGTGGCGGAAGAATTGCGGATCACGCCGGAAAGGGTGGCGGTGACGGCTGGGGCGGTGGCGTTCGAGCGGATCGTGCGCGGAGCTCCTTGGAGGTCCAGTTTGTTCTGAAAATTCATGATGGAGCCTGCTTGCGCCGAGGCGGCCTGCAGCACGAAGACAGACGGGTCAAAGAGCGCACTACCCCATGCCACCTCGTTGTTCGCATTGTTGCCGAAAACCACATTCAGGGTATTGGCTCCATTCATGCTGAAGCCGCTTTCGCCGCCGGGGATCTGGACTGCGCCGTTGCCTGAACCGAGGGCTCGGATGAAATGGGTGTTCCAATAGGATTCATACACGCCGCCGTTGAGGATCAAATTTCCCGTGCCTATATTGTTGTTTGCCACCATCGTGACGCCGCCGTTCAACGTGGTGGTGCCGCTGTAGTTGTGCGCGGGGATGGTGCCGCCGCTGCCGAGGGTGAGACGGCCCGTGCCATTTTTGGTCAAACCACCGGATCCGGTGATGATGTTGGCTGTTGAGTCAAAAAAGGTTTGACCCGCGCCATCGATGGTTAGGGTGTGGCCGGCGTTATTGACGCCGCTTCTGGCGGTCAAGGATTGGGCGGAATGGTTGGTCCAGGTCTGGCTGGCGCCGAGGGCGATGGGGCTGACGGTCAGGGATACCGCGCCTGCGGTGGGATTCATGGTGATGTCGCCATGGACCGTGATCGTTTGCCCCGCCGTGCCCAGCGTGTAGGTTCCGGTAAAGGTGTTGAAGGTGAGGGAGCCAACGGCGGTGGGATTCGCGAGAGTAACGGCCCCACCATTGGTGCTGGCACCGCCGAAGATGGCGTGGGAGCCGGGTGTCCAGCTTTGGTTCGCCGTTCCATTCCACCACAGGTTGTTGGCGAGCCACGCGCCGCCGCCATTTGTCTGGCCGGAGTTGGTGCCGTTCGCGTCCCAGCGGAGTTGGGCATGGGCGGAGAGCAGTGTGAGTGCAACAGTGCCCAAGAGGTGAAGCAAGTTACGCGAGGGGGAGTGTGGATTCATAAATTTGGTTAGTTTTGGGTGATCCTGACGTCTATGAACAGTTTGCTGGTGGCGGTGCCAGTAACAGTGGCGGTGACGGTTGTCGTTCCCACTGTTGGCGTGTTGGGGGAGGCTACGAAGGTCACAGTCGTGCCATCGCCATCGGCTTGGCCGCCATTGCGGAATGTCGTGAGGTCCTTGGACCAACGGTAGGCGGCGGTGATGCCATCGGCAGGCGTGGCGTTCTGCGGGTGGGTGAAGACGAAGGTGTTTCCGTTGACGGCACCGGGGATCATGCCAGAGGTGCTGACGGAGGGATTGGTGCCGAAGAAATTCTCGATGCCGTTTTGGATGCCATCGCCGTCGGCATCTTTGTCAAACCCGGACAGGCTGAGCGGCACGGCAGGATAGCCGGCGATCCAGTTTTCGTAGCTGTTGCCGCTGGAGCTGCTCTGCAGCGTGATCATCGCGCGGCCGCAGGCATCGCCGGTGAGCAGGTAGGTTTCCGCGTTCCAGTTGTAGTGGAAGCCCTGGGTTCCCGGAGAGACGGAGGTGGTACGCCAATAGTTGCGGGTGTCCACCGAAGCGACGTTGGGCAGTTGGTTGCTGACGGCCATTTGAGCCTTCCAGATCGTGTCGGCACTGCTGCCGGGTGTCCATGCGCCGCCGCCGAATCCTACGGTGGCGACCACGAAGGGGGCGTTGGGAACGACTTTGCCAGGGTAGCGGTTTTCATAATAGGCACGCAGGCGGGTGATGAGACGGACGAGGTTCGCCTGGTATGCTTTGGCGTGTTCGCTGGCAGCGCCGGTGCCCTGCTCGCCGCCGTCCTTGTGACCCTGCCACCACACGAAGCCGGCGATCTGGAAGTCCCGACCCTGGAACGGTTGCCCCGTCCCGGCGTATTGGGTGGCGAAGGTGTCGAGTGCGTCAACCACGTTGTTGACGGAGTGGACACTCCATAATGCGGTCCAGTTCGTGCCCACGCCGGGTTCGCTGTTGGCCGCGGCGGTATGGGCAGCCTTGCTGGTGTAGATGGAGCCGTTGTATTTGATTTGCACGCCACTGATGTAATTCATGCCAATCGCCCAGCTTACACCGGGGCCCATGTCTTTCTCGTCGAGGAAATGATCGTCGTATTGTTTGCCGGCATACCACGTGAACTGCCCAGGAGCGCCGGTGGTGGTGGGCCAACTGAGAGGGGACTCCCCGTAGGCGGCGTAGGTGTTTCCGTCGGTGCCTATGATGCGCGGACTGGTGGCGGGCAGGTAGTCCCAACCCAGACTGCGGTTGCCGATGGAAGGCTTGAGCAGAAGGATGCCCTCGTCATGGTGGTAGCCCATGACCGTTCCGAAACCAAGCTCAGGTCCGTATTTGTCCCCTTTCCATTCAGGCCGCAGGTAGCCTTTGGTGATGGAGTTGTTATCAACGATCGCATGCATGTAAACATCGCTGCGGGTCACCCAATTTCCGCCGGAGCGCAGGTTGGGAAACTTGCCCTCGCTGTTGACCATGGTGTTGAGAGTGCCTGGGCCGGAGCCGGTCACCTGACCATAGCCAAACATGTTCGACTGCCCCGACATGATATACACTTTGACCGGTTTGGATGGATTGCCGGAAGATCCATCATAGGCTGGCAGTGGATAGGGGATGTTCGGTTTGCTGGCCGCGTTTGAGGCATTGGTGAATGACGCGGTGATCTCATACCAGTCTCCGGCCCCGTCATTGTCGGTGTCGAAGCGGTTGGGATTGGTGCCGGTATTGTTCGCGCTCACATAAATGCCCGTGTTGGTTTCCACGTTGTCGGGGTAGCTGTCGGCGTCAGTGTCTGCGACAAATGGATTGGTGCCGGTGTCGGCGGAATCCACCCATGTGCCGGTATGGGTTTCCGTGCCATCCAACAGACCATCGCCATCCTTGTCCGGGTTCAGCGGATCCGTGCCGGTGTTGGTGGTGCTGACCCAGACTCCTGTATTGGTCTCGCGGTCGTCACGGTAGCCGTCAGCGTCGGTGTCCGCCAGATGGGGATCCGTGCCGAGTTGGAACTCTTGCATGTTCGTGAGAGTGTCGCCGTCGAGATCGACGCCGGGCACGATGCCCGTGAGAGGATCGGACGGTGCTGGGGCGGCGTAAAGTTGCTCCCACCAGTCGGGCAGCCCGTCGCTATCGGCGTCCGCACCTTTGGCGAGTTTGAGGTTATTGCCCTCGACCGTGAGTTGGTATTCCGGCACCGGGGTTTCAATTTCAGGCGTGCCGGTGATCGGCGAGCCGCTGGTGAAAAGCGTGTATGTCGGCAACGTGGGCGTGCCATTGATTCTCACCTTGGAACCTGGTGCGAATTGAACGGCGCCGGTCGTGGTGATGGTGCTGGTCAGGTTGAGTTCGAGTGTGGCGGCGGCAGCGATCTGAATGGTGGAAGCCGAGCTACCGGAAGGCATCGCCAGTGTTCCTCCATGGACAGAGGTGGTGCCTGTGTAGGTGTTGGCCGCGGAGATCACCCATTTTCCGCTATCCTCCTTGACGAGGCTGACGGCGCCACTGCCGTTGTTGGTGATGGTTCCGGCGATTTGATTGGCTCCTGTGTTCGAGCCCCTCAAGGTGAGCGTGCGAGTCTGGTTGGTGGTGCCGAAAGTCGGACCACTGGTGTTGCTGAAAACCAACGCGCCGGTGCCGGAGGAGTCGAGGGTGGCACCGTGGTTGTCCACGCTGCCATTGATGCGGAAACGCCGGTTGCTGGAGTCACCGCTGCCGACATAGCGCAGGGTGGCTCCGTTGCTGAGCAAGAGATTCGCATCCCCGTTGCCGGAAGATCCGATGCTGCTGGCGATGCCGCCGTTGGCCATTTTGACGACCTCCAGAATGCCCGCACTCACATGGGTGACGCCGCTGTAGGTGCTAGCGGTATGGGTCAAGCGCCAACGACCTGTGCCGGCTTTCGTGAGCGACAGCCGGTTGGTCCCGGTTCCCAGCGTGGTATCGGGAAGCAGTCCCGCGATGGTGTTGGATTCGGCGTTGGTTCCCCCGAGTGTCAGGGTCTTGTTCGCCTGATCGTTGGCAGTGGTGGGAAAGGTGGCGGAGAAATTCGAGGTGAGAGTCAGTGCGCCGTCACCGGAGGATTCGATATTAACTCCCGCTGTTGCACCGGCGAGTTCGATGACCCGGTCTGTGGTGTCACCATCGCCGATGTAGCGCAGGGTGCCCGCGGTGCCTCGCCATCCAATGGCGATCGCGCCGTTCGCCACCGTGGTGGGAGCACCCAATGAGCTGTTGCCTGAGCCGACATGGTTCAAGGTATTCACGACCAGGACTCCCTCTTGGATGGAGGTTTTGCCGCTGTAGGAATGGCTGCCGGGAAGAGCAAGGCTGCCACTGCCGGATTTCCGCAAGGAGAGCGAGGCGCCGATGTTGTCCACCGTGCCGGTGTATTCCTGCGTCCCGGAAACTTCGAGTTGAAGACCGACATGGCCGGTATAGCTGAGGGTGGAACCGCTTTGTCCGCCGACTCCGGCCAACAAACCGCCGACGCTTCCGTTGCCGCTGGTGCCCGTGGTCCACTGTCCTGCGGCTCCCACATGGACGCCAAGCGTGCCGCCATCGTTGACGGTCACATTTCCTGAGGCGGGCATGGAGGCAAGACTCGCGAAACGAAGCGTGCCACCGTTGATCGTGGTGCCACCGTTGTAGGTGTTGGCTGCGGTGAGAATGATCGAGCCCGGGCCAGTCTTGATCAGGCCAGCGGGTGCCCCGGAGCTGTTGCGGATGGCTCCGGAAATGGTCGCCGTGACACCCTGCGCCGTGGCGTTGGATTGAACCGTGCGGTCCGCCCCGGCAAGGTCGATCCTATTCTGGAAGTTGAGAGAGGAACCTGCTTGCGCGGATGCCGCTTGTAGCACCAGTGCCGAGGGATTGAAGAGCGCACCGCCCCAGATCGCGTCATTTTCCGCAAGGCTGGCATTGTTTCCGATGATGACGCTCATGCCATTCGCTCCATTCATGCTGAACCCGCTTTCGCCGCCTGTGATTTGAAACTGTCCGTTGCCCGTGCCCATCTTGCGGATGAAGCTTGTCGTCCAGTAGCTCTCGATGACGCCGCCGTTGAGAACGAGATTTCCCGGACCCAGGTTGTTATTGGAAACCATCGTGACGCCGCCGTTCAGAGTGGTGACACCGGAGTAGCTGTGAGCCGGAATGGTGCCAGCAGCACCGAGCACAAGCCGCCCGGCACCGTTCTTTGTGAGCCCGCCCGCGCCGCTGATGACTTTATCGGTAGCATCGAAACTCACGGCACCGATGCCCGCGATGGTGAGTGTATGACCATCGGTATTCACACCGCTTCTCGCGGTCAAAGCACCGGAGGAGTTGTTGGTCCAGGTTTGCGAACCACCGAGTTTGATGGAGCTGGCCGTGAGACCGACATTTCCTGATCCGGCATTCATGGTGAGGCCTTCATTCAGCGTGAGCACTGTGCCCGAGGTGCCCAAGGTGTAAGTGCCCGTGAAGGTTTGGAATGTGAGCGATTTCGCGGTGATGTCTTCGGTCATGGCCACAGTGCCGCCGGCAGTGCCGGGACCGCCAAAAAGCGCATCCGAGCCGTTGACCCAGTCCACGTTGGTGGCACCATTCCACCACAAGCCCGTGCCCTTCCAATTGCCAGCACCGTTGGTCTGGCCGGAGCCTGTACCGTTGGCGTCCCAGGTGAGCTGGGCGTTGGAGCAAGTGATACTCAGCGCGAGTGTGCTGATGACGGATGCGAGGTAACGGGACCCGGATTTGGTGAGTTTCATGGGTTGAGAAGGCTGGTGGAGAGAAGTGTGATGTGATCTTGTGCGGAACCGTGTCAGCCGTCTGAATCCATGATTCGCCGGGAGTGGCAAGGGTGGTGACCTGTATCATGCATGGATTTGTTCCGCGGGTTGACCCGGGAAAAATCCCCGGTTGCCAAGGGAAAAAGCTACGGGTTAACGGTAAAGTCCCCGATGGATGGTCCGGTGCGCGATGTGTTGCTTGAAATCCGCAAGAATGATGGTGTTTTTGCTCATGGCAGTCATAGGTTGGGCGCAGTGGGAGGGGCCGTATTACATTCTAAGAAGCGCTTCATGTTAGGCAGAACTGCCTCGGATGGCAAAGTTATTCAGCAAAAAACTCCGATGGGGTGGAGAAGGGCGGTAGGGGGCAGATTCCGTTTTTGATGCGGTGCGGCGAGCCTTTGGAAAAAGCGACCATCACGCGCGCGAGTGTGACTTTCGCGTACGCGGCTGATGAGATGTGCTGTCGATCGGACCGGATGGCGAAAAACGCAAGGTCCCGGTTACTTGCGCCGCCACTCGATGCGGAGCGGCAGGGCCCTGGTGCCCGGAGCGGGGCGGGGAATGAGTACGAAGTCATCGCCTAACAGAGCACCGGGGTGATTCGTGCTGGCGTAGGCGGACGGCTCGATGCGTTGTGGCAGAAATGCCAGAAAGGGACGTCCGCCGCGCTGGGAGCCATTGGTATCGATGGCCTCATAGCTGTTTTCTCCTTCGAGAGGAGTGATCTCGATGACGATGCTCTTTTCGCTCTGGGTGAGTTTCTGGGAAAAAGACAGGGGGCGCGGAGCCATGATGGCCGACCAGGCGGGATCGCCATAAAAGGCCACCATGTCACGATCGAACAGCAGGCCCTTGCGATCCATGGGCGTCAGGTTGGGTGCGGTTTCCAGCCGATGCACCAGGGCCAGTTGATTGGCGAGAAATGCCTCGGCGAAGGTGTAGCGGCCTGGTTGTTCGACGAAATAATCGATCAATCCCCAGCCCATGTAGCCATACCATGTCGGCTCCACATACCCGGCCATTTGGCGCACGCCCACGCTGTGCATCCATGCCAGAGCCATGGCATCAGGGCCATCGATCAGACCCATGAGGCAGTTGCCGCAGGGTAGGTAAACCTTCGGACTGTCTTGGCGCACGGGGTGCTCTTTTCCCGATAGATCGCGGCCGTAGATCACGCCATCGCGCGAGTGGAAGGTGCCGTTTTTGTAGCGGAAGCCTGGCTGCCAATCGCGGGTGGTGGCATGGCCGGAAGTGATGATGAGCTGGGTCGATGGGGCGGCAAAGGCGGCTGCCAGTTCGGCAGTGCTGTCGGCATCGGTGAGCGGTAGTTCTTTTTCCTTTTCGCCGCTGCGTTGGATGGAATGCCCGCGCGGCACCAACTCATCGAAGCACTCGGCCTCCTCGCACATGCGGGTGGCGATGCGCGTGCCGGACACTGTGCCACGGATTTCCAGCGGTTTCACCTCCCTGACGATCTTCATGGCATCCTCCGCCGTGCGCCCGGTGATCACACCCCAGCGGGCATCGGTGTAGGGATCGGCATCGATCTGCCGCATCAGTGGGTGAAAGCGGTTGATGAACTTGCCATCGACTTGCTCGCAAGTGCCCACCACCGCCACATACCGCGGGTGATGTTGTTCCAGTGAGGGCAGGGCCTCGGTGAGATCTTTTTCGCAAATGATCAGACGCGCACGGTGCTTTTTCACGAGTGCCGTGCAGACCTCCCTCCATGCCGGTTGCTCATGTGTGTCCTTCCAGGTAAGAATTGCATAGCCCTCATCCGCGGCTGCGAGTGGCAGGGCGTATCCGCTCATGGCGAGAATCATCACGCGGAGGAAATGGCACAATTTCATGGACACATGTTGGTCCCATGTTCGTCGCCGAGCAAGCACGGATTGGTCATGGAAAATGCCGTTCTCTGCGAAAATACGCACAATTTTCGAGAAGTGGCGCGGAGCAGAAAATCTTCGATTCCGGCATTTTCCCTGCATGACATCCCCCGGCACACTGACCGAATTCCACCACTGGCTCCTCGATGGCAAGCCCGACTATGTGGATCACCCGCATGTCATCGTCTTGTATGGTGCGGAAAAATATCCCTCTCTCACGCGGGCTTTGGCGCATTATCTCAATGAATACGATGACGAAGCGCACGGTCACTGGATGGGAGTGCCGCAGCCCCTGATCGCCACCATCGCCGCCGATGCTGCCCAGCGCAGCTTGCTGGGCGTGGATCAGTCTTGTGAAAAATGTCCGCCCACCGGTCCCTGCGGTCAGCGCAAAGTGATCAAGGCGCTGGTGCAACACGGGCATGTGGTGATAGATTCTCCCCACGCCTCCGCTGCCACGGAAAACATCGGCGGAGTCTTCCACGTCTCTCTCTCCGAATTTCACAAGCACTGCCACATGCACCTCAATGCCTCACGGTTTGAGGAGCGCTGCCTCGCCCCGATCATCGCCGATGTCTATCTGGAATGGTTCCAGTGCACGGTGCGCCGCGGCCACCTCGCATGAAAAAATTTGCGCACTCAATCAGCGATCATGCTGAGACAAATGCCCGCCACTGCGTTTCAATGACCCATCTCCCATGAATGTCCTCGCCCTCACCATCCTGATCAGCGCCTGCCTGGGCGGGATTTTCATCCTCTGCTTTCTCGGCCAGGTGCGCGCCTCGCGCCGCTCCTCCCCGGAACGCGATTCCCTTCTCCCGCTCGAGTCCAAACCTCCCCACTGATCCACCGCCTCAACTACGATGAACCTAGTAAAAACAAACACCACCATCACCTACGACGATACCTCCGTCCGGCAGTTCATGATCGCCTCCATCATCTGGGGCATTGTGGGCATGTTGGTCGGCGTCATCATTGCCACCCAGCTTTCCTGGTGGCAGATGAACGGGAAATTTCTGGAAGCGATCAGTTTCGGTCTGTTCAAGGGCGAGGGTCTGTCCTACCTGACCTTCGGACGCCTGCGCCCGCTGCACACCAATGCGGTGATTTTCGCGTTTGTGGGCAATATGATGTTCGCGGGTGTTTACTATTCCACGCAGCGCTTGTGCAAGGTGCGCATGGGATCGGATTTCCTCTCGCGGCTGCATTTCTGGGGCTGGCAGACGATCATTGTGGCCGCGGCCATCACCCTGCCCGCCGGCCTGACGCGCGGCAAGGAGTATGCCGAGCTGATCTGGCCCATCAACATCGCCGTGGCACTGATATGGGTGGTGTTCGCCATCAATTTTTTCATCACCATCGCCAAGCGCAATGAACCCAGCCTCTATGTGGCACTGTGGTTCTACATCGCCACGATCATCACAATCGCGATGCTCTACATCGTGAACCACCTTTCCATCCCCACCTCGTGGGTCCACTCCTATCCGATTTTCGGCGGTTTGCAGGATGGTCTGGTGCAGTGGTGGTATGGCCACAATGCTGTGG